>Ga0209367_1011662_pt1 | contig 11618 bp, 6 predicted proteins | sample WorMetLIZISLAND2_FD_187412 | JGI IMG/M metagenome (GOLD analysis project Ga0209367, IMG submission 187412) | Marine gutless worms symbiont microbial communities from Max Planck institute for Marine Microbiology, Germany - Olavius geniculatus... ... | reverse complement strand
ACAACGACATCATTCGACAGACGGTCGGTGCTGTCGCCGCTCCAGTTCAGAGTACTGGCTGCTGCGGCAGCACAGTCTCCGGTGGACAGTGAACGGGACGGTGGACGCCAGCAGATGTAGCAGCTTCCTGTAACTGATGCGGTCGCATCGTCGTCGTTGAGATAGCTGGCGGAGGCCATTTCCTGTCGTCGTCTCAAACGTTGCCCCCGGCGGCCGCTCATAATCACCGGAACTGTAAGAGAACAGACACCGGACATGGCAGACTAATAGGTGTTTACAAAAGACCGACGAAACATTTACTAAAATTGAAAGAGATTGCAGATTATGAGGTGTTTTGGGTAGTTACAAGAAACAAGCATTATGCTTACAACCAGTAGAAGTATGAGAAAATAGGCACAAACGTGACAAATTAAAAGATTATAACAAAAGATTATCAAGAGATTAACATAAAATTTACACTAATTCGATTAAGAGATTGCAGATTAGAAGATGGTATGGTAGTTACAGGAAGCAAAACACTATGTTTATAATCACCGGAAGTGCGTTGTCGCCCCGGATCCACGCGTTCGAGCAACTTCCGGTCTTCGCCATCGTCGTCGTCGTCATCGCATTTGTCGTCGACTTCCGGTTTTGATTGATCGGTCGCCGCGTGACGTAATCACCTCGCATCAACAGCGGGTCGACGCTGAGCGACTTCCGTTTGTCGACAAGACCATCGCGTAAATCTAACGACTCCATGGGGCACTACTGTAGTTAGCATCCGCAGCTGCACATGGTAGGTCTACTTCACGGGTCGGTACGACCCATTGGCAGTTTTCGATCTAGAAAGCTGTTCAAACCTCCGCGAAGTACTGCGTTTTATTACTGCACGTTTGTAGAAATTGCAGTGTTAAGGCTAATCGAAAAGACGGCAGAAAATCCATGGCAAAGATGCCTCAAACGGTCAATAATTCACAAGAAAATCGCCAATTTTTCTTACACTTATATGTTACAAGGTAGAGTATCGTAGAGTAGCGACGCAGTTAGGATGTAGCGCGATATTGCACAATCATGTGGTTGCAAATGTTTCATTCACAGAGTGCGACAGTAAAAAGCTGCAGACCACGACATGCAGAAGTAGAAGTAAGTATCACATGTTCTTACCGCGTCAGTGACGTCAGCTGACACAACGCGGTGCCACGGATACTGCTGCTGACATGCAGCTGACGACGACATCCGCTGCTGCTGGCCGCTCGCACAGCTCGCCAGTCAGGCGCACTGACTTTCATCCGCAAGCCAGTGACTGCTCTGGAGCTGTGCAGTATGCGTGTTGTAATCTACAGAGGGAGGGAAAAGTTGTTTTGAGTGTTGATAACTTGGCTACCGTTAGCGGTGGAAAAACGCCTGATTGTTAACAGCTGCATAATTCTGTCTCCAAAACAGTGTGAAACGTGCAGCATACCAGTGCGTTTAAATATTGTTTGTCGTGATCGGCCAGTTAAGATCCAGAAACCGGCCCTAACTGTATTAAGTTTATTAAATTGTATTTTTATGCACTTTATCTAGTAATTTACGAATTTTACTTATGATTTGTATTTATTTTGTTTTTAATATAATTCTTAAATATTAATAATGAAACACTATGCGAGTATAATATACTCAAGTCCGGAAACATTAACGGAGTCCATTATTTCGGACTGAGCAATAACTCGAATACTCGGCACCAGCCCTACAATGCTCGGTCGGTGCAATCAAGCGTCGACCAATGGCACGTCGGCACGCCGGTCACGTGCCGCGTAGAAGTGTGACGTCATGTTTACGTAATGACATCTAGTATTGGCGCGGACGAGCGACGCGATCACGTCTACTAATGATGAATGTCATCTCGTTAGCAGCTAAATCAACCAGCTGCTGCAGCTATATAGGTATATAGAGGTACTTGCGGCATAAGCGCCGTGAGTGACTATAGGCGGTGAAATCTAGGGGCATAAACCGGCCAGAAACAGCATTGCAATACAACTGCTTTTTAGTGAGTGAGTGAACGAGAGAGTAATTTCTTAACGGCACATCAGCACACACGAAGCCGTTCCGTACCAGAAAAATGTTAACAGTATGTGACTGCAAAAAAAATAATAAAAAGTGTGTAAAACTATTAATCTGCAATAAAGCAGACGTTGGGACTATAAATGTAATAAAGTTAATCAATTAATATGAGTGAAATCAGCTGACGGTACTTGCCCGTTAATTCACACGCACCCGAATTAACCGCTAGAGTTAAGGTTAGGACCAAGGTTAGGGATAGGAATAAGTTTAGGATCAAGGTTAGAGTTGGGTTTAAGGTTAGGGTCAGGGTTAAGGTTAGGGTTAGCGTTAACGATAATAATCCAGGTGCGGGTGAATTAACGACGAAAATTGTAGATTATAGGCTATCGCTAAATGACAGTAAATGTATCGTACGTACACAGAATAGTGTCGCACGCACTACAATATAACAAATTTGGGCATTATGTTGATATATCGCGGAACCGAATCAGTTCCCTACTGTGATACTTCGGTTTTCCTGCGTTCTAGGAAATACATATGCCTACGCATTGCAAATTTGCAAATCTGTCTCTGATGGCATTACGGAATGAATATCGACGTCAGCGTCCGTCAGCAGCCGCTGGCATTACAGCCATAGCGTGGTATATACGCCGCATCCGTAGCTCTAGAAGCTTTCCGCGTCATCAGACCATGCTGGCGCATGGCACTAATCTAGAGGGCTGTGGCTGGCGGCAGAGACTAATGTAATGAGCACACTGAGCAGCAACGACGAAAACAGCAGACTAAAGATCAAACCACACGACTTCGATCTGTTGCAGATTGTTGCTCAACAACGAGTCGTACAACAATTAAGCAGTAGCGTCGCAGCAGAAAAAAAAATTGTCGAAAAAATCTTCTTCTTGTCGGAAAATTTTCGTCCAAAAGACTGATATAATGAGCTGGAAAACCCACAATTTTAGAGAACATTTATGGCCAAAAAATTAAAATTTTGAAGAACCATAATCTACTTTGTCGGAAAATTACACCTTCTTATCCTTTATGGAAAACCCATCCCAAAGCTACGGAGAGTGATTATGTTAAACGCTGCTTTCAACATTGCCACATTTCGCTGCAGTGATTGAGCCTGGACAATCGTTTCAGAAACTGTCCCATTTTTTGATCTACGTGTAGCATGCATGTCTTACTTTTTTGCGCCATCCTGTAGCCTGTACATAGCCTAAATGGAGCTGGGTTTTATTAAAGCCTGGCGGCGTCAACGTCACGGGTAGGACGTGGACTGGCTGATTGGAGTTTACGATGTACTCAACATCTCCCAGTAAACCGTTTTATGCCTTCTCTTTAGCGTAAAGTCGGTTAAGCAGAAAAATGTGTGGTCCACAGAAAAATGGCCTCACCTTTTAAAATTTCTTTTCCCGTCTGACTTGGCGCACTAATAATTATCTGTTTTCACCGTAGGCACCGTGGATTAAAAATGTTGAGTAGCGGCAGAAAATTAATTGCAATTTTGAGACAAGCAGCTGAAAACTAAAACGAGGAGATCATCGGTGTTCAAAGTTAAATTTTGCCTCTATAGTTCTTTAAAGTAAAAGACTGTTTAGACTAGGCTAAATTGTACATTTTTGGAAAAAAATTATCTCACAAGTAAAATGTCGCCCAACAATTTGGGGGTGTGGTCAATTGCCCTTCGCCACCTGCCAGGCCTACGACGCCAATGTTTATCACGGTTTACTGTCACTCAGTCTGTCGTATAATAGGCTTAGTGACTGTCAAAACGTCTCCAATATGCGGGCCAATTTTTACATTGCTACAAAACGCCTAACGTCCGCGCAATGTACCACTGGTCCACGATCTGATACGACGGTATTTAGCGAAATTCAATGTTTTGATGACATCCTGGGGACGGAATGGGGTGCATGGGAAGGGAAAAGCTGCGTCGGTATGTTACGGATATTGCATGTCGACTCAGATCGACCTACAATAATGTTAAAGTACATCCACTTCCGTCCGGCAAATGGACGTCGCCGATCCCCAAGTCGCTTTCCATAATGTCGCATTGCTACATGACATTTCTACGAGACGCACCAAACGAGATACATACATCGCGGTAGTGATGTTCCATTTTCTCAGATTTTTTTGTTTCTCGTAATTTGCTGATTTTATAAAACATCCAGTAAGCAAATAATATCAGAAACTTTTAGAAAAACAACGAAGCGCGACTATTTCGTTCCTTTTCTCTACTTCTTGCTTAAATTAATGCGCGATTACATGAACATTTTGTTAGGCAAATTTTGTTCGTAAAATGACGCAGTTTGTTCGTAATTTGTTTAGTACGATACCGTACCAAACAATAGTTTGTTCCATATTGTTGAAACTAAGTAAGTGCCGTAGCCTACATGTGCACAAGACGGACGATTGCATAATATGTAGGCACTGTGCTGACGTACAGTGTATTTTTCTGGCGTACTCTATATTTTCATTGCACACAAACTTAATCGATCAACTTGGTACTATACGATTCTAACATTATACAATTATTGTCGCTTTACGTCCACTCCAAGGATGCTAATACGGTCTTGGTGTCGTTTCTCGACAAATAAAAAAGTTTAATTGATAACATCTCGAAAGACGAACTTTACACGGGAAAAAGAAGTCGTTGTTTATCGCCCTGTAGCCTAGATGCTGAGTCGCTGCCAGATGCTGTACTGCCGGATCACGTCTCTTCATCGTACATTAGTGGATATTATTACACTGGCCACGAAACAGCAACACACGCTGACTAATACCCTGTTTACACGATGAAGCAAACGCGAAGCAAACGTATTCAATATATACGTGCACGACGTTTGCTTCAGGTTTGCTTCATCGTGTAAATGGGGTATAACTTATGCGGCTACAGTGGACTGAAAAGAACTATGGAATTTGGGGTAAATTATGAGATAAATTTATTCCTGGATTGGCTCGACAACGGTCACGCGCAACATTAAAGGCTTTGACGCAGCAAAACGACAACGGTTAATTTTAAATCAATTTGTTAACAAAAACTTACATATTCGAACAGTTATAAAGTAGGCTTAACACTTACAAGCTGCAAAATTAATGAAAATCTTTGAGTTTCTACAAACTTTTTGCAGGTTGCCAGCGTAAGATGTTTGATGCATATTGTAACATGAAAATGTGCATTAAAGCCACACTGTACATATTTTTGTCGGACAGTGCCGTAGCCAGAAACATGAATTGGGGGCTTCCCCCATTACTTTTCTTTATTTCTCCCCTTCCGTTTTCCTCCCTCCTTTTCCGTTTTCCGTTTTCTCGCCTACCGACCCTCCCTTTTCTTTTTCTTTTTTCCCTTTCCATTTTCCTTCTTTCTTTTCGCTTAGAAGTAGGCTAGTAAATTTCAGCTACGGGTGTAGAGGAGCGCTGTGAGCTTCCCGGCAGAGTCTGGGGTGGAGCAATGGCTTAAATCTAATTTGACGGATTATAGCCTTAAATGTGAGATCTAGTGGCAGCAATTTTAGTTAACAATTTCCTGGGTTCCTAATATCTATTTTTACAAACAAACGTGTCCCGTTCTTACGCCAATTGGACAAACAAATTTACTTGCAAAATCGATATAGCGATACTTAATATCGTATCGACAGTGTATCGTAATTCTGTTATTGGTCCATGACGTCATATAATATGACGTCAGAAATACAGCTGTTTATTAAAATATTTCATCATTTTTTTCGGTTATAGTTGACATTATGACATGTCTTCAACTATTGTGTACGTATGAGTATAATGCGCGCAACAGCCATGCTAAGGACGTTTTAGCTATAGTAGAGACGTCTATCCGTCTGTCCGTCCGTCTGTTTGTCACACTGCTGTATTGTGTCAAAATGACGCAAGCTAAAATCACAAAGTCTTCATTGGCAGACACGGAGACTTTAGTTTTTTTGCGATAAAATTTCGTACCGCTGGAAAAAAGACTCAACTCGAACGAGGGCGTCAGGATGTCCTTATTTCACCACTATTGGTTCATCTAGCCTAACAAGTAATTTGAGCAAAGCTCACGTGACGCGCGACAGCAGCGGTTTTGCCACTTTGGCAATCAGTGTACAGCATGCAATAAAATAATAATGTGTCTGAAAAAGTACTCAAATCTGAGGACTCCGTACGGAAGACTCCTTGAATTTAAGAGATCGAAACTCAGATTGTTAAAAATGTACGTTCTATGCTAAAAAAATTTCATACACAGTTGTCCAGGTTTATCTCTAGCCATTTCGGCGCAATCTATTCTTAAAATGTGTGTCGCAACCCGAAATCGCCAAAAAATTTACAAACAACTCCTACTTTAGGGGTTCGAGATATTCAAGGTCATCGACTTTGACACTCTTAAGAAGCTCGTCACCAGTGCTTGTTATCATAAGCAAAATGTCTGTGCCTATCTGCAACTATTTTTATGCTAGACGAGGCAATAACAGTAAAATAACCACTTTTTAGAGGGGTACCCCTCTTTTACGCTCTAGCATGCGGAGGCCTCCTTGAACCTAAGAGGTCGGAACATGGACTGCTAAAATGTGCGTTCAATGCTGAAAATTACATACGCAGGTTGTCTTGGTTTATTTTCAGGCATTTCGTCGCAATTCACTCTTGAAATGTGCGCTGCAGCCAAAAATTGCAAAAAATTCACTAAAACTTCTCTTTTGGGGGTTCACGGTCGTTCAAGGTCATCGATGTTGATAAAATTAAAAAGCCCGTGACCAGTGCTTATTATGATAAGCAACATATCTGTGTCTATCTGCAACCGTTTTCACACCAAAAGAGCCAATAGCGGCGAATTAACGTCTTTTTAAGGAGGTACCCTTTTTTGACGCCCTCGTTCGAGGGGAACCCTCTCACTCAGGGACACGAAATTTCGTCACGATAAACTAGTCTTTGGGGCAGCGCACAGTAAGGATTTTATGATCTTAGCTTGCATCATTTTGATACAGATCACGAGTGTGGCAGACGGACAGACAGACGAACAGACGAACAGACGCCTAGACGATGACTAAGACGCGCGATGCATTCTGCTAGATCGCATAAAAACGGTTGCAACAGACTTGTTGCTTATCATAACAAGCACCGGTGACATCGATGACCACGAGCGAACTTGCACCGCAAAACACGGAGTTTTAGTGATTTTTTTGCGATTTTAGGCTGCGACGCACATTTCAAGAGTAAACTGCGACTAAATGACTGGAAATAGACTAATACAGCTCACGTATAAAATTTTCAGCATTGAAGGTAGATTTTAGTGGTTTAAAGTTTGCCTCCTAGGTTCAAAGAGTCCTCTTTATGCGAACGTCAAATATGGGTACCTCTCCAAAATGCCCACTTGTTCCTGATATTTACTAACTTACTAATTATTTGTGTAAAAAACTTTTTTCCTATGATCGACCGTTTAGCCAACAGGACAGACAAACTAACGACAACCATGGCAATATTTCGACCGCTATTACGTAAGGTCGGCCAAAAAAATACGTGCAACAAATGCGTATTTATTATGCCGCATCGCAGTGGTTGTTGCATCTTATGTACTGTGTAGGTGTGTTAGCGGTTCTTCGTTTCTCCACCTGTCAAACAGGTAGCCTACTGTAATTCAACTAATTAACAATGTTTATGAACTAATAATCGTGAAGAACATGCGTCAATCTAACGATTCATATCGACCAGTGTTTGAATTGTGAAAAGTTAGCTTGGGGTTGAACTTTTCGACGGTCGGAGCCCGACCAAAACTGTGATGCAAATCATATGTATATAGCTGACCCCCCAGAACATAATTTGACAGTGTGTTAGGGGGGTTGAGAGAACAGTTGGGGGGGATTCAACCCCCAGCCCCCAGCAATTCAAACACTGATATTGACCTACAACAAAATATGTTAAGTATATTCGTTTCTTTACGGCAAATAGACGTTACTGAGCCCCAAGTCGCCCCCAAGTCGCTTTCCGTCTGTCGCGTTGTTACATGCGTATACCGTATCAATTACGAAATCTTATAAATGTTATAATGCGTTAGATATGCCGCGACATAATACGATCACGTAAGCAGCTACACCCAGGATAATTACTAACGGGAGCTAGAGTTTTCTGCTACATTATTTTATGCCTGAATGAAACATTACGTTTTCCGATTGCTCGTCCGTGCTTATGCGTGCATCCGTCCCTCCTTGCGTTCAGAAATTATTGTCAACACTATATGTGTCGAGTATAATTATAGCCCAGCCTACCTTAGAACCCAAATTTAGTAGAGGGAATTTCACCAAATCATGGTTGATAATGTAGTTAATGCAAAAGATAAACTGATTACTTTTTAAAGGTAGAGGTTCAAGGGTAAACGTCAAGGTCGCTAGAAGGTTAAATATTTGAGCGAGTTTTACGGGGTGTGGAAAAATCCACGAATAAAGTGATGGTTATATTTTTTGCCTGTGTGTTGTCTGAACTATTCGAACATTATGCGCGGATTTCGATGAAATACTGATTGGGTGTAGTCCAGAAACAACAAGATTTTGACAGTAATCTGCAGGACTCATTTGTGGATTATGGATAATTATGAGATTCTGCATCTGTATGCAGATTCAGAATCTGCACGATTCTGTCCCATAAAGAGTAAGTGAGTGACTAAGTAAGTAAATAAATAAGTAAGTAAAGTGTGAGTTAATACTTTTGCGCACACTCGACAAAGTCGCAAATGCGCTTAGTACACTTTGTCGTCGTTATCTCGCGAAAAAAACGTGTCTTAAACTCTACAAGTGTATCAAGTCTGTTGTATTCGCCAGGTGGTGCGGGACTATTCTGAGCAGATGGTTAAGATATTCGATCACTTCTGTTAAAGGTAAAAGGTAAAAGTGTCAATTTGTATAGCGCATCTCGCGTACAACGCCTGTAATGCGCTTTTCATCACTAACCCGAGCCGCCAGCCGCACGGCCACCACGTGCAGCCTGCAGACACAGGCTAACGCAGCGGCCGGCTTGGCATCCCCAGTCAGCTGTACTAAGGTCACCACCTTCCGTAACCCATATAAATGAGTTACTGCTCATTTTACCGTCCCACGGAGGGTAGAAGGCTGAGTCGACCTAGCTGGCAAGCTTCGCACCGAGATGGTTTACCTGCCCGCAGGCAGACACCCATCGCAGTACTAACCGGGCCCGGCGTAGAGTAACTTCGTTTCAGCCGAAACGCGTTACCAACTACGCCACGCCACTAACGTCTGTTGTTGGTTACAGAGCTGACGTGCGCGGACGAGCCATGTCTGAATGGCGGCAACTGTACTGAGGTGATCAAGTTCTGCTTTGGCGGTGCGTGCGATGCTAAATTTACCTGCAAGTGTCCCACGCCGTTCGCAGGTAAACTTTCAAATGTGAAGTGTTTTTTTTTAATTTTAATAATTTCAACAGCCTTTTATTCTTTTTCTTTAGTGTTTATTCTTATCTGATATATTTCGTTATTTGTATGCTATTTCGTTTTATTAGTACTGCAGGATGACTATAGCTTTGTAAGAGCCACTCTGAAATTTAATGTGTCATAGTTATTCAGTCGAAAAAAACATTTTTGCTGTTTTCAATCGGCAAATCGTATCATTCTTAAACAGATGTACAAACTGTAACAGTCTTTATTATAATTAGAGCTTGAAATTGAAGTGAGACAGTACGGGCCGTATGGCGTAGTCTTGGCAGCCTGGCAAAGCACACACTGCCGTTTTTTCGCTACAAGATAGTTACAAAACAACATGTTTCATATAATGCACAATATTAAACGCGCAACCACGCTTAGACAGTTCTCACACCGGCGATTATGTTTTCCCACTTCAAGCGATGATCATATTAATAGGTAAAGCGGCTCGTAGCTTTGAGATGGGTTCCCACGAACAGCTATACACGCCGTCTAAATGCGAAAACTCTGTCGTCGTCTGTCAGGGCGACGGTGCGAGCTGTACAAGCGTTGTTACACAGACGTGGATCTGTGCTTCCAGACGGACTATGAGCGACACAGCTACAGCGACGCCACTCAGCACTGTCTGCGTGCAGGCAAATTCTCACTCATGTTCAAAAGACTTTGTTTCATGTATTTCAAATTCATTACAGAATACTACCTGTAGAAAGCAGAGTATTATTTAAAAATGCTTGCGTACAAATTAAAGTATCTGAACTAGTATGTGTAGCGTATTTTTTTTATATTTTAGAGTGAAAGTACAAAATACACACTTTCTACAAACGATAGCACACAATGATGGCTTATCTCATTATTTTCGTCGTCGTTTTTGACCAATAAACTTCCGGTTTTCGTTGCTATGTGGAACCACTATTAAATAGCGTATCGATGTTCAGTCATAGAAAAGCCCCAAACACTCAATTTGAGTATTCTGCGCAACAGTCCTGCACTGCATAACGCGCATAAATATTTGGAAAGTATCTTGTCAAGTATAACTATATTTGACACGCTACAGCTCTGCTGTATAGCGTGTCTATGGTACGGTTGTCGTTCGCCTGTCTATCTCTCCATATGTCTGTCCGTCACGGATGTATTATGGCTAAACGGTACGAAATAGGGTTGCTATTGATCATTAATAGGAAATCGCATACGTTCTTTCAGATGAGATAAAGATCACCTTAGATGATCTCAAGGTTAGTACTGCAACAGAAATTGTATATACTGTAGCGCGTCTTCCCTAGAGATAAATGGGCTTTTTAGTTATATTTGCAAAATATATAATACAAATACATCATTCACATTGTATTTTAAAGTGCTGGACATCACTACAAGGTGGGCCAGAAACTATGCTATTGTACTTTTTTCATATTGTCGCTAAATATTGACCAATTTTTACAATTTTTTTCACCAGTAGACTTTTAAGAACTTTGCTACTCAGTGGCATGCACACCGCACTTATTATGTCGCTGCATTACCTTGTAAAATATAAATATCTAATATGGACAAAGTGTCATAGCTTACTTTTGTTGGCCTACCCTGTACTTGCAGGCAACCTGAGCAAGCCGGTGATCTCTGATTGGTTCGAGTCGTTCGACCTCCGTGTATTTGTTGAGGATGATCCTCGTGATCTGTTGATACATGAACCGGTTTGGCTGGCGGCAGAGGCACGCGCACTGACCGCCGACGATCAACACTGGCGCTGGATTGACGGACGACCAACCAGTACGCATGCGCGCCAGTTGTAATCATACAGTACTTAACTCTCGCTCATTATTCTAGCCGGGAGTGAGACATTTTCAGTAAAAAGTTTTGTATATTAGATTCTACAGGCATTTTAAAGTCTGTCGGTCTCGTACGGGGCTTTAGCTCGAAAACAAGAACAGATAAACATAGAAAACCAAAATTAGTATGAATGTTTCCACGCGGGAATGAATATTGTAGTTATGTTGTTACAGTTAAACGTCATCGGTCAAGCTCGCGAATAAGACGCATATCTTGTAAGGATGATTGATTGGTCCCCCTTTTCTAATTATGCATTTGCAAGTAGGTAACGGGCCGTGGGAATTACACAAAACTGAAAGAAAGAAGTGCTAGTCACGCACGTCTGTAATCAAGCAAAACCTTAGCAGCAACTGAGCTAGCT
>Ga0209367_1011660_pt1 | contig 11619 bp, 15 predicted proteins | sample WorMetLIZISLAND2_FD_187412 | JGI IMG/M metagenome (GOLD analysis project Ga0209367, IMG submission 187412) | Marine gutless worms symbiont microbial communities from Max Planck institute for Marine Microbiology, Germany - Olavius geniculatus... ... | reverse complement strand
TATAAATGGATCAGTAGTGACTGATCGCCATGCCTGGAACTTCATTTTAATGCGTGAATTGCCGTTCTGACCGGCGACGTGAAGCGATGTTTCTGGTGCGAATAAGCAACGAACTGCAGATCGCCACGTTTAATCGTTGATTATCTGACTTGATCCGCCAATATTCGGCCATCAACTTGATGGGAGATTTGATGGACGATTAGTCGATAATTGGTGATGGAAAAACGATCATTGAGATGATCTCCGGTCAAGTCCCAAAGTTGATCAGAGATCAATTTGATCGTCCATCAAATGTGCATGGAAAAACGGGATTTGGTATGGGTCATATCATTGGTATGGGTGTTGGTGCTGATGCTGGCATGTTGTTGTTGTTGTTGTCGTAGTAGCAGTAGTAGTACACTGTGAGGCATAAAAACACATAAATTTTTTACCATAACTTGAAGAAGAGTTATCCAATTTTAATAGTTTTTTGGTACACACATTCATGACACAACTGGCCATCAAATGGCTGTTCAGTTTCCCACTTCACCCAACATCTGCTTTTGCACTACCTGGGAAATTCAGAACAGACAAAATATGCATTAAAATGAACAGAAGACTTTATACAATTTTATCTTTCCGGATGTGTGGCCACCAACAGCCAATCAATTACAAGGTTTGCCTGCTGTGCGTCTATTAAATATGCATAACATTCAGGAATATTGATGAATGTAAGAAACAATTGGTGAAGTCTGGATTGGTCTGGAGCAGAACGTTATCAACGCTGCTGTCAACGAATGGAGAAAGTGTCTCCAAGTTGAGCTCATGTTCGTGGGCCAACATTTCAAACATTTTTGTAGGCAGTTAAAAAATGGACAATTAGAAAAATGTGCGTTTTTTTGTGTTGTTTTGCTTAAGCAATAATACCAAAGTGGTTAAAAATGCAATATTTTGTTCATTTTCTTTGTAGTGCAGAAACAGACGATGGGTGAGGTGGGAATCTAAACAGTCGTTTGATGGCCAGTTGTATCAGGAATATTCGTACCAAAACTTATTAATTAACTTAGTAATTGGATCACTTTTTTCGAGTTATGACGATAAAAATTTTGGTGTGTTTTTATGCCTCACAGTGTAGTAGTAATAGTAGTTGTTGTTGTTGTATTAGTCCATCTGTCTGTGTCCATTGGCAGTAATGGTCTAGGGTCCCCCTTTCCTCCAATGGACAGCATTCTGAAATTAATGACTGTCTGGAGGATAACAGGGAAGAATATTAGAATTACCATTATTGTTAATTACATATGCAAGCATGTAGTTCTTACAGTTTTAGGTTTAGCTTGTTTTTTTGTGTTTTGTGTTTTTGCAAAGGTTAACCTTGCTGTTTTTTTATTGTAAAGGTTAAACTTGCTATTCCGTTATTATGTGTTTGTGTACATTTTGTCTGAAAAGGCTGTCTCCAAAATGACCTATACTGCGTCAGGTGGGACGTCAACCCTACTCACTCACTCACAGATGGTCTTGGGTTGAGTATTATTGGTGTGGGTGCTGATGCTAACATGTTGTTGTGGTTGTTGTTGTTGTTGATATTAGTCTGTGTCAATAGGTAGTGATGGTCTGGGGCTGAGTATCATTGGCATGGGTGTTGGAGCTGATGCTGGTCTAGAAAAGCTGGGAATCTTCATAAAGACTTTGACGGAGGGTGGAGCTGCAGCCCGTGATGGCAGGTCTGCTCTAACCAGTCTTTCACTGTTGTGTAACTGTAGCTTTCTTTGCCATCATTTAGTAGCATAGCTTAATTGTGTTGACTTTACGTCGGTTTTTATTCTTTTCCTTTTCCTTTATTTTTTATTGACAATCACAGCATTACCATTATTTGCTTAAGCTTATTCATATTCTTGGTGTTTTATCGCATTTTTTATTGTAACTATAACAGACTGGTTGAATCAACAAAGTTATCTTGTGATCGGCCCAGTAAGTTAGTACTTGGATTTTTGACTGTCTACAAGCGGTTAACCAAGCAACCCTATCTCTCAGCCATAGTCCAGTCAAGGCGCCTGTCCCTGTTCGGACACATTGCACGAATGCCTGATGAAACAGATGCAAAACAGATCTTAACAGCTTCCCCCGCAGGAAACTGGATGAGACCACTGGGACGTCCTCGTATTACATGGATGAAAACCATTCAGCAGGATCTGAAATCCAGCGACCTTAATATGGACGACGCAGTTGACTTGGCTCAGAACAGTCCACTCTGGAGATTGATGTCTATGTTCGGCGCTACGCACTCTTAGTGGTGCTTGCCAGAAATGATGATGATGATGATTGTCTTTATCAGAATCATGCAGAACAGCAGTGCATTCTATATCTTCTGCTTCATTACAATGCTCTATGTTTTATACGGCGCACTAACGGAATCTCTTTCACATTCAATCAGCCCACAGCATTCCACACGGAATAAATAAAATGTAAATCTGCAGAAAAAGAACCTGTTTCTGCTATTTAATGGCCAAATTTTCTGACCCACTAACACTGTCAGTGTTATCACTCTGCTCAAGCTGCAAAATTTTGAATAGCCACTTGCACATTTTGCAAACAATCTAGTCTTCACTTGTGGCTAAAAGGTACAAGTTAGACACAGTCTGCAGCTTTCAGACCACATCTCCCATCTCATATTGAATTATACGTATACTGTTTTACAAAAGTTACTGCCTGTGTTGTTTTTATAATGTTCTTTTTCACTGTGCAGTTGCAGTCTGTCAGTTATTTTACGAAATACGGTAAATATTGGATTTTAGTTGATTCACGGCACAGCTCCAGACAAGAACACAGCATGTGCTGCTGGGCGATAAATAAGTAAAAGTCGAGTACTTACAACTGAGCCGATGACGGTAGCAACAAACATGACGAATGCACCAATGACGATGCTGACGACGAGTCCGTTTTGACTCGGACCACCAGGGCCACTAGTAGTTGTAGTACCTGAGGATGCTGTAAACACATACCACAGCAGACTCACATGTGTACCATACAAACACTCTTGACTTACTGCCTTATTATTCAATGCCTGGGGCCACCAGGGCCACTAGTAGGGGCCATAGTAGTTGGTATAGTAGTGGCCTCAGGGTAGTGATGGCCACTCACTGTTGTTGTATCCAATGACGGTGACGGTGACACTATAGACACACGCAGTAATACAATCACTGCTGCACGGTTAGTACATGAATGGGTGACTGCCTGAGGGCAGGTGAACCATCTCGGTCTGTAACCAGCCACATAGGTCAACTCAGCCTTCCATCCCTCCGTGATAGGTAAATCGAGTACCAGCCTATCTGGCTGGGGTTAAGGGGGGCGCGTTCACCTGTGTCGGGTGACAGGTAACACTGTGTGAATCCATACGGCGGGTGACGCTCCATAGCTCTGAGATGGGTTTCTTATGAAGATCTATAGCATTTAACCATAACCAAACCATTTAGCCAAGAAGTGTACAAAGCAACAGAAGTGTACTGTAACCAGTCAAGATCAGTTCCTCCCAGTTCGGTTCATAAAGAGTACAAAATGAATGAATTAACTGCCAGTTAGTTGCACAACACTGCCAGTTCCATTCAGTTCCGATCAGTTACTATGTACACATCACAGACCAAACTGGGAGTTCCATTCAGTTCGCTATAACAAATAACCAAAAAACAACTAAAAACAGATAGCTGCCATATTTACAAAGCAATAAACAAACAGTACTCCACAAAGCAGTCCATGCCAGAGGAAGATCTGTGCAAAAAGTAAAGCTATGAAAATAAATGATTAATCACAGGATAAATGATTTTAAAATTGTAAAGATTCACAAAAAAATTAATCTTCAAAATTTCAATTAAATTCACATCTTTATAAACGTTATATAGCAGATAAAATGACACCATGACAAGCATCCAAAATCATCTCAATCTTCTGTTATTCCAGAACATTTCAGTCAATTTACAATACTGGGTTAAAAACGCTCAATAATTCTGCGTCAGTTCATCTGCGGTCGCTTATATGCTAAACAAAAAATGCATTTTCTTTAGCTATTAGCACTGTCAACTTCTAGTAAAATTAATCCTTAATTAATTGTTAAAATCAGCGAAGTTAACTACAGCGTACTGAAAATGTTGATTGTTACAAGCTCTAGTAAATGTATGACTTGAAACCAAAGTAAAAGACTAACTCCACAAATTATGCCAGGTAAACACTTACCAGTAAGCATGCAAGTCCTGTTGTCGGGACCTAAGCTGTACATAGCTTCTACGTTCGGACAGACACATCTCCGACGTGCCGCAGTCGGTGAACGCAGACAAATGTGTGAACAGCCGCCATTGTGCACAGCACACGCGCTCTCAGCTACATCAGCAACAACAACAATGTCCAGTCACACACACAAAAGCAAAGACAGGAATAAAACTGGAAATTGTAAATTGTGACGGGAAAATGTTCTAAGAGTTTGTGAACAAAGTCTGATAAATGCTCGTCTGGCAATGTATGCTACAAACCAGTGTGCTAATTTTCAATTAAAAAGGTACAGGCAGATGGCAAAACAACATGTCATCATAGGACTGGCACATTATTCTAGTTTGATAAGAATTAACAAAGCTCAAACGAGAGGAAAGTTTCCAACCTTGTGGCTGTTGGAGGCGGTGAAAGATGACGACATCAGTTGGATGTAGCACGCCACGCACAGCTACATCAACTGCATCGGGGTCATCCCGTGCCTTTTGAGATTTGTGGATCTTGTACACTGACTGGTGCTCACCCTCGCCCCAATAGATCCAGCCCTGTCATCACACCAGCACAACCACTCTTGAAATATTTTCTACATTTACACCTTTCAGCAAGACACCATGGACAGAATACAAAGCCGTCGTCTTAAGATACTTTGGCCATGTGGTTTAAATGCAACCTTCCCGATGGTTACACCAAGCCCTGTATGGTCGTGTTCACGGAAACAGACACCGGGGACGACTGAGGAAGGGCTGGACTGATAACATTTCGAACAACTGCCAGATGATGGGACTCTCGCCCACACAAGCAACACACGAGGCTGAGGAGAGAAGACAATGGAGGGAATACACGAGGCTGTCCGAGCATGCTTAACTGCATCGACATGACACCGGAGGAGGAGAGAGAATTTCAACTATATTAGAGCTACGAAAATTTACGAACAATCACATAATCGACTATTTAAAAACTTTAACAACAAAATATCAGTAGTTAAACTTCTGATTAATTCAAGTCACATCACAGTGCACTAGAAAGCCTTGGCCATTCTGTAGCATATGCAAAAATTTGAGGGGCAGCACCCCCTAGGGGACGAAATTTGGTCCTCCAAAAAGTCACTTTGCACAGGTCCAAACTCACATGTTCCAACTTTGTTGTTAATGGACCAAAGTTTACCAGATTTTTCACCGAACATGGAAGAAATTGCTGTCAATCACTTAGTTTTTCGATTTTGGATATCTGCTACTGTCACTTCAAGAACTATGTGACACTCTGCCATTCAAACGAAACTTAAAAACATTACTGTTTCAGCAAGTGCTTTATCTCTGTCTAGTTTTTACATTTTGTACATTATCCTTAGATTTTATTTTAGCTCTTAGGTTTGTTGTACACCAATGGTCATTTTTGTAAGTGGTTATTTTTTTGATTGATTGATTGATTGACTGACTGAATCCATTCCAGAGATGTTCATGACTGAAATTTGAAGTTGCACGTTTTTGTGATGAATTAAAGAAAAATGAATATGGGTGACCACTCCCCTCCATGTCTGTAGCTCATACTGAATTATCACTACCATGTACAATGAATTTCACTCGCCACCAATATTCTCACTGATTTTACAAAGTATCCTAACTTCTGACCAAGTTTAGGCCTAACACAGAAAAACAGCCAGAATAAGCTGAGGACATTACCTCAAACACAGCAATACCAGATAGTTTTTTGTCATCTCCGGTGAACTCGTCAACCAATAGCACATCACCAGTTGTCAGGTCCCAGCCAACCATGGCAAAGAGATGACTGTCCAGCCATAGAAGACGATCATCCGCCAAATCTATTATCACACGTTCCACATTCGTTAGTAATACACGCTGGACCATCACAACATGTGCTGGCAAGACGAAGCCAACAACAACAACAACAAGCCCCGCTGTTTTCAAGATATGACCAGTTTTCCTACCCTCTCCATTCAACCCAAATTTTAAATATGTTGCCCTTGAAATTTTGTATGCAGAGAGCCTTGACAAAAGGCTAATTGTTCCCATGAAAAGTTTTCCTCTAAAACTGAACACAATACATCCATGATGAACGGACAGACGACGAACAGACAGATGACAGACCATACCATAAATTCTATCATTACTTAAGTATGGTAGGCTAACAATATCAATAACTAATGCAGATGCTGCATTGTTAAAGTCGAAAACAATCTCAGTGATTATTTACGTTAACCAACATGATTTTTCACACTGTACAATTACTAGCGCAATAGAAATGCTTCATGATATTTTGTTATATAAAGTTAACATGTTGACTTTGATACTGACACTGAATGGACACCGATGTACCAAACTAATCAATGTTTTCACAACCATGACATTTTCTGCAAAACTAAGCATCTTTTGCTAAAAGGCAAGATTCTTGGATCTCAATTTTGGGCACCTCGATTTTTGGCACCTACAGTGTCTCAATTCACAGTATTGCGGTCCTTGCAGTTTTAACTCAGGCCACGTTAAAAATCCATAATCTAAGTAAGTAGGGTGACTGCCACTTCTTTTCCTACCAATTAAGCACTGCATAGCTGCAGTTACAACACCGTGTTACTCAAGAGTGTTAGTGATTATCAGCAATGAAATGTTTCATCTGCAGAAAGGTGAGCTACAAAATATGTACCGAGAGTCATTCCGTTGGGATGCTGCGCATAGTTAACTTGTCTCGATTGAGAAATGCATCGACGATTTGATCCATCCAGACTGGCCTGATATATGCACGGATTATCCCCAGCCTGACCCCAATACAGATACCTACATCACAATGAATTCAAGGACAACATTCATTTACCAAGCACAAGCGAATAATTAATCATTATAACAAGTATTAAAAGCAGACTGCCAGAAAAGAATATGCTCATCATCACTGGCCAGACCACCATTGTATGAAATATTCAAATTATTTCCTCGCAGAAATGTTGTAAACAGAGGCTGTGGAACCTGCATGGCAGGGACAGTAATTTTCGTGCCATTTTTCACGACCCGATATCATCAAAGTGAGGTTTCAAAATCTAAATAAAACAATAACTTGTACATTTTTTTGTAATTCACTCTCAAAATGCACCAAATTGCACAGATCTTTATCAGTATTTTCTCACATTTTTCGTGGGTTATACCCCAGACCCTTACAACGAAGACAAAGTAAGCACAGTCAGCCTTTCCCCTTGATGCACGTGCACCATCTCACTTTTTCGGAGTTTTCACGACCACTGGTTGTCAAAAACATGTAAAAAGTATTCGACATACAATATATATATATATACATGACAGTGACAACATCAAGAATGAAAAACCATTCAAGTGCTTGCAAATACAACACAAACAATGCCACGGCAAAACCTAAAACTTGACATTTCTCTACAGAATAAGTCTTACAGATGTACAGTAGGTTAGTTCAAACAGCCGGTAGCAGTGGGACACAAGATAGGCCTACCCTTGCTCGGTTCGTGGGTCGACAACCATGGTGCGAGGATTGTCAACGGCGGGTGCAGTGAACAAGACATGACGATGCCCGGTCTTGAGGACCACTGCCTCAATCTTTGCACTGCCATGTGGCGGTCCCTTGTCAGCCCAGTACAGAATGCCGTGCACCCAGTCGTACGCCAGTGCTGTCGGCTTGTCAATGGCAGTGCTGATAACAACCTTTCTGTCAGTTCCATCCGCCTTCATCCTAATGCAACCAGCACAAATATTATGCATCTTTCGTTCCACAAACAATAAACATTCTGTGATGACCATCACCAGTTCACCATCAGTAAAAACATTGACAAGCACAATTTCTAACAACACAATTTTGAAAACACTGGTATGTGATCACAGTATTTTTGTCTTAGTTGAAGGTAATTAAATGCTAACTGGCATGTTTGCAGGTGATTATAACCATCCTTTCACCTTTCAGCAACCCTTCCCTAGTCCAACCCCTACAGCTAAAAATACAAACGAAAATTATTGCAGCCATAAGGAAATTCACATCAATTTTGGTTTTTCTACCATTTTATTTTCAAGTCAGGAGCTTGTACGGATGAATGAATGGACAAATAAGCAAGACTCTTAGTTTGGCCTATAGCCGCACAAGAACAGACTGGACACTTGCTATCAACATCCTTTCGCACGAAAAAAAAACAGCAACAAAAACACAGAGCAAGCAAACCTACTATAACTAACAAAACTGTGCTGCAACAGCAGTACTGGACCACCATTCGCTCACCACAAGAAGTGCACATTTCATCTTACACAGTCAACAGTCAGCATTTGAGAAACACATACACGGTTCACATTTCTCAACAAACAATTTTTCCTCTAAAAAATTGCACCAATACAACTTTAATGTACAATTCTACATCTCTGTCAGATGACATTAATGACGGAAAGGACAGTCAATTTGCAGCCTTACACGTTGATGGAGTTGGAATCGGAATCAATCCAGAAGACTCGGTTGGTGGCGTGATCATACGCAATTCGCAGGATGTGACCTCCGACGTTCTTCGCCTGCGGTTCCCGCGAGTTACCAGTGACCCGAACAAAGCTGTGTCCATTGGCCACCCAGACTTGTTCCTCGGTGCCTGCCAAACAACATCAGATACAGTTTATGCCAGTAGAAAATTATTTATCATATCATACACACACTGTCTACTTAGTAAACATTTTTGACCAAAAAACTGAGTGGCAAGTTGCTCCGTCATTTTCCTTCACTATTTGTTTAAAAGCTGCACATCCTCTTGGGACTAGTTAGCTTTATGCATTATTTATTGCCATACTAAAAATCCTCAAATCATTTGGCTGCGAAATAAGACAACTTACAAAATACGATGCAGTAAATTCTTAGGTTATTCATCAGTATAATAAATATAAAACCAGAATGTCAGCTCAAAGAGATCAAAGTAAAACATGACAAAAGCACAAAGATGGAGAATGAAGTGTTTGCCTGCTGAAACCTTATCTCTGTCCCATAAAGCATCAGTGACAAAAGTTAGTAGAAATCCATAAAGACATGCTGTAGATATCGCGAAAACATCATCACAGACAGACGCACACATGCACAGTCACATGACATGTAAACAGCTACCTACCTTAACCCAAAGTCCTAAGGAAAGTTCACACCGTTATTGGTTTTTCTATGCCTTTTTGATGTGCCACTGCTACAGCTATGCTGTATAGCGCATCTATGGTTGTTGTGTGTCCGTCCATCTGTCTGTCCGTGGGTCATGCATGTATTGTGGCTAAATGATGCGAGATAAAACCTAGGTTGCCATTGATCACTAATGAAAAATTGCATATGCTCTTTCAGATGAGATGAAAATCATGGACCTTAAATAACCTTGAAAGTCAGTACTGCAACAGGAGGCTGTGGCCTGTCTTCTCTAGCGACAGCTGGGCTTTCTTGTTATTATTGAGTTAGTAGCCTGAACGTGACGGACGGACAGACAGACAAGCGAGACCCATAACAAGGACTATTAGGATGGCACGAACAGACTGGACAGACACTTGCCGTCAGCAGGGACACACGAATACCCGTCATCAGTGAGTCGGTATCCAGAACGACATCTACACTCAAAACTATCAGCGACTTCGACACAGAGCTGTGAGCACCACTCGGCAGCAACGTCACAACCCACGCCAACTGCACAGACACTGCGCTACTGTTAGTACAAGCAACGTTCCAGCACTATACTCAGACAGAAGCACGTAGGCCTACCATGCAAACACACCATCCCATAATCTCATTCCTTTGGACAGACTACACCATACAACCGTGCATTTTCAAGGAACTGAAAAGGCCCAAGGACTTAAACCAAACTCAGAAGAAAGTGGAAGTAAATAGTCTGGAAAAGATTTTGGACAAAAGCTGTTTTTTTAGTCGGTGAGAAGATGTGGATAATGACTCAACCGTAGCTACCACCAAGAGTTGGCTAAGCTGAGTTGGCCTGGGTGGCTAGTTTGAATACCAAGGCAAGACAATCTATCATAAGATAATACAAACTGTTAATGCGACACAAGATAACTAAATATTACATTAGTAATTGAAATGAACCACAGAAAACTATGTTAATGACATATATCTAGTGTAGTTTAATAACCAATCACACTATTGCATGCTTTAGTTAGTAACTACTAAACATGCATAAGCGAAACATGCAGGACTCCAGAAAGTCGTTTTCATAGCATCCATTCCAGTGGCAAGTGACAGGCCTCATACAAATGCTTACGACGTAAATCATCTTGTAAATACTGACTATATGAGCAAGTAAAATATCTTGTGACAGCAAATGAACGACTGGTAAGTGATGGCACTATATTGCAATCCTAAAAGCTAGCATTTGTTCACTCAAACGAAAATCAAAATTTACGACAAATACCAGTAGTAGTGATTTCGATTTTTTTAAAATCACTTACAGCAATGCTACTGATAAATGCGAACACAAAGTCGCAGGCATACAGCTTGTGGCAATGTGGCTACTGTCAAAATGCAGCTGATAGAGACACCGTATATTCACAGTAACTGCTACATGTCATTATAATTTGCGATAATGCACAATTTTTGGAAGGTTACATTGTAGCTTGTTTAGTCCACTGCAAGTGGGAAAAGCATATAGATCATAAAAATGCACCAGATATGAAAAAAAAACGATTAACGCCAGAAAAAAGCCACAAATTCTTTTCAGGCTTGTGAGAGGTAGACCTATGCATTCTTGCTTGCTAGTTCAGCACTGCATGCTTCCTAGTTCTATCACAGCTTCAAGCAATGTTAGTGTGACCAAAAGTCAATCACAGCCTAGCACTTAAAACTATAGGCCTACCATTAGCGATTGCAATCCCGGGATCCCGAATCCCTGGATCACGGCCGTTTTCGCCAATCCCGAATACCGGGATTGGCGGCGTCCCAATCCGGGGATTACGGAATTACAAAATTAGTTAAAATTGTACTTTTTCGCGTGTTTAATGATAGAAATAAGAATTTTAGCCTTCTGGTGAATAAAATATTTATGTGCGCTAGAGTCCCACTCTTTTCTGTGAACTGTAATTCGTATTTTGACAGTCATTATCACTCCCTGCAGTTTAGATATACCATCTGTATGGGCCTATACTACATGATATGCATGAAATAAGTCAATTAAAAATATTAAAATGACGACCAATCTGTCAGCCTAATCCCGAAACGGGATCCCGGGATTACAAATTTCTCAATCCCGGATCCCGGGATTAAATTTTCAATCCCGGGATTGCAATTACTACCTCATCATCATCATCATCGACAACCGTGGGCTCAATGCCCGTTGGTGTCTGACGCCATTTTTACTATCGCTGCCCACCGCTGCCTATCTAGGGCAGCGTGGCTTAACTCCTGCAGGGT
>Ga0209367_1011658_pt1 | contig 11619 bp, 8 predicted proteins | sample WorMetLIZISLAND2_FD_187412 | JGI IMG/M metagenome (GOLD analysis project Ga0209367, IMG submission 187412) | Marine gutless worms symbiont microbial communities from Max Planck institute for Marine Microbiology, Germany - Olavius geniculatus... ... | reverse complement strand
GCGTCATTTCTGCAGCATGCGTTAGCGTTGCGGTAGTGCACATTTGTAATAAAGTTGTTGACTCAAAAGTTGGTTGATAGCAAGTTTTGTCACTGTTGATGACAAATAAGGCAGCTATAGGCTAAAAAGTCTATTTTCCTTATTTTTCTGCATTTCTGTTTATTTTGGTGTGGAGTAAAGTAAGAATACGAAGAGTGTTTTATTTTACACGCTGAAGTGGCATCAGTATTTGGGCAAAGTGGACTATCAGTAGTATACTGTCAGTTGCATGTTGCTTTTTTATTGTTGCCTACAAAAATTTATGAACATATTTTAAATTTTGTTAAAGTTATTAACTGAAACAGTGTTAGCTTTTTCACCTTGGATACAATAAAAACGGCTTTTTGATGACGTCATAATTACGTCAGCTCTACGTAGTGACATGGCTATGTAAAGAAAAAATATTTTAACAGTTGAATAAAGTGAATACTCAGGACGATTCATGCCAAAAATTATGAAAATAGGTTAAGGTTTGACAAAGATATGTTGAAAAAACCATAAGTTTTTTTTCCGGACATGGTGTAGTTGTTTCTTGTAATATTAGATAATAATAGTAGAAACTGTATTGTAATGCACTGTATAATATTGATGTACAGGGTTTGATGTGCTGCGGGTAATTAATGAGCCTACAGCAGCTGCACTGGCATATGGTCTTCATCAAAAGTCTAGTGCTCGTGATGTGCTTGTTGTCGACATTGGTGGTGGAACGCTGGACGTTTCACTCCTTGATATACAGGGAGGCATGTTTCTCACACGAGCCATGGCTGGTTAGTTCACTAACTGATTAATTTTTGTACACAACAATAAATATGCAATTAACTAACTGCTAAATTTGCTACTGAGGCATTCTTCACGCGAGCCATAGCTGCCACGTGTTGTGGCAGTAACTGTGTCACTACAATAGAGTGTTGAAATAACTCGAGTGAGAGTGCAGGATGTTCAGCCATCGCTGGTCGGCTGTAGCTAACCTCTGTATCAATCACTTCAGTAGATGAGATTTAGTTTTTTACTGAGTGAGTGATACGAGAGCTGCTTGGCTTGCTGATGTCAGGTAGTACAGTGACATGGGTTCGTTGCATGGCTGACTGTCTGTGGACAGGTAAACAGTCTTGATATATAACCAACCACTGAGATGCGAGGTCAACTCAGCCTTCTATCCCTCTCTGGGGTAGGTAAATTGACTTTCAGCCTGCTTAGCTAGGTTTAAGGTGGGGTGCATTTACACGTGTTGGCTGGGTGGCAGGTAACACTGTGTGATCCCATGTGACAGGTGGCGCTCCATAGCTCTGAGATGGGTTTTGTATGAAGAGCTGTACGTACCCTTTAACGTTTGATGTGTTGTACGACTATTGAACTCTGTTTGTGTTGTAGGCAATAATCACCTCGGTGGTCAGGACTTCAATGAGAGACTTCGAGCCAATCTGAGTGCTGAGATTGCAGCCGAGCGAGGTGGCGTGGAACTTGACGACGTTGAAGACATCCAGTCACTGCGACGTGCTGTCGAGCAAGCTAAGCTCCAGCTGACCTACAGCGACTCGGCTGTTATTGAGCTGAACTGGCGGCAACTTCCAACAAGTCTGTCGTCTCGACGTGCCGTTAGTAAATTCCGTCGCATTGTCTCCCGGCAGTTATTTGAGGACCTTAATGCGGATCTTTTTCACAAAGTCCTTGAACCCATCCGTCGAGTACTCGACGAGGTCGAACTCAGTGCCGATGACGTCGATGAGATAGTACTGGTTGGCGGATCCACACGGATTCCACGAATCCGTCAGCTGATTCGCAACTATTTCAGTGGCCGGGAGCCGAATGTAGCAATTGATCCAGAGCTAGCGGTTGTGACTGGTATATCAGTCCAGGCGGGCATCATTGGCGGCATGTGGCCACTGACTGTTAGTGCCATGGAAATGCCGACTTGTGCACGCAAAATACATCTTCACTGAAATCATTATCTGCCGTCATTGCCAACCGTGTTTATTTCATTAGTCGTTAAAAAAATTTCCGTGCTTCCAGTTGCTGTCTGTCTCTTAAAATCTCCATCTTTTTTTATTAGCCCCATTATAAATATGGGTGCAGTTTTGTGTTTGCTTTTATAGTTTAGCTGAAACAAAGCCGTTTGCATCCAGTCTGCTTCACTGCAGTATTTCTGTGAGTGCTATTCAGTGTGTCACTTTGTTCTTATGAGCTGTTGTTGTGTTATATTGCATGGAATCTCATAAAATGAAAATAAACAAGTTATTTGCTCCCCATCCAAACTTTTTTCACCAGACTACAATAATTTTGGAAGCACAGGATTTTTTATGCTTTATTGTTTTACTGTTAAGTTGATGTATTTTCTTGTTATTTGGCGTGTAGATGAGAATGTTTGGTGAAGAGTAGTTTTTATTTTCACTAATTTTTTTACAGAAAGTAAAATGGTGACTGCATTCTTTGTGATGTTGTAAATCATCATTCCGGTTCTGGTTGTTATTCTTATGCTATAAAATAAGTTATTGCACAGTTGTGCAGAATGACTGCAAGTCTTAATAATAATTAAGTCTTAATAATTCTTTCATGAACTAGTTGTTATTTGTTGCAGTGACATCAATCCTGCCCGCCAATATTTGGCTGTATCCTGTAGTGCAGCCAAGGTATCCTCGATATATGTTGCATTCCTCTAAAAATCATATCAGAGGGGAAAGCAGAAAAAACGCCAGTTATATGTTATTTGCTAGGCCACTGTTCTACCAGAAGTGTTCTGTGAAGCTGAAAATGTGCCAAATTTATTTTCAGTCGGGCTCCGCTCAGACCTTACTACGGGAGCTTATGATGCTTCCACAAGTCCCTTAGTCAGCTGAGGAAGGGGATACCACAGTCAGTCCCCATCGCACTTGATGCCTATGATGTCTCAACCTATGCTTCCCTTTCTCCTCCCACTGCCTTCTATCGATCCCTATACCTGGTGGGCGCAGCTTGCACCCAGTGAAAAATAGGGGGAAAGTTTTGATAAGATTGCTGATCAAAACTTTCCCCCTATTTTCGCTGGGCAAACTACACCCTTAACAAAACTCCCTCTCCTATTTTTTTTATTTCCCCCTATTTTTCAATCTACACCCTTAACAAAACTTTCTCCCTAGAGGGAGAAGAAGCCCAAAATAGAAGGTAGAACTTGAGTCAAAAATTGGGGGGACATGAGCCCAAAACTGGGGGAGTTGTGCCCAATTTCGATTCCAGGTTTGGGGGGATAGAAGCCACTGCCTCCTCCCATATTTGCACCATATCAATGCATCTTTTCTGTTCGTGACTGACTGCAATGGTGGTGATGGGTGATTGCAATGATAAGTATTTTCATTTACGTCTGTGATATGTAGTCCAACCACTAGGCTCGAATTCCGTGTATTTGGTTATGGATAGTGATGCATGTATGTTGATAATGTTGTGTATTTAATTTATTGTAGCACAGTAAGGCTGTGTATATGTGTATAGCCTACTGTGTGGTGTGTGTATTGTATTGTATAGGAAATGACTGGTATAAAAATAATATGTATGAACTGTGTAGGCTAAAGCAGTGTGTATTTCGTATGGTTATCGTTTATCGTAGACCAAGAATTCCCAACCGCGGGCGTGCCGATGTAATGGTCAAATGAATAAGTACAGCTGTAGACTAGAGACTAGAACTTGTCTTCTCTTACATGCTCAAGTTGGTGAATTTGGTACGTACGTTGGTACAGTAAATACAACTAGTGTAGCGTAAATGAAACAAATTGTTGATAAAATGCAAATGGAAACTGTGACAGCTTTAGCTTCGAATTTGCTCGAGCATGCCGAGCATGCCGGAACGGGATGTCACTCAATGTGCTCTAGGCTATACGTGTGATAAATAGTGCCATCAAGTACTAGTTGACCCAGTGAATATGATGCCGTGATGGTTAATTTCTTGGGGATTGGACTGGGAACTGCCAGACTGGGGGAAAGTACCATGGAGTCATGGACTGAGCAAAAAGTATAATTGCTGCCGTGTCACTAGACACCAGGCTACACCAGGGACGATCGTCATCTGCTGTAGCTGCAAATTTCTGACGTGACATAATTTGGTGCTCACAATTTGAATTGTGGCCAAAATTCAGCCAAACTGGGGATTTCCATCCCAAATGTATTTTTGGGCAGAAAGTTAATTTCCGACAGGCTCAAATTTAGGGAGGGACAGTTGTTTTTTGTCCCTGGGCCCCGTGCCACGTTGCCACTGCGTGTCACATCACGTTTCTCACGACAAAACATGCTCAGGTTCAGTATCAGTAAAGGCCGACAGTCATGGTGCGCCGGCTATCCCAGTTAGGTTGAAGGTTTACAATTAGGCTACTAAAAGCCAGCTTGATTTTGATCGATACTTCAATGTAATACTTTCATAATAGTTTGATTTTGCTTGTATGACAACGTCAAGTCTCTTAACCAGAAATATGAGCAAGTTCGACGAAGTCCGTTCGTAGTTACAGCTGCAAAGCCAAGAGCAAACATAAAGCATATCGCGGCCTGCGGTGCTGAGAATTATCTGCTAGGCCTACCAGGCTACAGCAGCTGCAGCCAGCCGACCGGCGCCCGCAGTGAAAGGATAATGCTATATAGATATCAGACGTAGTGCATATTCGTAAGTAATATGACACCGTGACTGGTGGTGCAGTGCGCTGCAGCCGTCCATTTCCACGTAGCATGCCACAGTGTGGCAGCTGTCAGTTGCTTATCACTACCCCCGCTCTAGGCGGATGATGAAGGCCTGCCAGCACTGCTTGGCGCTGTACTGGCACGCCTGCCGACGGACTGACTGCCGGCACATGACGCACAACCCGTGACTATCGTTCGCACTTTCTACCAAGGCACCACGCTGCTTAGAGGCTCGGTTTACAGACGCAGAGACGGCTGGAGGCATCGTAACAACAACAAGATCGCTAAGAGACTAGTGAAACGTGAGACTGCGGCGTACAGAGGTAAGTGCTGGTGAGTTTACTTTTCATCACTAATTGCCACAGTTATAGAGGCACGTTAAATAACGTCTGTACCTACCTTGCTCAAGAACTTCTTCAAGCCGGGTCCCCAAGCAGGAGTCTTCAACTTGGTGAAGTTTGGCTATGCCTAGTCAGAGAAGAAAGATTTGGACCAGGTAGCGGACAACTAACCTGGTCGGGTACGTGCAGTCTCTGATAGGATTTTCTTTTCTTGCATTCTCTGTTATGCGTCTTACCATATCAGTCGTTGATTCGAGCCCCGCGGCGGTTGCCATCATGCAACCAGTGGGAGAAGATGCCACCGTAAATACAGGCAACTTCACAGTGCACAGCACAGCCTAGATATAACTAGCCTAGCTGTATACTAACGCGGCCCGGCGTAATGTAACTCGTCGATGGACACCAACGCTTTTCCAACTAAACACTAATCCAAGCCTCAAGTCATCAGCTTTTTGCGGTTTTTAAATTTCGACTTCGTTGACGTAATCTGGGCTGGATGCGTTGTGTTTAGTTTCAGATTCAGAAGCTGATCACCGCGCATGTCCATGTTGCTGATGGAGCTTGGAGATGAAGTGTTGTCGTTGGAGACAGTGATCGTCGTGGCGTGTGTTTGCGGCAGCGTTGTGTTCGTCTTGACTGTCGTCCTAATCGTCCTCTGCTGTCGACGTCATCACACCAAGTGTTAGTATGCTCAATGACAGCTTATTGTGTATTATCACCGGCGGTTCTCTCTGTGTGGGATTAGTGATTACACAGGTCTTACTTTTTCAGTATTAGCTTTTTCTTTTTTAAAATTCTTTTTAGCTATGCTTTGTGGGCCGCCCGTTAAGCTTAGCTAAGCTTAACGGTCCTAAGCTTAACGGTTTGCCCTATGGCATGAGGTGTCTGTCTGTTGTCTGTCTGTCACGGATATATTATGGCTAAACGGTGCGAAATAAGGCTATTGATCACTAATAGTAAATTGCATATTGCCTTTCAGATGACATGAAAATCATTGACATTGGATGACTTTGAATGTCAGTACGTGCTATTGTGGCTAAACGGTATGTTGTGTCTTAGAAACGGCGAGAGATGATATGATCAAGGTTTCTATTGAGCACTAGTAGGAAGTCGCATAAGCCCTTTCACGTGACGCGAAAATCATTTGCTGGCCTTCCGATACCTGCGTACGGTCGGCCCTACCTAGCGACAGCTGGGCTTCTTGTTACTAGCTTAGTCTGACTGTTCTTAGTGTTTTGTCTGTATTCTATTGTATACTGACTTAAATGCTTCAATTCAAGTGAGTACCCGTAAGTGAATAAGTAAGTAAGAAAACTCAAAAGGACGATAGTCACAGTGCTCCGCAATCTGAACATCCGAAGAAAAATAGATTTCAGCAGCTGCCCAAATTGCTGAATGTCAACTCGATTGGTTTCAGATGAGGTCTAGTAAGCTGTTCTACAGTTTCGAGCTTAAGCAGTAAGACATCTGTCTTCATAGTTGCTATGTAGGTCCCACCAGATGACGCATTATTCTCGATCTTCATCTGACCTACCTCCAGTCTCGAACCCATCTTCCTAAGACTTTTTCTTTGCCACTCGAAAAGAGAGAAATTATGAGACATGTTCGAAAGTGGTCGTGCAGTTTTTGATTTTGCTAAATATGTTGCCAGGTGCGTTGTGTTTCCGTTGACCTTGAAAATTCGCGAATTATGTACTGTCAGTCAACGTTAATGTGACAAAAATATATGTTGTTTTAGATTACTACGAGAAAGCGGACACAAATATTGGGTAAATCTAGTGTGTTGTCATTATAGTATCTATTGTACTGGAATAGGATATCGTTACATGTATACAGATGTGGTGAACTGTGTTATGGAGATGCATAGGAGCCCATGCACCGCCACTGCATCTTCATAACTCAGCTCACCACATTTACACTATATCCCCAAAACACGTAGTTGCACGAGTTGGAACAATACCGGCAGGAAATTCTCTCGTAGAATAGTTGCTGGCACCGTACTTGTAGAACTTCACTTGTCGAGCCATACTGGACGCCGGAAACAGTAAAGATATTGGTGTTGTCCACTGACTTAGATATTGTCCAGTTGTTAAATTGCGTCTTACCTACGTCAAAAGAATATGGCCATATTTTCATTTCTGTCTGTCTGTTTCTCTGTCTGTCTGTCAAAAATGAACTGATTTTGATGTATTTTGAACAACGAGTGTATTAGTCTGTATTAGGACTAATCTACGTTATATTCGTTATGACCTATGTAGTAGCAGTCAGCGCTGGTCTCGGTCTTGGCGGAGTTTGCGCTCCGCGAGCCCGTTTAGTTATGTAGTCTTGTTCAGTCTTGTATGTTTGTTGCGGGCGACAGAAGACAGGTTCTAGTGGCGGCGACATGTCAGACTCCACGAGTCAACTGTCAGTCATCGTGCAAGATGAACGTCAGCAGCAGCAGCAGCACACCCAAACACTTAGCACCAGCCTCATCCGCATCACATCTCAATAATACAACTTCACTGACAGGTGAGCAGCGCCAGTATACAAAACTACGAATATAGGTCTATATACGGCCTGTACGTAAGCAAGAGATCAGCGGTATAATATCTGGTTATGTTCAATCGTTTCACGGATACCTTTAGAATCTTTGCCTGCCTCCTAAATGTTTCCTGTCATTAGTGCGACAAAATGTCTATTTACGCAAGTCGCCAGTCTTTATTCATCCTGGAATCTTTGTCACCAGTTTTTTTAAATGTCGCAAATCCATTTATTCGTCACTGAAACATCATTCGTTGAGCCGACAAAAGATCGTCCTTCGTTGTTGCATCTCCGTTTTTGTCTGGACAGTCTGACAATCAAAGCGTCGGGCTTACATTGCTTACGTTTATAAAATCGGACTCGGTAAGTTATAAAAAGATTCTGTGATTATTACTTTAGTAGTTGAATCTGTTGAACTGGCGCGATATCAGTTTAGAAGACTGCAAAGCATTTTCAACAATACGACTTTCTTCGGTTTCATTAATTAACGCAATGTGTATGAATGTTAATGAGATTGACGGCAGTTTTGTTTGTGACAGAAAACAAAGCAATCTGTGATGCTGATGCTGACGACAAGAAAACGAGTGACGTCAACGGCGGAACGATGACGTCAGAATATCGACCTCACAGGAAGGTCATCTATGAAGTGATTGTTTAGTGATGCACTGGACATCGTTTTTATTCCACTCCGGCAGCACGACTTCCGTATATTTCGTGCATCACTCGGCTTGCCTCCAAAGCAAAGCAATACGACTGTTTGTTTATTGTGCGTAATATATCTTGGGTCAAGTCGGTAAAGCAATCCTGCAGCTAATTACCGGCATATTTGGACTGCAGCGATCACATTTTAACACATGAGAGATTGTTTAGCAGCACTCCATAGTCCGTTCTATTAATAGTGTTGACTGTTGGGTGAGATAAGTCGTGGTTGGACGTAAAGTGCAAAAAATGTCGCAGAAATGTGTAGCTTTACAACCAACCACGAACGACGCAGGATAGCTGACGAGAGATAGAATAGACGATGTATTGCATGTGATTGTAGATTTGTACTTCAGAGAAATATTGGACAGTTTCGGATATATACGAACCATTTGTTTTTTTTACAGATATTACGTGTAAATGTCCAATTCTGCATCGTTTTAACGTTTATCGACTAATGAGATATTCTACAGACACTGCATGATTCAAACGGACATCTAACCTATATGGATTTAGCCGTATAACTGTTGACTACTATATTGTGAATGCAGTTTTTACAGTACATGCTGTAGTTTGTCGCATTGAGACTGAGACAAACAAATAGATCTATCCCTCCTAAATTTGTCATAAAACATTACTGTCTAAAAGAATCGAAGTTGTGCCTGTTGTCGTATTCTGTTTAGTGACGCAACGATTACACTCGCAACCAGAGCACTTAATTAGTACACCACAGAACCAGACGTACGACGAGGATATCAACTGAAGCAGAGTAACAATTACTGCAAGTTTGGAAACATGCGTCGGTCTCTAAATTTTGAGTAGCCTATTCTCGTCAGCTTGTAGGCTTATGTTTCGAATTAGGGTCTACATTTACTGCGAAAGATCCGCCACCCAAAAAACCATGGCATGGTGTCCGTACACGCGGTGACGTAGGCCTAATACCAGCCAAAATGTCACAGAAATATAATACTAACGGTGAATTTTTCATAGTAAAGTAGTAATCAAGTGCCATCTGGCGAGAATACTCAAGATTTAGAGACCATGGTTCAACATTGCTACTGCCAAAACTGTTTCACAACATTGAACATTTTTATAGAAGTTGAATTAACTGCATGCTTATAAGTAATTAACAGCAACAACATGGGTGTGTAAAATCGCCCACCAAACTATTCTCTCCGGGAGCCGTCTCGGCCTACTGACGCCGTCGGCGCCTTTCCGGTACTGTCCTACGATCATTAAGGTGTCTGCACGCAGGAAACGACATAGTTCAAATCACCCAAACTGTCCGCCGGTCTGGCCAGTGTTAATCGCGGCTGTGTCGTGACTCTTGGGTTGAAAAAGTAGGCAGTCAAGAAGTTGCATTTTTTCTACAGACACTGAAAATTACCGACAACATTCAGACAGACAGCTGCAGCTTTCTGACAGAGGAGATAAGATTATGGGTGCTCATAATTTCAATTTTGCCGCTAAATGTCCCCCCAAATGTGGGTTTTCAGCCGCAAATTTAGTATCTTTGGACAAAAATTTTCCACCAAACAGATTTTCCGATATTTTCCCGATGGTCAAAAAATTTGGGTGGGCACTGGGAGTTGTCCCCCATGCTTCCCATGCCACGACGTCACTGGTTAGACGGCCAGTGACTGAGCGTACGTGGCAGCGACGTGTAAGCTAGTGCCGGTGTTCGTGCGCTGTTCCTGATGCTGTGTCTGTCCAGTCGTCGCTGTTGGCTTCCTCGAGGTGGCGGCGTCGTCGCCGGCGCTTGACTGACACACGGCGGCCTCCTCCGGGTGTTCAGTCTCTTCACTCAGCTGATCGGCGTCGATGTCTGGACCGTCGTTGTCGTCTTTGCCGCTTTGCAGAGTCAGCTGCTGCTGCTGCTGCGGATAAAGGCAGTGATGATGATGATGATGACGACGATGATGCAGTTGCGAGTGACAGCACGAGCACTCCCCCGCGGCACGTCGCACCGCGTACAGCGTTTGTCCATTGCCAGGCGTCGAACAACTGGATGTGACGTCACCACGCCGGCAAGCTGCGCTGGAAGGTCCGCCGCCGCCTGCACAGACCACGTACGACGGCGGCCTACTCGAGTAACCCTCGTCGACGGCGGCGCTAGATGGTGAACGGCGCTCTATGCTGGGCGTCCAGCAGCAAGCGGGCGACAGTTGTTGAGATGGTTGATAGTCGTCCAGTGATGTGTGTACTCGACCGTCAGCTAGACTGCGAGTGACGGCCAGGTATGACCGCGGTGGTGGCGGCGGCTGTAGAACGCATCCTGTACCGTAGATCGGACCGTCCTTGATGTGTGCTGGCGAGTCGCCGACGAATCCGAGGATGTGGCTTCGCTCGTCCTTGTGATTGGTGTCGAGAACGTCGCGTGACTGTTGACTGCAATCACGCATAGCAAGCATCAGACAGAAAGCATTAGAAAGAGAAACTTAAAAAAACGTAAACTTGCGTTTTTGCGACAAGAAGCCCAACTGTGGCTAGGGTGAGCCGACCGTACTATTTATGTCAGAAGGCTAGCGTTTGACGTAAGGACGCAGAGAAAAAGCGATTTCCCAGAGATGACTACAGTTCCATACACCTTATGTTAACGTCAACGCTAAGATAAGGTAATTCGACGCACGTGGATTCTGGATAATGAATGCAGGCAGAAACTTTACGTTGAAAATTGCGGCCAAACCGATGGAGATAGCGACATGTGCTGTGTTTCAAAAAAGCATCCACGATATTTTTTTATTGTAACCTGAAAACCAATGATCAGATTTTGATAATTTTTGGTACGAACATTCCTGACCGTTCAGTTTCCCACTTCACCCAATGTATGCTTCTGCACTACCTAGGAAAAGTAGATCAAGCGAAATATGTGTTGAAATTAACAGAAAACCTGAAAAAACATCCCTGACATTATCGATCGTAACTTGAAGAAAGATCAGCAAATTTTAATAATTTTTGGCAGAAATAGTTCTGACACAACTGGCTATTTAATAAATGTTTTAGTTTCCACCTCACCCAACGTCTGCTTTTGCACTACCTGGGGAAAGCAGACCTGGCATAATACGTGTAAAATGAATGAAAACAACAACAATATTTATTTGGGAAAAAGCAACCAGGCTGCCAGAAAGGGCACAGGCCCATCAAAGCTGGCCACCCAAAAGTCAAATAAAGAAAATGCAATACATGCACAGAAAAACATACCGAACAAAAAATGCTGAGTATATCCACCTAAAAATGTCTAAATCATATAATATACAATACTATTACTATTATTTATGTAGTTCCTAATTTTTCACCTATTTTTCTTTCTTTTTTGTTGTGCTACCAATGTTGGTGAATAAAAGATTGCCAATACGTCAAAACCAATCAAACCATTACAGTG
>Ga0209367_1011657_pt1 | contig 11619 bp, 6 predicted proteins | sample WorMetLIZISLAND2_FD_187412 | JGI IMG/M metagenome (GOLD analysis project Ga0209367, IMG submission 187412) | Marine gutless worms symbiont microbial communities from Max Planck institute for Marine Microbiology, Germany - Olavius geniculatus... ... | reverse complement strand
GACTTACTGTTATTTCAATAAATTGCAAAAATTGTCCCATTGGCTGTCCATACAATTTATTCCTTCGTTTTCCACCCCTGCGATTTGGTGCCGGGTTTTCCAGTCTCGCGTTTTCAGTCGCCCCCCTTGCTGCTACTGACTGCTGCTAGGCAGGTCCAGCTAGGCCGATAGCTAATGGCCGACGCTAACGTCATTGCTATAAATATTGCAGCATGCCACGACGTCTACCGCAGACAGCTTTAGCCCTTTGCAAGGCTTGACAGTCTAGTAGCAGTCGTTGTTGTATGACAGATGGAAGATAAGCGTCCACTGGTGTACTCAAGTTTACAGCTGGGCAGGTCGTGGGATGACTTCGTGTGTGGTCTGCTTGGAGACGTTAAAGTTCAGACAACTCCGACCAGGCCTCTACCGGTGTTTGGTCTGCCCGTCGTCGCTGTCGCTTAGATGATCGGGGCGCGGGAGAAAGGGGGGCGGGGAGAGTGCTGTGACAAAATTGTTCTGGGCCGTCAGTGTGCGATTCGTGGGTTGACTGCATTTCGCATTGAACTTAAAGGCCAAGTCGCACTATTTTGCGTAACTCTTACGTAAAGCACTAATTGGCTTCTTTGAATCTTAATTTGTTAATATTAATTAATTCTTTTGGTTGCTAGTATATCTTTATGCTGTAAAAATAAGGTTTACAGTGGCCAATTTTCACATTTCACGGTCTCGATTGCGTTCGTCAAATTCCGTAATGGCGACGTCACTTGTTATAGCATTCGAGAGAATTTGATGCATCAGCATCATCGTACGTCAGTGGAGCACGGTACCGAGTGAAGAGACCTCGCTTGCATTTCGAGATGTCGCTGGCATACCGGAAGTAGGCCGACTTTATGCCTTTTCCGTTGCACCAATTGCCGACAGCGTCTGACTTTTGGTTCCGGAACGTAAGCGAGTTCCAGGCGCTGAGCATGCGCTGTGCGTGTGCTGCATTGATGCCGTGGCCACGCTGCTAGCGTTGAACTTTTTCGCACGCTAAGTACACGTTGTCAACAAAGCGTTCTGTACGTGACGTCATCATTTGGTTGTGTTTGGTTTGCACAACATGAATTTTCATGAAAATTAATTTAAAGCGATGTTTTTATTTTATTGGATAAACGTATTAATTATTAATTAGTATAACGTTCTACACTTATTTATTCATTATGGTTTTTGTGCGATTTGGTCTTTAAATGAGATGCAATGTACTGCCAGTTCATTCACTTTCCACACTTTGCACAATGCAACCGAAATAAACTGACCTGCATTCACTTGCTTCAGTTCTTTCATTTCCGTTCAGTTTGTTAGCTTTGTGCATTTCTTGCATCACAGCCGAACTTGCATATCAGCGCATTAGAAATTAATTTAACCACATGCGCTATATAAATTCACATTTTACTTACTTACTTACTTACTATCACTTCAGTTCAGTTTTGTCACCTTATACATTTCTTAGTTCATTTCTCATTTCTGTCGCTTTGCACACACATTAAAACGCTGTTCTGCTTGAACAGTTGAAAAAATGGCGGTTTACTTATATCATTTTATCAACTTCAACAAATGTTGATTCAAAATTTCAGATTATTTTTACTGCTGAGTAATTGGCTAGAACACTGCTTGAGACAACTTATAAATACCGTTATTGATGTAGCATCTGTTTTTGCTTCTTATTTTCGTTGGAGCTACTTTACATGTTGTTTTCATCGTTGATGCTTTAGCAATGATTGTGCTGGAGGACACTAACAGTTGTGTTATAAATGGAACTGTTATTTTAATATGTTGTTATTGCTTATAAATTGCTCTGTTGAATATGACAAGTATAAAGTACTCGGAAAATGCAAAACTTCTGCCGAGGCTGACCAGAAAATGAAGATTTTGGTGTTTATTTAATAATGCTCATATTCCCGACTGTAATTACGCTTTAGCACTATTCCTCATAGTTTTCCGTGGGCCGCGGAATTTTTTGCCGAGCCGCGGAATTTTGATATTTCCGCGGAATTTTGCAGAAGTTGAAAATTCACAGCGATTTGTACGATTTTTGACTCGATGACATATTTTTGTCACGAAAAAATCAAACTGAACTGCCAAAAGCTGTGGGCCCTACTAATAGCTGTCGCAATATGGCACAATCGTGAATAAATGCAACGCAACTCGACAGATTGCACTTTTAAAACGAAAAAAAAGATGGGTAATTTTTTGTACTTTGTTAGCATGACTCAGCACAATGTCACTTCGCCAGCCGGCCTTTCAGAAACTAACGTTTTTGAACAGGATAGAACTCAGTTTACTTACAAATGGAAGGCCGCGGTGAGCCGCGGAATTTTGCAAACTGGCCCGCGGAATTTGGCAAAATTTTTCGCGGAAAACTGCGGGCCTTACTCATAGCCGTGAATCGCTGCGTCTATGCAGGACGCTTTAAAATTTTGGGTGCAAACTTAAGTTGCCCAGAAAAAAAATTAGTTGATGGCTTATGTCTTGTAAATATGAAAATAAATATGTCAGTCAGTCAAAAAGATTGTTGTAGTGAGTGAATCATAAATGCATAATTCGTACTGATTGAAAAAAATTTAAGAAAACGTTACAGAGAGAAGTAAATGTTTTGATCAGTTATTGCTGACTATAAGCCAGCAACCGATGAAAAGATGTAGTTCCCTAACTTGGCGGAGGTAAAGCCTTATATGAATTTCTGAAGTGACACTTGTCTAATACATCACTTTGACCTGCGTGCAAAGTACCATTTCGACAATCTTATTTTTATAAGCGAAAACTTTACGAAAAAAAATTTCAAGGGACATATTCCCGGTACCACTTTTTAGCACTCGGATTTAGTTCCCTTACCAGAAATGTGAATCGACTCGTTACTGAATTGATGCGTAAGTGACGTTATTTGTTTATACTTGGAGTGTAATTTTGTTCTTTATGTCATTCAGACGTGTTTTGAATAAGACTAGTGATTAATCAAGTGACTAAGTGATTGCGTTGTATCGAACTGGATCTGTAGTTCTGTACTGATCAGACTATTTGTATGTGTAGGCCTCTACTTTATTCTGGTTCTAACACCTTTATTCAGATTGGCGCCATTTATCTGACGTTGCTACTGATGTTTGTAATGTTTTATTTTCTACGTCATTCGGATTATCAACAGTTGCTGACGTTTACCGTCAAGACATGGTTATTCAGATTGTATTATATATTAATATGTTTCATCGTGGTTTTGTATTCTTATGGAAAATCATATTTAAATATAAGACCATAGTTTATACGTTGCACACTAATGCCTGTATTATTTTTTGGCTGCAGAACGTTATCTTTATGTCATTGAAGCAAACACTGAACGAACTGTTTGCCTACTGTTAGACAAGCTGCCTCAGTCATGCCTTAGTGGTCACTTGTGGTTAGGGTGCTGGCTCTTATAGATGTAAAAAACGTTGCAGACAAAAATTTAAAAACGTTAAAAACGTGGCACGAATAATAAAAAAAGTTTTAAAAAGATGAATGAAAAACGTTGGCCTTAGTTTGTTCAACGTCTTGCCTAATACCAAATGCTGTACACCGTGTCCAGAAACAAAAACATCCCCAACGTTATCGATTGTCACTTAAAGAAGCGATATCTAATTTTATTGTTTTAATAATTTTTTGTACGAATATTTTTGGTACAACTGGCCATCAAATGACCGTTCAGTTTTCCACCTCACCCAACGTCTGCTTCTGTACTTCCTGGGGAAAACAGAACCAACGAAATATGAGTTGAAATGAACAAAAATGCGTCAAAAAGCATCCTCAACATTACCGATTGTGACTTTAAAAGGATTGGCGGATTTTAATAATTTTTCGTGCGAACATTTTCGACACTGCTTGCCATCAAATGACCGTTCTAGTTACCACCTCACCGAATGGTTTGCTTCTGCACTATCTGGAAAAAACTGAACAGGCGAAATAAGATAAAATGCAATATTTCGTTGGTTTTGTTTACCCACGTAGTGCAGAAGCAAACAATGGGTGTGGTAGAAAATCGGACGGTCATTTGATGGCCAACTGTGTCAGAAATATTTGTATCAAAAATATTAAAGTCTGATAATCTTTCTTCAAGTTACAATCAAAAATGTTGCGGATGTTTTTTCCGGACACGGTGTAGGTGCAGTATACCTGGAACTGTAGTCTAGATAGAGAGAACTTTTTATAATTTCAGTAATACCGTGAGGTCATAAAACCATGGCACTAGATTAACCAAATATACTAGATAAAGACCTTTTATTTAATATATTTGTATGAACTGAATAAACTACTATCAACTATATGATCAATTACTTCGGTTCTGTGGTTCCAAAAGTGCTTCTCGAAATTTTTGATGTGATATTTAATGCACGTTTCTTTATAAAATGAACAAAAACGTTGAAAACTAGAAAGCAGTCAGAGCCCGCAAACCTCCGCCAAGGCAATGTTGTTCGCTAGGTGGCAGCACCATCTTCGGTTTCGCAACGGTTTCCCTTATGCCCCATTGAAAGCAATGGTAACGAAAATTTCAAAGTGATCCAGAATCCAGGATTCCTTCCGGATCACCCCCAAAATTGAATCACTGGTAGTTTGTGCCATTCCCGACATACCCTCAAAATTTCAGAAAGATCCGTCCATAACTTTTTGAGTTATCTTGCTAACACAGAGACAGACAAACAGGCAGACAAAGTCTGACAAAAACATTACCTCCTTGGCGGAGGTAATAAACAAGGAGAATATCAGAAGCAGGCTTTGCAATAAAACACCTTGCACGGGAAGACAAGCTATAACCTATACAGTTCTTGTTACAGTACTGATTTTCAAGGTCATTGAAGGTGAATAATTTTCATGTCATTTGAAAGCCAATTATATATGCGACTTCCCGTATTGATCAGTAGCAACCTAGGCCTTATCTCGCACCGCTTAACAACAATAGCGCGTAACGGCCTTCAAAGGTGTCACAGTTGCCGGTCGAGATATGGCCAGTTTTCCGTTGCAATTAAAACGCACATTTTACTACCCCCCTTCTTCATGCAACCAACAATTTGAAAATTTTTTCCTTGGAGTAGATGACTACAATTTTGCATGCTCTAATTTTAGCTAATTACGGTACGTAGGCCTACTAGTGTATACGTTTTACCCGTTATCCACAATAAACCTACATCCGTTACAGACAGACGACAACTCATGACAACAGCTCGACCGTTACTTAAGTAGCCTACGGTCGGCTAAAAATGAAATTGTTGGTAAATGGTGCGTGCCATAGTGCTGCACATGTCTGCCGGTGAGTGGTAGGCTACGACATTAATTAATATTGTAGCCTATGAAGAAGGAAACAGACCGATCGAGTGACGTCATTTGTATAGGACCGTGCCTCGTGGCCGGGTGGTCTAAATGAGTCTTATACCCAGTTTATACGATAAAGCTGGCTCGACGAGCGCATGCTCGTCGCTCGTTGTCGTTGAGTAAAACTATAGTGCTTAAATTTATTTTTTTTACAATTTAAAAATGTATCATTTAAGCACATAAGTTATACAAATTTTTCTATTTTTGCAGCAAAATGGTTACATAAATAAATGCCTGCTTTTTGAATCTTGATACTTGAAAGTTGAATGTAGCGAAAAAATCGATCCGAAACGATAACGGCCGAAATTTTCCACGGTGTGCGATTACGCTATTTACGCAGATCGATGTTGCTTTCCTTTCCTTCCCGCCGTAATCTTTTATGCGTAGCTCAGCATTGAAGATTGATGAATTTGTGAAATTTGATTAAATTTACTGAAAATGTTCGAAGCTCGACTCGTGCAAGGTTCGCTGTTTAAGAAGGTGCTGGAGGCAATAAAAGATCTGCTGAACGAAGCGACATGGGACTGCAATTCGACGGGAATGAGTCTACAGGCGATGGACAGCTCGCACGTCAGTCTCGTCTCTTTGTCGCTACGATCCGACGGCTTCGACACCTACCGGTGCGACCGAAACATCTCCATGGGCATCAATCTTGCAAGGTGCAATACGTTACTTAGTCGATTAACGTGATATCCCGAGATCCATATTGCTATTTAGGCATCACAGCCATGATTAAGATTCTACACCATTATTCCAAAGGGTCGGCAAATGCCAGTCTAACACTAGGCGATGGGTTGGCTGCAGCGACCCATCATCCATGGTTCCTACGGTCAGGGGAAGTCAGGGAAAATCCAGATGGTCAGGGGAAGTCAGGGAATTCAAAAGTACCATGGTGCAAAAGTTAACAAAGATGCAGAAAAAAACAGAACTGTTGCACGCACACTGCATACAGCAGTTCAAAATTTTTCTGCTCGTTTCGCTCGCAGATTATTTATACTTTTACTTTTTCATTTGTTCTGCCGCCCTTGTTTCTAGTGTTATTGCAAGTGATTGAAAGCCAGCATTGGTATTTCGCATGAACAAATTAGTCAGGGAAAACAATTCATTTTGTTCTGGAAAGTCAGGGAAAATGTATTCTGCAGAGTAGTAGGAACCATGATCGTCAGCTCCTAGTCTTATAGATTGACTGTGATGAACATTGGCCACCTGTAGGTCTATGCTGTAACCAGAACTTCTGCAGGCATTGTAGCATTGTAGCTTACTAGCAGTGTGTCTTGTCTCCTGCCTACAGGTCCATTTTGCAACCAGTCACTCACTGAACAGTTTAGTGTATAGAGATAATATCAAAAGTTCTCATTTTATGCACCTTTCTGCCAATTTCTGATGTTTTTTGTTGGTACTAATTACTTATAGAACAGGTTTTATAACTACAGAGGAAAGCACGCTGCTGTTATGTGATCGTGTAGTAATTGTTGTTAATGGCATTAATTTTTTAAATAATGACTATAATTTTGTAACATGTTAATGGTTTGATGTGTGAATTGGACAACTTTGGTTTTTTTTGCAGGAATCTAGCTATTACGGATGTCACTTGTCAGTCTTGTATATTATGTATTTGCGGTGCTTTGCATATGTGCAGTATGTCAAAGATACTTAAGTGTGCTGGAAATGATGATGCTATTACTGTCAAAGCCAGCGATAATGCCGACACCATCACTTTCATGTTTGAATCGCCAAGTATGCACTTACTTTGTTCACTTTTGTTGTCATTTTGTTATCCTTGCTTATCTGTGCTGAAGAAGTTGTAGGTTATATGACTGTTATCTATCGGCTGTATAATGTTTTGGTGAAATTTGTATGGAGGCTGTCCCAGGCCCAAGGAGTAACATATTGGTTTTTTGTTGTTGTTATCCAGAGTCTTTTGGATTTTCTCTCGCAATCCACAATTCTTTGCCATTAGGAAGCAGATTGTAATGTGACATTTTGCAATGCATCTCAGCAAGTTCTGAACAGATTCTGATGACATTTTATGCAAGAGTGGCTTGACAGTCTGATTTTAGCAATGATCTGATTCGGCATCCAGATCCAGGGTTCCTGAATCTGGATCCAGGTCATACATAGAATAGATGCTGTAAGTTAAGTCCTCAATATTCCTCAGATGGCAGCAGCATTGTTGGTGGAGGTTTCTGCTGTCCCAGTGCTGATTTTTTCGTTTCTTGTTTTGTATGGTCTGCTGGATACAGCAGTTATGTGAGCATATTGTAATGCATTTTGTTATTTTACAGATGGAGAAAAAGTCTCGGATTACGAAATGAAGTTGATGGATTTGGACACAGAACATCTGGGAATACCAGTATGTACTTTCTGCAGTCATGTCCAAAAATATTTGTACAGAATAGTGCAGTTTTTGTAACAACATAACAGCTATTTTGGGTAAGCATTGCATGTAATGCAATAATTTAGTGAGTGCCTGGCGAATATTTTCTACTGCTCCGGGCGTTGACTCTTCTCTGTGTTCTTCTGTTAAGTGAGTGAGTACGTGAGTGAGTAGGGTTTAACGTCCCGCCCGACACAGTATAGGTCATTTCGGGGATGGCCTTTGCAGGCAAAATTGCACATGTTTACTCTTTTCTTACCCCTCAAAATCCGTACAGCATCCTTGTTGTGAAATTGCTCAAGAGATAATTTGATTTCTAAACGTGTGTTGTAGGGGAGTTAAGAACGGGATAGATCAGTATTGAGTGGGATAGGCCCAGATTCCAGCAGGGAGCTGAGACTGAGCCATCATTTATTTTAATTGCTGAATATATAAAACTAATGTACGAAGATGGACCAGAAACTAGAATATTGAAATTTATGCTTTATAGTATACACTTTACACACAGGGATTCATTTTTGGTTTAGCCAGCTATTTTCTTTTATCACCGAGCCTGAAGGAAGACATAAATATTGAACGATGTGCAATCTATGATGTATGTGTTACAAAGGCCTGTGATGTGACAATTACAAATGGTGATTATACACTGTTGGTTATCGGTGCATGATGATCTGATCTGTGATTGTAGGAGACTGACTACAGTTGTGTTATCAAAATGCCATCTGCAGAGTTCCAACGCATCTGTCGTGACTTAAGTCAAATTGGCGAGTCAGTCGTCATCTGCTGCACAAAAGAAGGCGTCAAGTTTTCAGCGAGTGGTGATCTTGGAACAGGTATCTGTGCTGGAGTCGACTAAATACTGTGTTACTGATGAGGTGTTGGTGGTAACGTTGTAAAGTTATTGACAGAGTGCAAGGCTGCAAGCTGTCAGATGATGAGAACTCTCACAGCGCTCTGATAGGAGCCATGGAGACAACTTCAGTTTCTGATGTCAGCTTGCACCCTTGCATAGCTTGTATGGTGGCTGACTTGATGGATACTAGAGAGAATACAAGGCCTTTAGTGGTCAAAACAAATATTATCGTTGCTGGATGGTGCTGCTTAATAGTTCTTGGGATAATAATAATAATCAAATTTCTTTAGCAGTAGCACTGTTAAGTCATGATTTCAGAAGCACTGATGGCAGTTTGTGCTTTTTACATGTGCATATCCATGCATCTGTTTATTCGAAATGTTACTGTGAGATATCTGATATACTTTGCATTAATGGATTTTCAACTCCTGACCTGTCACTAGAGCATCTTGAGACATAGGTTGTGTTTTTTGGCTTTCCAGAAAGGTGTAGTGATTTGTTGCAGTCTTGACCTGGACCTTTCTGGATTGACCGCAAAAAAGAATGCCGTTGACCCGGAACAGATGTCGCCATGCCCACAATTCGAATTGCTTATAGCGTAAATTAAGTTCTAAACAAGTGCTTTGTGCCCTACAAATTTATTTTCTGAGTAAACAAAAGTGCTGGGTAACAAGTTGATGAATGCTAGTTTGTTCTGCACATATTGATATCAAAACCTAATGAGTATGTCCAAATGTTATTAAAAATAATACGATAGAATCAAAGCACCCCAATTGTATTATATCAGAATGGTGAAACACAAATGGAAATACGTGCTTGCATGTGTGTCTAAGTAAAACAACGAAAACTTCATACAACAACAAGACAGTCAAGTAAACAACTGTTTAATGTGCCCTTCTGAATTTCTCTTGGAATTTTGCTGGACCTAGGGTTGCCTTCCTGGCTGCGTATCAGCTCCGCTACACACTTGATATTCTGTGTTGTTCGGACAGTCCGCTTCCGTCCATTGCCGACCTTTCGAGAAATCGAGTTCGTCTTGTCAATTTTGAGCAGAAGATCTTTAACAGAACTGACCGTCCAATTCTTGTTATTAAACTTTTTACAAATGCGTTTAGCGCCCCATCTCGTTGATCGATGCTTTATCTTCGTACGTTAAATGACGTTACACTGTTTTCCCCATTTGTGTTTCCTGTAGAGTTGGGTTGTTTTCATTTATTTTATCCCATTACAAAATTATTGAAAATATTTGCACAAAATTTGCACATGTTGCTCAGAATTGATTATATTTCAACGTGCGTTATTCACTTATTCACATTATTCTTGGAAGACATAATTAGCTGACATGTAGGGGGACAGTTTTTATGGCCCACTCTGTAGTAGTGTTTTCTTTGCAGTAGAGCATTACTCTAAGAACATGTACATGATGTGTTGCATGGCTGTGTGCAGGCAACATAAAGCTTGCACAGAGCGCCAACGTGGACAAAGAAGAGGAAGCAGTGACCATTGAGATGCAGGAGCCCGTAGTGCTGACGTTTGCTTTACGATATCTCAACTTCTTCACCAAAGCTACTCCACTGTCACCACAAGTCTGTCTGTCCATGTCTGCTGAAGTACCTCTCGGTATGAGATTATGATGTTTGGTGTGTTACTGTGTTTAGTCAGTGTATTACGAGTTAGGCTACGTGACATGTCTTCCTAACTTCCATCGTGTGAGCACCAAAGGTCTAAGGTGACACCGAAGAGCTTTGCTGTAGATTCAAATGGGACCTGGGTTGTTCCAAAGTAAATTTTGGGAACAACTTTCCCGTTGACTTCTTGTGGATCTCTGGAGATGAAAGATACGACTGACTTGGTGTGGCTGAGTGAGACCTTCCATTGTTGACACCACTTGTAGAGGTGATCCACAGCTGGTTGCAATGCAGCTTCGCAATCCACGACTCGGCTGCCCTAGGCTCCAAAAGTGGTATCGTCTGCAAAGACAAAAGGCAGCATGCCAGGTGAGTCTTCCAAGAGGTCGTTCATGTAGATCAGCTAGAGGGCAGGCTCAAGGACGGATCCCTGGGGGAGGCCTTCCGAAAGGCAAGCCTTTGCATGCTATCTTGGCAATGAGAGCCTTCCTCCAGACTCTATTGTAGGCTCTAGAGAAGTCAGCTAACAGTAGTGCCGTGCGTAATGGAGGTCTTCGCTGCTGAAAACCATCTTGAAGCAGCTGGCACACTGCTGCAGTCTGTTTCTTGGTCGAGCCGTTCGAGCGGTTTCTTCTGAAGCCCGCCTGGGATGGGTGGAGCAGATTCTGTGTTTCCAACTGATACACCAGGCACTCCTGAATGCTATAAATGTACAAAACATCAGCTCATACACTTGTTAATGGCAACATTTAAGAACTTGCACATCGAAAACAGCAAAAATTACAAAAGGTGATATTGCCTGCATCACACTGACTGGGATGGGCTAGCGAATGCTGGCACACGCCAGCATTCCCTAGCCCATCCCAATCTCACATATCTCTTACACAAGCCCAGTTATTGTCAATTTTGTCCCAAATTTCGGGGTCGATCGGGGGGGAATGCGATTTGCAGCATTCAATGTCCCATCCCTGAAAACCCCCCTATAAACGCAAAAAATCTTGCAGATATCTCTTACGCAGACCGAGTTATAGCCAATTTTGTCCCAAATTTTGTTGCCATGGCAACCAGGGAGGGTCCGGGGTAAAATTAAATGACACCATTAGATTGGCCATCCCTGGAAAACCATACCATAGAACCAAAAATTACAACTTTATCTTATACACAGCCAAAGTTATGACCATTTTAAGAATTGTTTAATTTTCCCCATAGACTCCACTGTAGTTTTTTTGGAATTTTTGAATAAATATGTTAAATATTAATTTAAAATTTTTTAATTCCCAAAAGGCACATCCTTGCACGAGACCGCGTCATTTGAGCCATCGCACGCAAAAATCCGCCGAAGGGTCTGACCTGTAGGTGAGTTTCTGAAAAAAAGTATATATATATATATATATGTATATATA
>Ga0209367_1011656_pt1 | contig 11620 bp, 8 predicted proteins | sample WorMetLIZISLAND2_FD_187412 | JGI IMG/M metagenome (GOLD analysis project Ga0209367, IMG submission 187412) | Marine gutless worms symbiont microbial communities from Max Planck institute for Marine Microbiology, Germany - Olavius geniculatus... ... | reverse complement strand
GTCGTCCCCCCCACTGTCTAGAAGAAATCGCCGCCACTGCATGACGGTACATCGTACAACGCAAAACAAAGCAGTGGCAAATCCATGATTTGCCAAGAGGCGGGAGGGGGGGGGTGGAGCACGATGAGTGCAAGCTCAAAGTGGGGTTAGAGGGCACAGAATCCAGCAGGGTCCAGGAGCAGAACCAGTGGTGAGGGTCAGCTGGCGATGGTCAGGGGTGAAGCCCAGTTGAAGCTGAAACCTTTTTGTCCATTTTCGTATATAGTATACAGCCCCTACTTTTGATCAATGGGGAGAGGGGCGACCACTCAGACACACATACCCGAATCTGCCACTGTACCCAAATACGGCATGCATGCAGTGGCATAAGGTTCCAAAAACCTGAATTGGGGGCTTCGCTTGCCTTTCCAGTGGGGTCTGGAGCAGAGCCCCAGTCGAAATCAAATCCGATGCAATACAGCAATCTGGTGGAAAAAAATGTAGTTCTTTTCCTGAGTGTCCAATATTGATTTTTAACATAAACTGAGATTGGGGGCTGGCTCTCTCCCCCCTCCCGACTTGTCTACACCACTGCACGCATGTCAGGTCAATGCACGAGAAGACATGCTTTTCAAATGCTACTGGATGCCAGACAGTCTGGCATAAGAAAAGTAATTCAAAATACTGCTCTTTGGATATACAATTATTACAATAACAGATGAAGCACATTTGTATACACCATGTCTCAAAATAGCCGATGCAGGCGCTACCAAATATGAATTCATTGTTGTAAATGGCCAAACCATGAGTTCCGCATTCCACGAGGTAGCGTAGCAACAGTATTAAAGTGAAATGGGTAAAATTACACTTGTTTACATCAAGTTTTTTTCTTGATGTTGTGTGCAAAAATATTAAAATCAGCCAATGTTTCACGGAGCTATTAAAAGTGGCTTGATTTTGGGGGACAGGGTGTATACATCAACAATGATTCAGTAACACACAACAGTAATGAAATGAGATAATCTGAAAGTGCAGTACCATTTTGCTGCAATAACACCATACTGCTCAGCACAATAACTGATAACAAATTAACAATTATGCTGCTTGCCTGCTGAAGTGAGTATTGAAATTCAGCTGTTAGAGCTTGACACACCAGCTGTCACAATACTTAACTGAAAGGGGAATAAGTTTACATTAATTTTAATAACACCAGAGGCATAAAACGTACTTTACTGGAATTGATATATTCCGATGCACGTTTGCATCATTGAAATGTTGAGAAACTGTGACATTCTTCCTACCGTTGGCTACTCTGAAGAATGGAACACATGTACATGTGGACAACTGCTAGTATGCAGTAATGACGGATAGGTTGAAAGACGACACTGCTAATGCCAAAACCAGACCACTGTTCTACGAGGCCAAGGAGGCCATCGATCAAGTAAGTAGGCAACGTAAGAGTGACAATTTTCTATAGTGCATGAAAAGTGAGCTTAAACACAATGAACCATAAAAATGCTCATTGCTCAGACATGGTTTCAGTGTTTCTGTCGATATATCATACAAATACCAAAAAATTCACTGCACAGAGTACATTTATTACAAGTGACTAGAGGCCAAGGCATTGAGGTGCCAAAGCCACGACCAAGATTTTTTTAGTCCCAAGCTGTTCTTTAGGTTGAGGACAGGCCTCGTGGACCCGACCCGATCCCTGAGTCTCGATGGCTGAAATTACCAAGACCACACAATCTAGCAGATGTTGCAACGGATGCGATAAATCGTCAACCCTATTCACCATACTGCAGGCTGAGAACAAACAGTCCTCAGCTGATAATATTCACTGCATGCCAATCAACTCGACGTCAAATATCAATGTAGCATCAGCCGGTATAGTAAACTGTCGGTCAAGAAAACGATCAGTTGTTGTAACTAAAGCTATCACTAAAATAGCCAAACGCACTATGCAACAGGTATAGCCACATCATAGATATGTACTGCATTACCACAGATAACTTGATTTATCACCTACTGTATGCCAGTGAAATAATTGCACTGCAAATTGCAGTGAAACCACTAAAGGTCGTGACATAGTTACTACCAATACTGACAGCTCTATAGGAATTACCAATACCCCATCCAATGGTACCACCGCCACCCTCTATGACGTACATAGCACAAAGTACATAACATTGTGCTACAGGCAGAGGAACGACATATGACATCAGTTGCTCAATCTCATAGAATCTGGTTCTGCCATAATGAAATCACACTCCATAACATAAAACGTTTTGTCAGTTATGTTCAGTGACGGTACACCTTGGTTTCCTAATGTACTACTTTTGGCAACACCGTCTGCATTTAATGCAAATAAACATTTCGTATCATGCTGATTATAGATATTAAAGTGGTTACTATTGCTAACATAAACTAGAAATATGAGGCAGAGCCCAACGTGAGGCCGCCCGGCGCCATAAGTCCAACACGTGAAAAAGTTTAGGGGGTTTAAATTTCCCTCGTAACAAAGTCACGTGGCCTGAACTCAAATACGTTAGCATACACAAAATGCACAGTCAATTTAAGGTGGGTCAACATCCGCACACTAACCATCTTCGTTGGTGAACCAAATTTTCTTTCTTTGATGGGGGATGAAAGGTGGTCGATAATGCCATTTACCACTTGTCGATATCTAGGTCCACTTTAGAGATATTCAGTTAGCAAACACAGAAGCGCCTTGTCGAATAAAGTAGGTCAACATCCGAGCGTTAACCGTCGTTGTTAGTGGACTAAATTTTACCAAATTTCTTTTATTCAATGCAGAAGGGATCGTAGTTGATAACATCATTTACCATTTGCCTATATTCTGTATCCATTCCAGAGATATTCACGGTCAAACTCAAAAGTTGTCCCACATCGCGCCGAATTTTGGACGTTTTTTTGCCTTCCCAAATTTTTAGGAAGCGGTGCCCCCCAAAAGTTGTACCCGGGTTAACACCCCCACCTAGCGGCACATCACATGGTAAAGTTTCGTGGGGCTAATCCCCCTATCTCCAAAGTCATAGGTGCGTATACACTACGTTTTAAGCCAACTTTTGACCCACCATTGAAAGAAATTGTTGGGAAACCCCCATCCCCTGTGGGGTGTGGGCTGGCAAGATTTGGCCATTCTGTGGTGCGTGTATAAATTTCAGGGTGCAGCACCCCCTATGGGCCGAAATATATTCTTCCAAAGAAGTCAATTTTTTGGGTACAATTCCACCTCTAAATCTCTGTGATTAGTGGACCAAAGTTCATACAATTTTTTCGTTGAACGTGGGAAGGAACGCTGTCATGCACCAGGTTTTCAGATTTTGGATATCTCCATCCTTTCCGGAAATATTCGTGCTCAAATTGGGAAGGGGTCCAAAACTGGGCCAAATTCAGCATTTTTTTGGCCCCAAATTTTTTTGGGGATTAGACCCCCAAATTTTTGGAAAGGCTTTCATAAATTGAACATGCTTCCGAACATGTGGCAAAATTTCGTGGAGGTCGGCCCACGAACTTCAGAGATTTCACGTTGAAAAAAAATAAAGAAGAAATGTTGTAAAACATAAGGCCTTCCGGACTATTGTTCCGGGTGGCCTAATAACTGATATACTTGCATAATCAACACTAAAGGATATACTCCAGGAAAGCCACGTTTCCCGTAACCATATTTTGGCGGACAAGTCATTTTAACTCTTTGACCGATGCTCATCTAGCAGCCGCAAAGAATAGCACAGTTCAACATGCACAGAAAATACAATGGAAACACATTGGCACATGTGCATACCGATTTCTTCAAATATGTAGCTGAATTGTGCTGCTAAATGCACTAGATAGCCCCTATTTTTATCTCCGCCAAGGTGAACGTAGAGAACATTGGTGGAGATTAAGTAATCCCTGTCTGTGCGTCTGTCTGTGCACATGATAACTCATAATTCAGCAGCACCCGTGTGATGTCATAATAGCAATGATGTCATTCTAGAGCCAAGCAGCAATGCTGGCAATTACCGTTATTACTTCTCCTTCACTTTCTCAGTCATGAAGCGGCCCTCCCCTTCTCTCCCCCCTTTCCTTGTATTTACCCTTGACCCAGCCCTCTTGCCATGGCAACGAATTTTTGAACAAAATGGGCTATAACTCAGCTTCTATAAAAGAAATCTCTGAGATCTTTGCGTAATAGTTAGCATTAGCAGTAATAGTAACAGTAAAGTTTAAATTACTTCACTAGGCGGAGATATGCACTCATGAGTGCCTTCTAGTTCTACATCTGTTCCTATCCCATACACCATCTTGGGACATGCTAAAACTATGAAACTTCTTTCAATCAGATGTCACCTACTCAAGTCATCATCGACCTAACTTAAGTGAATGAAAAAATGAAACTCGGACTGTCATTGCAGACTGAATGATTTACGAAACTACAATGCCACAGATCAACACTTCTTCCTGTACTCTGTCCCATGTTATTGATTACGCAGTTTACGGGTGAAAAATTCAGCATACTGAAATTACACTACACATCAGAAATGATGACAAATAGTTTATCATCCATATGGAGTATGAACAGCGCTTGCTGCAAAAATGCACAAACATTTTTTTAAAAACTACTTTACCTTTTTAATGCCTTCATCCCAACCTACAAATGTAAATAAAAAAGTGACTATTGGTACTATTACAACTACATCTACAACAACTACTATAACAAAGCAATACATGTATTCCCCTACCTGTATCCAAGAACAGTGTCTATGCAGAAAGTGCAGCTTCTATTCCAAGTTTTATGACAACATTACTCAAGCTTTTTCTGTGCAGTTAAATTTGGAAAAGCTGTAAGCTGAGAAAGTAAACCAGTCTAGGGAAAAAATCATCAGCAAATGAAAACCTGTGAAATTCTGAAATCCATCACCAAAAAACTGACATCTGCTGCATTTTACACTCTCAGCAATAAGCAGCAGTGACATGAGTTAAAGAAGTGTTGGGGAAGGCAGGAAGTGTCAATTTTCCGATGGACTGCTGCAAACAGACTAAGAATTATTTCAATTATGCTCATAAATTCCCCTTAAATAAAGACTTCTAGCCCAAATTTGCATTTTTGAAAGAAAAATTTCTGACAGACTAAAATTTAAGAGAGGAGGGACTGTCTCCGATGCCCCAGCGCTGCCATAAAACCATTGGTGCCAAGAATGACAAATATAGCACCAAATACAGTTTACTGAGTTTAGTCATATGGATTCCACGACTGCTGATGCAGGAATGCTACCATGGTCTTCTCTGCAGCCACAATACAAATACTGTCAGTTACAACTTTAATTCTTTAGACGAGGAGCATGCATTTACAAGTTAACTTCTAGCAACATCTCAGTAAATATAATAAGGCACATGCATGTGAGCAATTTATATAGCAGACTTCATTCAAGTTCAAACTCTTGGTAGCACAACGTATAATGTTACAAAGTGTTTATTAGTGTATAACAGCAACTCAAATTACTGATACAAAAAACATGGTTTCATACAAAAATGCATGTCGAATGCTGTGCACTTATGTACTATTCTACTTGTACTCCAAGACTCAAATAATATTCATTTAACAGAATTCAAATTTCAAATAACAAAAAAAAATCAAACACGTAGCATCCTTAATTCTAACCTTTAATGACCTGGCCTTTTCCGATCTGAAATGAAAATGGTTTGTTACGCTCACGAGAAGAGTCAAACACGGTCCCGTCAGGCAAACTTCCTGTCATAGGAAAACAGTTCAAAAAGCAAAAGATACATTCTATCCTTATAAAAAGCATAGATCAGTAAAAAAATTGCAAAATAACCATTACACAGTCCACTAGAAGTGTGTGGTACACAGTCAGCATAAACATCTGCCAACATGTCTTTTCTGTCATAATACTGCCATCTTGCAAATAATACCAAAACAGGACTATCCTACTAAGATGCATAAAGACGTTACAATTGGAAAATAACTTCTTACTGTTTTTCTAGCCTAAATGACTGCTTTTAAAACCAATTTGTAACTGTTTAAGTAAACCCAGAGACAGACAGACAGACAAATTCAAATGATTATAATATTACTTTTTCCTTCAACCAGATATGTGTAAAAAGTCAAGAGGGGCTTTACGAGATAAAGCAGAAGAACATTTAAAGAACATTGCTGAGTGTTCAATATCAAAACTGCAAAAAGTTTCGACAGTCAGAAAATGTGTATCACTCACCGACATAATGTACAACTACTGTCTGTCCATCCTTTGGGAATGTGCAGCCTGTATGTTTACACATAAACACACACAGTAAGCAAGTTACACAACTATTTTAACAGCCACAGAAGTGACTGTGTTGAGTGTAAACTAATCGTGTCTTAGACCATTACTGTGGCAATAATATTATGTAGCAGTTAACTAACTGCGATGCCTAATAAAGTCAGTCAAACAGTCAGTACAGTTTTCTAAAATGAGGGAGCATTCCCTGCTCCCAAACAAATTCACAGTATTGCATATTGTGTATTATTTCATGCATTTGTTGTACTGTGCTACAGTGCAAAGCTACTACAATTTTTAAACACTTCTGATAATTTGGCCAGGACTCAATAGAGAATGGAAATTCTAAAATATTCTAAACTGAGTAAGAATGAAATCATACCATCACCAGGCTTGATAGTCTCCAACTCTACGCCCATGTCATTTAATCACCTAAACAAATAAACACAACTAAGCATTTTCAGTTCACATAATTAATTTATTAAATTATAGACATTTTGTCCCTCTGACATTCCCTCCACCACCACTAATTTTGCTTTGGCCCTTGCCTAAATGTTTGGCCCTGAAATATTTCACCCATTTTTGACACTGATATTAGTCGATACTGGTAAAATACAGTTAAAGCCAAAATAGCAGCAAAGAAAATTACTCTATGTCCATGTACGATGGTTGTCATGCTACTTGGCATGCTGAAGAAAATGCCTTCATGCATTAACTGTAGCACCAATGCTGGCGGTTGCATCTGCATTTTTTAAATTTTGCAGCAGATACATCTCTACATTCTTCTCAGAAATTTCACTACTCACGGGTTTCAGCAGTAGTGATGCACATGCGGCACAATACAAGAACATAGATAAAGACGAACTGAAATGTAAGGTAATGGCGATGGGGATGGAAGCAATATGTGCATGATGAATGGAAATGAGACAAGGTTTAGCAGGGACAATTGGGATGGATTCCATGTTTACAAAGATGGGTGAGAATGGAAATAAATCATCATCATTTCTTGCACAGCTCTATCAGTTGTCTTTCTGACCAGATATCATCAGTGTCACTATTCCCTGACATACCCAAAACCACAATACCAAACTCTGCACAGTCGGTGTGCGTGCGCATGTCAACAACACTGTTGTGGAACCAATTAGTTAACAGCAAACACAGACTGGCAGGCGAAGATCTCTAAGCCAATTAACTCAATTGTCGACAGACCAGGCAGATCGCGGCGACACGTCAAAGTCCAGACGATGGATGCCCCTGATCACGTTGCACCAGCTGACTGGAGACTGCAGTAGCCAGTTACAGTCAATAGGGTTAAGATTAAGGTTAGAGTAAAGGCGAATCCGGCCCGCCCAGCAGCTGCAGCCGACCGCGCGCAGTTTGGTATTGTGGCATAGCGGTATTGTGGTATGTCAGGTATTTAGCGAAACCCGCTATCATGCACAGCCACGCCCACCAACAACTATTCCATCTTTTGTCAACTTAAAACACGACAAATATTAATAATACGCCTAAAATGCGATAAAAAACATGCGTACTAACAAATAACAACAATAACCCAGCGTAATAATTCAGGTATTACAAGCAAATTACGTTTATTCTTGTTTTATTTATTTTTATTTACGTCTCTCTGGCTACCGGCCCGCAATTAAATTTTGGCTTTCAATTGCGACTAATGAGCCGCAAATTCTTTCAAATTTTATTGCTGTAAAACATGTTCTATTGCACCGGTTATAGTAAATGCTTTGTAGAACGTGAAAAATGAGGCAATTAAGATATGCAGATACGACAAGAGTGTGCTGATTTGAAAGCTTCTGTTCAACCAAAAATTTTGCACAAAAGTGCACTATTTTTACATAAAATTTTAAAAGCTTTTCTGGGGAGGTGTCACAACCCATCTCCAGACCTCACCCCTACCCCTCAGCCCCTTCTATTCCAAATTTCTGGATCCGCCACTAATTAATGATAACAGCATTTTGCACTTGAGACCACAGTAAACTACGCTATTGCATTATATTTACCACAGACAAAGTATCTATTTCATTACTCATAATAGGCAAAAGTAATTGACATGAACCGAGCGTTGGGATGTTGAGAAAAGCAAAAAATCCCAGAGCTGGACGTGAACCAAAATCACCCTAACAGAAATTCTGCCATTCCAAGAGACCAAAACCTAAAAGGTTCATGGAAATTTGAAGTTTGTCCAAAAAGTTTTCTTCCAGTAAACCTCTTTGCAGATATATTAAGAAACAAACAAATGAACAAACAAATAGCCCCAGATTGTCACAGATAATTATTAATAACATAGAATGTGCCATGGAAAGTACGTAACAACAAGCTATGCATTGCAGATAGGGGTCATCCATAAATGATGTCACGCAATTTTAATAATAAATTAACCTCTTCCCCCTTTGTCACACTTCGCCACAAAACTCTGGACCTCCGATCAAATATGACGTCACAGTCGCCAATTTTTTTGATATATAAAAATTATACCTGTACTGTCAACTTAATGCAGAAAATCGTGTGAAATTAAGCACAATGTTCTGAAATGCTTCCAGGTCTAGTTGTTCTATCACATTACGGCAAGTTGGCGACGTGAATATGTCTGTCCATTGTGCTTTCCCACAGATGTGACGTGTGTGACGTCACACTACCTTTAACCCCTCTTCAGGGCTATATCACGTCGTCACAATAATGTGAACCATCTCTCCCCTCGGAGCGTGACGTCCAGGGGCGTCATTTACAGGGAGGGGGTTGGAGGAGTCTATGGACCCCCAAGGATTTACAATGTTAGTTTTTTCCCTGTAAATCGTACCTCTGAAACAGTACTACTGCTGCAAAAAATACGTTACGTAGGCTGAGACCCCCTCAAGGATTACTGAGACCCCCAACGATTTACTGAAATGATGCCACTGGTGACGTCATTTATGGACGACCCCATATACCATCATTAGACCTTGCACACTAGCAGTAGTATAGCAGCATCAAATACAACATCATACAAAGCAATAGGCATCAACATGATCTTTGGCGCAAACGCATCAACATACAAACCACACTACGCTCACTATGACTTCAAAACATACTCAAGCCTAAAACTATTGCGCTTCCAGTTGCAATCTGGTAAAAAGTAGAGACGAAGGCGGACTACTAATAGACCAGCGACTGTAAGGTCTATGCGAGAGGTAAGTTCACTGCGAGAGGTAGCTTGATTAAACATTCTGAGCAGACTTTATTAATCAGATTTCACAGTGTGAATAGAATCAATCGAAAGCGACCATTTACAGCTTCACTATACAGTTATATTCATTGCCTAGTGCGCATGCGTAACCGCGAGTCGAACCGAGATCAAAATTTGATCAGTGGTCAAATGGCAGTTCAGAATTGAACGGAGATCAAAGCTTGAACATCTTTGGTGCAACAGAATTTATGGCTGAACTAGGTTCAAATTCAGATTTGACCCAGGTTCAAAGTTGAACAATTGTATCTACACTGTGTCCCAAAATTAATATGTTTATTCGCCACTCAGGCAGAAGACAAATACAGAATAAAAGAAAAAAAGTACAATAACACCAAAAAAAACCGACAGTACCGGACAGACAAGACGAGAGAGAACAAATACTAATATAAGCCTACACAAAGTCCAAGGGTACACATTATTCAAACAAATGACCAAAGTAAACGTTAACGAGCTGCTTCATTCTGCCAATAGAGTCAGTATCACCAAATTTGAGCTTTAATTCACTCACAGTATAGCTCTGCAAATAATACAAACAGGAAAATCTGTCACAAAGCCTATGAGCAGCACTCAGAAACTTCCATCGCTGTAACTCATAGATCAAGTCGAACGATAATTCACCACAAAAATATTGCACCTCTTTAACAGATTCAAAACGTTTGTATCCGAATAATTTTCGAAAACAGTCATTCCAGCATACACCAAGGTCCTTAATCTGAACAACTGGGAGATTCAGAGCACCAATGCAATAGGTAAGTACTGGCAAACAGTATGCCTTGACTAGGCTTAATTTAACAAAGACATCAGCTGTATTGTGATGACTAAGAATTCCATTGCATGCTTTATAAAAAGCCCATTTAATGTGACAAATGTCAATTTTTAATGCCAAGCCAGAGAGAAAATTGATGCCAAGGTACTTAAAACTGGTGACCCACTGAAGATCCTTATTAGCAAACCCCTGCTTCAAACATGTCTAATTCAGTTTGTAGTTCATGGATTTCAACGAAATATTGCACACTGCACAGTCTTAACATCACTTACAGTCACAGCTATTATGACGTTTGCACCCTACCGTATGTGCTCAATGTAACGTCATTATGACGTCAAAGAGTTTGTTTACATTACGGTTAAGTTCAATACGTTGTTATTGACAAAGGGATCAAGTAGCAGCATACCCACCTTAGACTAAGAGCTTGCGTCGAGGCCAAAAAATGGCCACTTTGAGCTCAAACTTCAAATGCTAGTTCAGAATGATTGTCTCCGTGACTGTTTCAAAGTTTGTAAAAATCTATCAGACATTAACAATTTTACACTAACTTATCTGTAGGGGGGCCACTAATTTTGGGACATGGTATACATACCATCCAGAGGCATCATCAATTAAGAAAGCAAGGGGGGACAAAAAGTAGCAATTTTCCAGTAGACAACTGCAAATTCATGACGTAGGAAAGTATGGTGCCCAAAATTTCGTTTTTGCCACAAAAATCCCACAGAATCTGGGCATTTTTAGCCCAAATTTTTGTATGTCTAGAAGAACATTTCAGACCAATTTTTTTCAGCCAAACTTAAGTTTAAGGGGCCAAGGGCAATTCCCCTCTGCCATGATGCCCCTAGTACAATCTACACTGTGTCTCAAAAAAACCGGACCCCTATTACGTTTTGAAATAACTCCAACAAACTGTGCCTAATAATAATAATGATTAGCTGAGAAAGTTGTCAAAAGGTACTCAATATCGTAATGTGTTACGGGCTTAGGATATTTCATAAAACAGGGTACCAGCTTAGGTTAAAGATGTGGATGAACTAAAGCAGCACTTGGTGGAGGTCTGGTCTGGCCAATGACGCAATTGACGAATGGAGAAGATGTCTCCGGGCCTGTGTTCGAGTAAAGGGACAGCACTTTGAACATATTCTGCTGTAACGTCTGACTATGATGTTGCTAATCAGCAGTTCGTTCAATTTCAAACGTTGGCGTTATAACATTTAATGATTTCGTAACTGACGTTGTTGGTTCGTTGGAGTACTGCAGTGCAGTTGCCTCTACTGTTGGTGCCACAGGAAAACCTCAGCTAGTACTCTGCTCTTAAAATTTCTCGCAAAGTAACACATGCTATTAAGT
>Ga0209367_1011652_pt1 | contig 11623 bp, 5 predicted proteins | sample WorMetLIZISLAND2_FD_187412 | JGI IMG/M metagenome (GOLD analysis project Ga0209367, IMG submission 187412) | Marine gutless worms symbiont microbial communities from Max Planck institute for Marine Microbiology, Germany - Olavius geniculatus... ... | reverse complement strand
TTTATCCCTCCGGGGTAGGTAAATCGAGTACCGGCCTATCTGGCTGGGGTTAAGGCGGGGCGCGTTCACCTCTGTCGGGTGGCAGGTAACACTGTGTGATCCCACATGACAAGTGACGCTCCGTAGCTCTCTGAGGGGTTCGCTCCTTAAGAGCTATATTTTGACCTTTACCTTTTACGATTAATGACTGATAGAAAGTGACATACGTCCTTTCAGATGAAATGAAAATTTTCGAACTTAGATGACTTTGGAGGTCACTGACAACCAGTACGGTCGGCTATCCTAGTGACAGCTGGGCTTTTTGTTCTTTTTTTCCGTCACGCGCAGCTTGTTTTCTCCAACTTTTCGACGTCGTCGGCGTGCGACGGTTCTTTGAGTTTTCGCCTTTTACGTCTATATTTTCCCGTGGAATCTCCGTGGATGTGTTTTCCGGGAGTTTCGGCTAAACCACTGTTTTGTTGACACCGCGGTTGTAATTTGAGTAAGTCCTCATGTAACAGTAGTGTGTAAACTACTAAACTTTAAAAAAATCTAACAACTTGACACTTGCAAATCACTTTGAAATTTTACTGAATGTACGGCAAGTACCGAATAGACTATGTAGGCTTACGCACGGCGACTCATGGCCATTTCACACGTACGAAGCCGATGCGACTGAACTGTTGAGTCGAGTCGGCGTCATAGATGTGGATTGTCCATCAGAAACAGTGCTATACAGGCTTACACATAAAACTAGTGAGTTAGCAAGTGCATGAAGCTGTTGAACTATATCGCCGTCAGCAAAGCGATCTGACCTTTGGAAAGTGTTTCACCGCCGATAGCGGTCATTGTTTGCTAATGACAACTGCCTATGTGCTGCGCATGTTTAGGCATAAGTCAACAGCAAAGGTTTAATTTTGCCGTCAGTTGTTTTCGCTCATCTGTCATTTATTCACGTCCGTGATCACCAAAAACAATATTTTGTGAAGCGTTAACAAGAACGCCCAGCTGTCGCTAGGGAAGACGCGCTACAGCCTATACAGTTCCTGTTGCAGTACTGACCTTCAAGGTCATCCCCAAGGTCGATGATTTTATGTCATTTGAAAACCAATATGTGACTTTTTATTAGTAATCAACAACAACCTTGCCCAATCCCAAATTTGAAAACCTTTTCGTTGCACTGGATCGCTAAAATTTGGCATGCTCAGTTTTAAGACACAGGGCTAATTATTCGTGTAAAAAATATTTACATAAGTTCCGACTGTTAGCCACAATACACTCGTTACACACAGATTGACAGAGGACAAACAGACGTCAACCGTAACATAGACGCCTACAGTATAGCTGTAGCGGGTCAATAAAATTGTCATTATTTGGCATGACCTTAAACCTGAGACCTTACTCATGTTACTCCGTTTCATGCGACTCTTGTCCATAAATTCTTTCACTGATTTTAGGACTTCATTTTGTTGTGCTGAATTTTGAATAGAATGTCTTACGCATCTTACCGCTGTAATTTAGCACGATCTACGCTGTGTCTCAAAAAAAACTGGGACCCCCGACATTTTCGACTATAACTTTAAAAGCTATTACTGGATTTTGATAGTTTTTGGTACGAGTATTCTTGACACAACTTGCCATCAAATGACCGTTCAGTTTCTTACCTCACCCAATGTATGCTTCTGCACTACGTAGGGAAATCAGATCAAGCGAAATATGTGTTGAAATAAACAGAAAACCAGGAAAAAACATCCCCGACATTATCGATCGTAACTTGAAAAAAGATTAGCAGATTTTAATAATTTTTGGCAGAACAATGTCTGACACCATTGGCTATTAAATAAATGTTTTAGTTTCTATCTCACCCAACGTCTGCTTTTGCACTACCTGAAGAAATCAGACCAGCATAATACGTGTTAAAATGACTGAAAAACGTTGATAAATTCCATCTGTCCTAATCTGTGGACCCCAACAGCCGGTCTATTACAGGGTTTGACTGTCGTGCAACAGTATGTCTACCAGAATATTCAAGCCAAAAATAATCAAAATCTGACAATTGGTTTTAAAGTTACAGTTGAAAATGTCGGGGGTCCCGGTTTTTTTGAGACACAGTGTAGTGTAACCAGTGTATGCGTTGTAATGTTGATCGGATTCTTCAGAGATGAGACCTAAAAGGTTGAAACAATGAATTCTAATTATGTCGATACGGGTGCAGCTGTTGGTTATCTAAGCTCCAGGGAGATGCATAGGCATATAGCTGACGCCATTTTTGCGCGCGACGCACTATGTTCTAAGCGCGTATTAGTTATCGTATTTCTGTCCGTTCGTCAGTCTGTCACGACCCTGTACCGATTTAAGCTCAGGCCATGGCTCAGGCGAGATAAAGACTCGGGGTTTCCACCGTAAGACAGCATAGTGTTTATAGTTTCTCGTCAGCAATTTTTTTTGCTGCTGGATGAAAGGATTCTCCTCGAACGGAAACGTCAAAGAAGGGTACCCCTAAAAAGTTGTTTTCTTACCACTATTGGCTCGTTTAGCGTGAAAAATGTTGCAGATAGGCACAGACACGCGGCTTACCATACCAAGCATTGCTGACGAGCTTTCTGGATGTACCGACATCAATAATCTTAAACTGCTTTGAACCTTTAAAATAGAAAGTTTTAGTAATTTTTTTCGCGATTTTAGTCTGCGGCGCACATTTCAAGAGTGAATTGCGCCGAAAATACTACAGATGAACCATGACAGTAAAATTTTTTAATTGAACGCATATTTTAACAGTGTAAGTTTCGACCCTCTAAATTTAAGGAATGTTTCGCACTAGGGCATCAAATTTGTGTAATTCCTTCGAAACGCACGATTTCTGCTACTGTCGACCAATCTTGCACGAAAACGGTTGCAGATAGGTTCATCTGCAGACTCACTGCTTCATAACAGCTAACAACCTTTCCTGAAGTATAACATCGATAACCTTGAACGACCTTGAAATAAAAAATAGGGGATTTAGTGAATTTTTCGCGACTTTTTGCTGCGGCGCACATTTAGGGAGTGAATAGGCCTAGACGAAAACAACCTGTGTCGCGTCTCATGAGCATTAGCTCCGATTTCTTGTTTTTTTTTTAACGGCAGTCGAGCTTTTTGTATTGCTTTCGTAATCAGACCAGTGTCTCACTCATCGTCACCGGTTAACGTTCATTTCATAGTTGAATAAATTCATTCATTAGGCCCATCGGTGCGAGATAGGCTCCCGTTGGGGAGCGTTCAGACCACACCGGAGCACTAAGACTTTCCGTGCGTGCGAGCAGCGAAGCGAATCTAGACGAACGATTGCAGTGCAAAGTGGCAGCGTTGCTCGTCAGTAATTGAGGATTAGCTCAAGCCTGAATGATCGTAGGTACCATACCACCAGTACCTCCAGCTCCATGCTGATAACGACGCCACGCCATCTATAGGGAATGCGCACTTAAGCAACATACATCAAAGAAAAAAATACTAAATGTTTTTGGCAAACCGTTAAGGTCAAGCCTTTGATTTAATATGTCGTCTCTCTGCCGTCTGTCTGTCTGTCTGTAACGCATGTATTGTGGCTAAACCGTAGGTCTTACCGGAAAACTTATTACACGATTAATCAACTTAGTGTCACAGCTCTTCGCACGCAAAATCTCTGCGATTTGAAAATGTTCCCCTTTGGTGTTCAACAGAGGTGGGGGTAAGAAAAATGTGCTTTTTTCAACCGATAATTCGCAGCATCTCGTAAACGGTGAGAGATAGGACCAAGGTTGCTATGGATCGCTAATAGAAAGTCGCATAAGCTTTTTCTAATGACATGAAAATCATCGACCTTAGATGATATGACCTTGAAGAGTCATTACGCAGGATATGTCAATCGTGCGGTATTGTGGCTAAACGGTAGGTTGTAGGGGTCGGCGATGGTATTGTTGGATAGGGCAATGACGAGTTTCTGTCAATAGTAACCATGTCTTTGTCCGCAGCAATTTGGGACTTCCTATTAGTGATTAATAATAACCTAAGCCATCTCGCACCGTTTCTGAGATACGGCAACTTATTGGTTCAAAAATCACTAACCTGTTGTACTCCTTTTCATTTACCGCTCTTTATCGGGGTGACTCTTTTTGAATTACGGAAAAAGTTTTTGATATTCTAAAACATTAGTTTTCTTGTTGCAGTGCACAGTAAAGAGCTTGTGTCGTTTTGACACAATACCGCAGTGTGACTGACGGACACCTCAACGATGGCTAAGACGCGTAAAGCATTCTGCTGTCGCTCGTAAAAATGTGCGTTTTAACGGAAAACTGGCCATATCTCGGAAACGGTGAGATATGCGGCCAAGGTTTATGTTAATCATTAATAGGAAGTGGCATACGTTCTTTCGCATGAAATGAAAATCATCTACCTTGGATGATCTTGAAGGTCACTGACAAGTACTAGGGTCGGCTATCCGAGCGACAGCTGGGCTTCTTGTGTAATGTGTGGACTCGGAATCTAAAGTTCAAAGAGTTTGGGGTGACTTATGGCATCTGTTACAGATGGGGTCTATTGAAGGCTCGTAGGCGTTTTTCTAGGAAGCAAGTTTGTCACAGTGTGCAGATCTGAGTTGAGCCAGAATAATTACTCGTTCACGTCTCGGCAAAATAATGACAAACTGTGGAAGAAATCGCCTTCAAAAATGGCTTGAAAGTGACGAGCCGCCCCACCACTGGGCGGCACCCGTCTCACCACGTACTTGGGAAGAAAAGCTAGGACCCCGCTACCACGGCAGGACGACTCTACTTTTGTGTGGTCTAGTGTGTAGACTGCTGATTCGTGTGAGTGTGACGTCATGCGATGTATAGTTGACGGCGACGTCAAGTAGCTGAGTTTCGTGTGCAAATTGGTCGGTCCGTCAGGCAGGAGCGCTGACTGGGTGCCGCGCTGACGAGACCTGCCTGTGACTGACACTTTGAGTATTGGAGTCATTGTCCGTCACTTGATCTATTAGCAGCCAGTGCCAACAAATGGACCTTTGAGTACTGAGCGACATTAAACGCGTCTGTCTGTCTCTGTGCAGTTGGCGACTACAGCAGCTGCTGCTCCACTGCGAACGTTGCATCATCATGGGCGTTTTAATTTGCCAAAGCAGGTACAAATAACAATACAGTGAAGCAGTAATGCTGCCGAAACAACCAGGCAAAAACTGTTTTTTTAGTTGCCATAAATAGTAAAAGCAAAAACACGAATACTAAACATAAAACAGTGCAGAAACAAAGAGGATTAACGCGCAATAGGAAAGAGATGGGTAAGTTTTATAGGCCTAGAACCTTCAAACTGTGGAAGTGAGCCAGAGTTAATGCGGTCACTGTCACTGACCAAGCTGACACGTTTAGCAAAAAATTATATCTAACAGTAACAGAGCTAATACAAAAGTGCTTGAGAATCTATGAAACATAAGTCAAAGAAGTTAATCCCGTCTACTTGCACAAGCCCGTACACTAATTAATTATGACTAATTTACATTACCACACCAGGTCAAACAAAGTATACCCTGCGTACGGTGTTCCGAAATAGGCATATCTAGACCCAAAGATATTCGAACGCTCATTATATGAGAAGCCATCAGAAAGTTTAATATATCAGTCAATGAACGCAGTTGATGAAGTGTCATGACTATTGTCAGCTTATAATGAATCGCAAGCGCAGAAACAGTTACGTGACAAAGTAAAATATATTTGCCGAAATGTGTCTTTAGGTTTCCTTTAGAAACTTCAAGACTCGACTGAATTAACACTGACGCGTCTTCTATCTGCTTGCTCTATGCGGTAGGCCTTTGGCCTCAGATTGGCTACCACGTCTGAGGACCCTGTCGAAATTTGACGCAGTATTCAGCGTGGGAAAGCTACGACAGACATCGATGAAAACTGACGTCATTTTTGGTCGTTTCGATACAGTTTTTGTCATTGATCGATTCCGTGCACAAGAACGCTCTGCGAGTCCAGCCATCTGGCGAGTGGAAATGCAATGAGGTGGCCGCAACGCGACGTGGTGACTATCATGGGCAGCAAGCAGTTGACGCTGAACGTCGTCAAGCATGCAGGGAGGAAACTGCTGGCGTGCTCAGTCGACGCCAGTCGTTGCTGCTGCTGTGCCTGCGTGACACTTACAGCGGTGGGCCTGCCACTGCTGCTGCTGCTGCTGCAGCTGCTCCGGGCGTTAATGTAAATATCTCTGTCTGTGGCGACTGCGACGCGCAGTAGCTGCTGTCGTATACGTGTGTCGCGTATTTCGTCATCGTACACATCATCTGCAGGAGAGCGGAATTCGGCGCGGTAGAGCTGTGATTTCGGTGGAGTTGAACTGCGGCGATGGGTAACGCTCAGCAGTCGTCGAGCGCGAAAGGCCAGCATGACAGTATGGACAACGGTAAGTCGCAGGCTGCGTATAGTCAGTCAGAGACAGACATTGATCGCGCATCCGGCCGCGCGCCGTAGCATTGCCACAGCCAGCCATGCACTACCGTGTGTGTCTGTCCTTGACGTGGCCTCTGCGTCTTATACTACATCTTGCCGTCATCTTTCATAGCCACTCACCTGCGCCCGCTGACGTCTGCCAGTTAATAATTCATATTACTCTGCTAAGGCCTCAGGGATTTATCATATCAGGCTGATGAGTTAATTTGTCGCAACTACTATTTTCGGACCCATATTTATGCGACTGTCCAGTATCTAGCGCGGCTACATTCCGAATTTCACTCTCTCCTTCGCAAGACGGTTTAGTTGTAGCCTAGCGCAATGTTTTACGGCGTGCACATTGTGTCACTTAACGGCGTTTAGATTTAGTTAAGGCAATGAGTACGAATATATAGCGACGTTGTAACTGTCGTCGAAAGTTCAATTTTTTAAACATACAAAGTCTTTTTTGAGCTTTCCGTTCGCTACAACAGTAGTAGGTCCTATACAATGTCTCAAAAAACTGGACCATTACTAGATTTTTAATTAAGTAACTCCATTAGTCCTGGTTCAGCATCAGTTAATGTTCTCTTTATTATTATAATATTGTACTAGACGTAAACGATTATAGTCTCACCCACCTTACCTTAATACTGTTGCTACACTACTTTGTGAAATTTAGAAGTTGTAGTTTGGCCGCTTGCAACAATGAATTTATACTAGGTAGCGCATGCGTCGGCTCAGAAATGATTAATTGAATAGCGACAAATATGAATAACAGCTATTATCTCTCAGAAAGTCTTGTGTGTTACATCACATCATTTTTATTACTGAATGTGCTGAAACTGTCTTCCTTTAGCATGAACTCAAGCGGTGGACGTTGGCGCGACTCATCAACAGCACATTCAATAACGCGCGACCCAGAGCAGCTTACTCGCTGTTGATGCGTCATTTCAGTTCGATGTACGATCTTAAAATGAATACGATTAGTGTGAAATATGTAACAAATTTTCAATGATTTTGTGCTCTCAGCACTTTCTGAGCCGACGCATATGCTCCCCAGTACGAATTCATTGCTGTAAACGGCCAAACTTCGACTTCTGCATGTCACCAGGTAGTGTAGAGACAGTCATAAAGTGAGGTGGGCTAAACTACAGTCCTTTATGTCAAGTTTTTTTGATGTTGCTTGCCAGAAATTATCAAAATCGGTCAATGTTTCAAGGAGTTATTAAAAAAAATAAAAGTAACATGTTTTTATTGAGACACGGTGCCTATACTACTCGGACTCGGGGCCGGATAGGCTACGTCTTCTCCATTCGTCAGTTGCCTCATCGACAGTGGTCTGCTGCAGGCCAGACCAGACTTCGATCAAACACTGCTTTTGTATGGCTTGTATCCAGTGAAATGACAACACTTTAAACATTTATTGTAAGTTCTGCATAATGATGTTGCTAATCGGCAGTTTGTTAACATTATACTGCTTAACGGCTTACAATTTCGTTACTGACGTTGTTGTTTTTTTGGAGTATTACTGTGCAATTGCTTCTACTGCGAGTGCCACAGGAAAACCTTAGTTGGTACTTTGTTCTTAACATTTTAGATAAAAAGTAACAAGTGCTATTAAGTACTAATTAAATGGCGAGTTTTTTTCACTAAAATTTGTTGACATTGAATCAAGATTGTTGGGGTTATTTGAAAATGTAACAGGGTCAGGTTTTTTGAGACACGGTGTAGTGCGCTGTTCTTATTGTTTTTGCTATTCGTCATTTCTTCATCTCTAGGTCTACTTTGTCACCGTAAGATCAAAACCTATTTCTTTTACATTTTTTGCACTATGTGCACCATAAGTCGTAAAAGAAAATGATGCCACTGAGCTTTTGTCGTAGCATTATCAAATACTGATCGAATTCTAAAATTCTTTTAGTGCCACAGTTAATGGAAAATTTGCAATGAAGTTGTCTTTTAATATCTTACCTTATTGAAAATTGTTCGTGTCATATGATCTTCGACAACATAAAATACAAACGTGTTTTAGTGTATTCGAAATAACGATCGCTGTGTATAGCAAAAATTGCAATTTGCGATGTTTTAATAGAAGGTGGATCTTTTTAATAGAAGCCGGGCGCTTGCTTGTGTTAACAGTGAGACGCGTTCGTCGTCGTTGAATTGCAGTCATTAGTGTAGTCGAGCATGTTCTTTACTGCACGTTGTTAGCACGTAATTGCTACGATAAGAACTGCTGCTTACGTCTCAACGCCAATGTGGCGCTGTAATATTTCTGCTTCAGTTTTGCAGTATCAAAATACAAATAACTTTTAGCAGCTATCTGCAGTTTGCCCTTACAAAATAAACAAAAAAACTAAATACAAAAAGTGCAAATGTTTTATGTATTTAACTGCTGGCTACATAATTTTTTACATAAAGAATGCTGTAGGGGCTATTTGGTTTCAGTCAGTAGCAGTAATGTCTTTTGTGACAATTAACGTAGTTAACAGTTATAACATAGGATATTTAATTTTTGGTATTCGGCTTATGATGAATAATTAAATGGCAAAATATGCAGCAAAGTGTTGCTAAGAAAATAACAAGTATTTTAACGATTAACATGAGTCCTCGATTTTAGTTTAATATTCGCCTATTTTGCTCTGTTAAAAATTATAGAATAATTATGGAATTAGGCCTACTACGCTTCGATAACAATGCTGTAGATAATTACTCATTGCTTTATGCGTTTTGATCTTCTGTTTTGCATATTTTTTAGCTTTTTGCGTGCATAGTTTTGCATACGGTTGAGATTTATTATATTTATTTATTATATTTTGATTGTTTTGGTTTTTTGTATGCAAACTTGACCAATATGTGAAACTATTTTTATTTTACACATACAAATTCTTGAGATGCATCGTGACTATATTGTATTATTGTGTAACAGTCAAGGCGTTCCTTGCGCAAGCAAAGGAAGAATTCACAAAGAAGTGGGATGAGCCTCCACAGGTTTGTCGACTAATTAATTCTCAGTAATTTTTTACGTGTTCAACATCAACATGCGGCCAGATGTAAGCTTACGCTTTAATACAATAGTTTGCTAATAGAAGTAAAAGCCATCGCAGATACATTCGCTTCGAACAAACCTCTAGTTATGCACGGTGTGCATCCGATCAACAACTGCACAACGCATAGTTTTTAACTTATAATAACTAATTAACCAATCAGCTGCAGGCCTCTGGACCTGCCTCTCATGTTGTACATAACTATAGGCAACACTTTTTGTTTCATTGCCAATTAACCGTCTTGTAACCAGAACACGATCAGATCGCATCGATTCATGTTGGGTATACGACGCCGCGTGTTCGCTCGTCACAGACAGAAGGAGACTTGAATCGCGCTCGTTTGCCTTGGGAAATCAATCATGATCATGCAGTGGCGCTTATTCGCACATACATAGCCGACCGTCTCGTAAAAAGAGTTTCATTTACATGACATCAGCATAGCTTTTTTATTATGTTTAGTTTTGTTTTTAACGTAAAAATTTTTGTAATTAGTTTTCGTTCTCGTGAGAAAAAAACCAATAATTTTCGTTTTCTTTCTCGTTTTATTTGCTAAAACATTTTATTTGCTAATACGATTTTTGTAGACAGATAGAACGCAGTTCTTGGGGAAGATGTGAACTCTTTGCATGTTTTCTGGTATTAGAAGTGATATCGCAAATCACAATAGGCCTCTAGGCTTTTTTAAGCAATGAAATGTTCGCGCTAGAACGTTACCTGACACCGAATGATAGGGGGCCTATAATGATACCTGTGGCGTATTTATTTAGTCGTGAAAAGGGTTGGCCCAAATGGATATTTTGGATGTACTGCTTTCTTTTCCTTATGATTATTTTTTTTCGTTATTTTTTTACTTAAAGAAGCCGGACCAAGCACAAGTCCCCTTTTCCAGTGAATTGTTAATGCTGCTTCTGCTGCTGTTGACGACGACGACGACGATGGTGATGTCGAATTAGTGATAATGATGAGTTAATGACGTGGACACGTGTCTGTGTGCAGAACAATGCCGCACTCGATGAGTTTGATCGAATACGGACGCTGGGCACAGGCTCGTTCGGTCGAGTGATGCTGGTCCAGCACAGGTCCTCAAAGACCTTTCACGCCATGAAGATTCTCGACAAACAAAAGGTGCGACAGTCGCTGCCGAATTTTAGAAGTCACTGCGGGGCGAGCTCCTCTTTTTTACCTTGCATTCTTTTCTGTTTTTTTCCTCTTTTTCTGTCTTTTTTCTGTGTCCTAAATCCGTTAAAATTTAACTATGGAATCATTGTTGGATGTAGAGTTCTGCAACCCAACAAAATGCAAATGCCTCATTGTGCAAGTGACAAACAAAAAAGTGCACGTTTTTAACCTACAAATGTACGAAAAATCGTTTGGCGGTCGGCGCGACCGCTAAACGATTGTTATACTATAGAAGCTGAAACTGTGCATTTGTCATGGCATTTGCACAATAATAAGACCTATGCATTGATATTTTGACGGCGCTGTGAAAGCTTACAGCAATCCGGCGATATCTCTAATACCCCTTGGCTGGACTGATGAGACAAAAAGAAGGGAAGAAGGGAGAATGGAGAAATGAGAAGAAATAGAGGGAAAGGAAGTAGGCGAGCTCGCCCCCGCAGTGATTTATGGAAAGTCGGCGTAGCAGCCGGGAATGATGCTGTGAGCAACGTTAATGAATTCGTGTGTTGAGTGTGTAAGCAGCCACTGCGTCTGCCCGTCTGTCTGCGTTGTCTCGTGCAGTCTGTCGCAGCGTCGCTATTATGTACGTGGTATTGATTCATTTCTGATCAATAAATTCATACCCATGCACCGGCGACTGCATAACTGTCTCTCTCCCCATGCTGCTGCTGCTGCTGTTGCTGTCCGCAGGCTGTGCCTGAGATGTGCAGTTATTATTCATTAAGACGACATCGTTAAAATGAGTATCTTCTGGTGCCACTGTAATGAGACTTCTGTACCGATTACACGAAAAACAGCAATTTACAACGTATTTTGTATATTCTCCTCGTGTGCGGAAAAAAATTAATCACCTAAACATCGTACAATATAAACCGCAATAGTCAGGGCGTTCCATCCCCCTGAAGGATGGAGACACCCCCCAATTAGCAGGGGCTACGAGATCGAGACGCCGTAGGCGTCGAGGCGGTGGGGAAT
>Ga0209367_1011651_pt1 | contig 11623 bp, 9 predicted proteins | sample WorMetLIZISLAND2_FD_187412 | JGI IMG/M metagenome (GOLD analysis project Ga0209367, IMG submission 187412) | Marine gutless worms symbiont microbial communities from Max Planck institute for Marine Microbiology, Germany - Olavius geniculatus... ... | reverse complement strand
TTTTTGCGTCATTTTTCTTCCCCGTTCCCTTCCCCTTGCCTTCTGTTTTTTTTTCTTTCCATTCCCTTTCCCTTTTCCTTTTTTCCTTCCCCTATCCCTTCCCCTTTTCCCTTTACGTGCATGACACTCTCATAGAGGATGGCGTGGTGCATCACCTGCCATATGTTGTGTTTTGCCTTCTCCATTTTCCTTCCCCTTTCCCCTTTTCCATTTTCCTTTCCCTTTCTCTTTCCCTTCACCTTCCCCTTTTCCTTTTCCTTCCCCTTCCTCTTCCCTTTCCCCTTCCCCTTCTCCTTCCCTATCGAAATGCATTGGACAGACTCCGTGTTCGTATGAACATTATCTTGTGTTATCGATATTCAACAATTAATAACTCCAATGAGAAGTAATATTTTAAACGAAATTTGGTGTTCTTTGTAACAATTTATTTAGAATTAAGTGTAGGCCTACAAAATTTTATTCAGATTCATCCAGATTTGACATTTGTATTATAAGATGTCTAGGGGGTTACTTTTTTTGGAACACAGTGTAGTATCAGTATTGAAAATCTTTATAGTATTAGTTTCAGTATGAGTGTTACTGAAATCAATCATTTCAGTATCAGTTTGAGTATCAGTGAATTGCTGGTTGGTTTTTTTTATATTGGTGGAAATATATCTGTGGCTTAGCTGCATGCAGGCAAAACATCGCTCATTTTAAGTAAAGAAAATAGTGAACTAATTAAGATAATATTATACCAATGTATATTAACATAAAATGCACGTGCACAGTGCACACAAACAGAGCCTTGAATATACATGAACGTAATAACAACACACAAAAACACAAATACAATAGTGATATAACACACTGAACACTTTCAAGTGTTCTCAAACAAAATGTTCTGATTAAATCAGTCACTGAATCACAAAGAAAGACGAAGGTTATGGCATATTTCAGAAAAAAAGAATTAAAACAGACACTTTACAATTATTGCAAACATGTCACGGCAATCAGATGTACCTACATGAAAAATGGCTCAAGATACAAACCTGTGCAAGTCTGTGCACTTTGGTGACAATGGGTGACAAAAATTGGATGGAGAATAGAAACTTTACTGGGCTTGGTGTTCCACTTTTAAAAGTGAGACCAAAATTACCATCTTTGCACATCAGATATTTGCAGCAGAGGCCAAACATCTCATCTATTTATGCGAACTATGCAAATAATGCAACAACACGGCAGCAACTCAAAGTGCAGAAAGAAAGACAACTCACTGCTCGTGCATTGTTTTATTCACCGATCAATTCCACCGCTGCATTGGATTGCTAACTATATTTGGCTGAAGATTGCAAACGTTACGCATTTTACAGCGACAACAATGCCAAATTTTCCATAATATCATATTTGATAAAATCATTCGTTATGGTCAAATTAACGCCAAACTGACACAAAAAAAATTGAGAGCTAGAAAATTTAATGCTAGATTTGAAGAATAATGCCAAAAGTGCCACCAAACTGTTAAAAAAATTCTTTTTACAGCTATGTTCGTTTACAAGTCCAAATCGGATAGCACCAGACGCATCAGGCAATAAACCAGTGAAAAAACACAGCAATCAGTGCTGGATTAAGTTTATGGAGGCCTTGATGCACCGAAAAAATGAGACCCCTCTCCAGATTCTGAAATTCCTCCAAAAAATCAATTTTCACCTTAAAATTCTATGTAGTAGTATTACAAACACAGGTACTAAATTACAAAATCTCTAATGTGTGTCTGAACTGTCTTTACTTTTGGTATATTTCATACGTACAAAAATGATCACAGTAAAATTATGAGGACCCCAATCACACAATGGTTAACTCTTTCAAGGTAGATGCTGACAAAAGTTGACATTTAGAATGGGAGGCAAAACGCTGACAGTAGCTGATAATTGACAGACATCAATAATGTCACAATGTAGCGTCAAAACGTTAACCATGGTTCCTACTACTCTGCAGAATTCATTTTCTCTGAAGTTCCCCTGACTTTACGGGACAAAATGAATTGTTTTCCCTGACTAATGTGTTCACGCAAAATAGCAATGTCGGTTTTCAATCGCTTGCAATCACACTAGAAACAACAGCGGTGGAACAAAATTTAAAACTGGAGGTAAAAATAACCTGCAAACAAAGCGAGCAGAAAAATTTTCAACAGTTGTACTCAGTCTGCATACAACAGTTCAAAATCTTTTTCAGCATCTTTGTTAATTTTTGCACCTTGGCACTTTTACATTCCCTGACTTCCCCTGACCGTAGGAACCATGGTTAATCCAGAAAGTACTCCTCTTCAGGGGCCTATGAAAAAAATTAATTCAGCCTCAAAAGAGTTAACCCAGCACTGAATGTGGGGTGTCAATTATAACAGTGAGAGACTACGGGCTGCAATGAAGTGATGAGATACGCCGTCTATTACTGTTACTGGCTGGTCAGAGACGCTTCAATGGCAGCTCGCAGCATTGCATCATCATCCTGCTGGTAGTCCTACGAACATACAGCGTTGGCAACTTAGCAGGGTTCCCACACTTTTACCAACAAAAAGTTCCAGGACCTTGTTTGGTTAAAAAACTTGACGTTTCAACGTTAGCTGACGCCTACTGCAGAAATGAATGTCAATTCTTCTCCGTGAAGTGTCACTTCAATAGAAATGAGCTGCATCACAGAGAAGGAGCTTGTCATAGCTGGACATTTATTTAAGAGCACTGATCTTGATTCCTTCAGCCCTCCACCAACCCAGGTACCAGTTTACACTGCAAGGCCGAAGATGGGGCAGTGCATCGTGCAGTGTGGCTGTTTACATACCAGCTTTTGCTGGTACTCGTTGTGCGTACACAAGCAGAGGTGGAAAAGCTGAGTCAATATAGCAAACGTAAGGGAAAAGATAGATCAGCGTAATGTTTCACTTACATTCAAGAATAAAATTACATGCAGTATAATTCTGTGAATAACTAACTGTTTTACTCCTCGCATGCTACGTTCCTAACGTAGCAAAGAGGAGTATATGAGATCGGTGTAATATTGAAGACCGACTGATGACCAACCGACCGACCAACCGACCAACAGACCGACCGACCGATGACCGACCTCTATCCCTCGAAGAGCATTCCTAGAAGAACTTCAAATGGCCATATCTCCATAACGGTGCCAGATAGACACATGGTCACAATGGACCACCCATAGAAAGTCGACCGCTGGAAGTCGAGCAGTCACGTGACCGATGACGGCACGTGACCCCAAAAGGTCAATGTCGTGACACCGTTATCTTTGAGGCGCCATATCTCCATAACGATGCCAGATAAACGCATGCGTTGAGGTATACCAAGACAAATGGCAACTAGCGTCATCAACCATTATTGTAAATTTTTCTCCCTCAATTCCTAAAATTGGGTAATATTTTACGTACGGTACTTCAGGGAGACAATTTTCAATAACTACCTCGACGTCAGTCACTATTAGTATCATATTAAACGGGTCTCAAATAAACGCCGGGTCTCTAGTACAAGCTGAAAGGAACGAAAAAGCACTAAGAAGAATACAAAAGAAAATAATGTGCGTGAAGAGTACATTAGATTGGTCACAATCTAATAATATTTCTTAATAAGTTGACAAATTCATCAAAATACAACCTTTGTATTTATTGTTATTGTTGACATTTCGGCAACCGCTGCTGCCTTTGTCAGAACGATTGTCCACTAGGTGTCGCTGTGGCGGACAGTAAGTAATCATAGATGTGTGAAAGTTGGTAGGACCCCTCGTCTTGGTTCATCAACTTGTCTTGTTCTTTCCTGATGTGTATCGCTTCCCTAATCCATCAGTCCATCCTGTTGCTTTCTCTGTCAATCACCTTGGCGCAGTCTCAGTCTATGACAGGGTTTAAAGAGATAGCGTGGTCTGTGACTGCCGACTTGTTTTGCTCTGTTGCGGCGGATTTACTAGTGCTTCGTGTGTAAGCCTTCACATCCCGTTCACATCCTTCACATCCTGTCGATGTTCTTGCAGCCGTACCCCAAAAGCTCTACCTGTTTCTCCAATGTAAGTTTTGTCGCAGTTCTTGCATGGTATTTTATATACACATTCACAGGCGTCTTGATGTCTTTGCTTGTCCTTTGGATGTACGAGTAGACTTCAGAGTGTCTAGAATGGTTTCATGGCTGATGAAATACCATGTCGTCTGTAGGCTCAGGTAACGGCTTCCGCCAGGCCATGTACATATGGTATAACCACTGTCATCCTGTTTTCCTCTGCATGCTGTGTGGCTAATTTCTGAGTGACCTTCTTCTGCTTGACTGTTTCCATCTCTATATAATATTTCTTGTTTAGACATTGGACCTACTGGTACTCAATAGTCAATACTCATCTGTCACCAGATCAGCAGTTACTCATAGTTCAACAGCTAAAACCAAAGTTTGGAGCAGCAATCTAAACAAGGATCAAAGTGATTTGGTAAAACATGGAATCACTGCTCGTTTCTATTCATCAGGTGATAGCAGTAATTTGCAATTGGATGTAAACTTTGGCTGAGTGTTTGAATTCCTGATACTGCCATACCCCGGGGTCAGAGACCCCATCTGACATGATGTGTCCATAGACTCCACTTGAAGTGTACCTGCCAAATGGCACTAAATCCATCGAATGGTTTAAGCACGGTGCACAAATGCGACAGATGACAGAGAGACGGTCCACTCTACTACAGTCGGAATCACTAAAAAAGATTCATCGTGCTTTATAAATTTGTATGGATGGAAAACCCCTCACACAGCTATGGAGCATTGCATGCCATATGGAACCACCCAACACAAGTAAGTGCATACCACAGACGGATAAAAGGCTGAGTTGACCTTAGTGTTAGTTATATACCTGGAAGATTTACCTGCCCACTGACAGTCATTCATCCAAGCAGTAACCACCTGATAGCAACTCGACCGAGAGTCAAACACATGACCTCTTGATCTCAAGTCCGACACCCTACCGCTGAGCCACCCAGCTACCATTGTAAAGAAGCACTGCCACGTTAAAAAAGCAGCACTTACGACGTAGGTTTCATACTCAAACTTGTGCCGCAGGTTGAGATGCATGATAAAGTTAGTGCTGGTCTGATTGGGATCACCCCACGGCATCGACGCACACACTGGGCACACCTGCACAACCAATCAGCCACACACGAATGATCACAAGAGGGTTAGAGAACCAAAGTTCAGACATCCGGGCAAATACCCCAAAAAACTTGGGATTTCTTGAGGGTAAACCCACCAAAAACCCCACCAAAAACCGCTAAAAATGCACCCAAAACTTGAAACAGTTTTAGTTTCTCGTTCCACTAATAATGAAATATTTTACTACACGGCTAAGTTTTGGCATATTTGGCTAAGTATTGGCATATTCTATGCTGAGGAGAGCAAACAGAAACTAACATAAATCAGACAAACTGAAAACCTGTAAAAATCCCAAAATTGGGCCTTTTAATAAAAACGATGTAATCTATAAAGAAACCCCAAAAACCCAAGAGATTATATTTGATAAAAACGGTTTTTGCAACACTTGTTAAAATGAAGATACTCAATAGCCAATACCATTAGGTCACTGTTGATATCAATACCCAATACCGATGTACATAGAAGAACTGTATTTATTTTTCAACAAATATACACGGTGTTCCAAAAGACTGGTACACCAGCTTATATCAATGACTTCACTAATTCTCGATGGATTTTCCACATTCTTTCACCCTGCAAAAATTTGTGATATAAGTATATGTCAGGTTTTTGGGGACCACACTGTAGTAATCATGGCCGGAGCTGTGATACACCTATATGCATGTGCGAGGTCAGGAGATGAACAGTGTCAGTTAGACGGAGTGTGTTGGTAGATAAGGCTGCCCATGGTTTGTTTGTGAAAATGTGATGTGTATTATATTATATTTTTCGTTAAAAAATGCTGCATTAGCTTGATTTCTCACAGTATAATGAAATATTGCACCCACAAAAAAACTTCAACACGTTACAAATGGGTTTAACCTAGAAATTCACAAACCAACAAAAAAACAAACAGGGTGCGGCTTTTTAACAAAAAGCCCAGCTGTCGCTACCCAGGGAAGATCAACTGTATACTGGTGTCCAAGGCTGGCAAATGTTTAACATTATTTTTTACTTATTTATCGAAGTTTACATTACAGCTGTCAGAGCATTAATTTTTTAACGTGCTAATGCATTGCATTAATTTTTTAAATGCATAATTAATACTGCTGATATTGTACATGGACGACATCAAGAGGGTGACAGAAATGAAGCCCACGAAGTCGTGCCTGTGTCGCACGACTGTGACAGTAGTGATGGAATGGCAACAAAACAATTTCTAGTTACTTTCCTGGCAATGTTCAATGGTGTGTGATGCTTACGTACAATTCCAATGACAAAAACCAGCTAGCAGACCTCGCTACATTTTAATGATAGATTCAAGCTGACGTAACTACCACTTATTAGGGCAAAATTCTATCAGAAATTAATATATCTCGACCAAAAACGCATTAAATTATTTTGCATACAATATGTGACCTTGACTAGTCATCTCGGCATGACCTCAGTGTGCGATACATATCTAATACTTGCTATTCAATAATGGGTTAGTACCCCTACAAATAGTACACCCATTTTGGAAATAGATGGGTTATATGAGAGACCCAGTTGGTACCACACAGTAACTGTGAAGCAACCCTATTTTCTTGTTCAGACAGTTTTCCAATAAAACATACCGTTCAGCCACAATACATGCGTTACAGATGACATACGCTTGCGTGAATGGCATGACCGCTAGTACAGTCGGCAAAAAACAGTTCTTACAACTCTGTTGTACGTCACTGGTATAAAGAGTGCAAGAGAACGCACCGCGGGTCGCCGCTCCCTGCCATGCCACTGAGTGCAGTGTTTCACCAGCCCCTGACAGTCAAAATTTGCCACACTGCAGTACGGACAGGCGAATGTCTGACGATTTGGAGCAGTCCTGAAACACGTGCATGCAACAAAACAAGATTAGCACAGCAGGTAGTTAATTGTTTTTCAACATTCAATTTTTATGAAACACCCTACTAATAAGTCACTAATTTCCATTACAACTAAAAGTGGTAATTGCGAAAAAATGCATTTTCTTGTTTAACAAACTTTCCTCCTATTGAGCTATAAGCTCTTAAAGATGCACCAAGACACATTTATTGAACGTTTTCAGTCCCGCCTTGCAAGCTTGTAGACAGACTAAAACGTTGATGGTTTCTGAAAAAAAACAAATAATAAAGAATATTTTAGACTGTTCCCAATAATTGTCTGTTATGATGATATTGTGCGCTAAATCGCCATATCATGGAGTTATTAATCGCAAAGCATCCGAGTGTCTGATTAACTAACCCACCCTCGAAGGTTCACTACAGATGGGTCCAGACATGCTGCTTATCACAACAAGCACTGTTGACAGGCTTTTCAGATTTATCAACATCGATGATTTTGAACGACCTTGAACAAACAAAATAGGGGTTTTTAATTGATTTTTTTTTGCAATTTTTGCATGCAGTGCACATTTTAAGAGAAAACTGCGACAAAATGGCTGGAGATATACCAAGACCACCTGCGTATGAAATTTTCAGCATTAAATGTAGATTTTAACAGTCCAAGTTCCGATTCCCTAGGTTGAAAAAGGCCTGCACAGGCAGGCGTCAAAAAGGAGTACCACCTAAACAAGAAATCTGAGCTAATGCTCATGAGATGCGCGAGAGCTTATGGCAGTTCCTGTTCGCAGCTAATATCGGTTTATATCTATCCATTTTATCGCACTTCACTCTTCTGCAGCCAAAAATCATACAAAATCACTAAAATCCTCTATTTTCAAGGTCGTGCAAGATCATTGATGTTGATACCATTAATAAGCACATCACCATTGCTTGTTATGATAATATAGCCAAATTTTGCCAAAAAACCCAGATCATTCAATGTCATCTTACCTTAGGTTACCACTAAGATAGAGTGCCCACAATTTTAAACCTTCCTATAAAATCAAAAAGTTCCATTTTGGGTCATTCCATGCCAAATCAACCAAAATGTGAAAATCTTCCCACCTGACCATCTCAGAAATTGATGATTTTTGGTGAGAAAATAGGCAATTGCAAGAAACCATGCCATGCAAAATTTCAGCACTCTGTCTCACATGGTGTCTGAGATGCAGGCTGTCATTCACAGGTGGGGTACCGCGAGTCCGTGGACGACTAAATTTGGTGCCGATTTTGGCTTGCTGTATTTTCTAAAAAAATAATTCTACATCCTTGAAATTTTCACCATTTATTTACCTTTTGGAGTACTTCATAAAAGCGTAGAAACTTTACTTCTATGACTACTGGTCTGCATGCTTTGTGAGCTTCAAAACGACACCTTTGACATTTTCACAGTCAAAAATTCCATTTTTGGACAGCAACAACAGGAGAAGAAGAAGACCTTAAGCTCCAAAAATTGGTAGATTTGTTTGAACCTTGTTGGTAGTCTGTTTTAATGTTTTTTGATTTAATCCTGGTGCAACAGCATTTGTGCTGCAGCGTTGTCAAATCAGCATGACTTGCAAAATGTCTTATCTTCGAGTGCACTTTTGTCCATGTGGGCCAGGTGGGAGCAAAATTAATTAGATGTCATCTGAAAGGGGATTAAATGAACTTTCATTTGATGCTAGAATAAAGTTGCTTCCGTGATTCCTTTTATTTTTAAAATCGCCTGGAATATATCTTATTTTGCCATTGAAGCGGCACTGCAAGTGGCCGCTTTCATTTCTATCTTGTCTATGTGGGCGAGCTGAAGCAGAATGAATTTGATATCACGTGACAGAGAATAAAATATACTTTCATTTTATGCTAGAATCATCTTGCTTTGTGATCTAGTTGATTTTTAAGATGCCTGGAATATGACGTACTTTGCTAGATACAACAAGGCTAAAGAACAACTTATGACTGTACTGCAGTATCAGCAAGCAGTTAGTAGTGAGTGTTTTAGGTACAGACAGACAAACTTACACAATCGCTATAACAGCACTTCAAAAAAGTTCTGTCAGTTGTCAGAAAATGTACTTGTACAAATGAATTATAACTGTCTTTTATGTGTCGCTCGGTTGACTCATGGATGTTGTAACGATGACCGGTTGCAGTCAGTAGATCACTCACTACAGCAAGTACATGATTCAGAGGTACCCAGCATTCATCTAGACGCCTTGGCCAACTGAAGGACCTCGCTGGGCCTTTGGGCTGCAGGAAATTGACCAAGATGTTTTCATTTTCTGCGGATATCTCGACAACAGAACCCAAGTACCAGTCTTGGCCATAAATGAGTGCTACATCCTGACCACATCCGATATCTTTCAGCAGTCTGGCAGTGTGTTCATCTGTTTTTACACTTGCAGTTTTGTTGCAATCTGCTGATATTCTGCTGATCTTCAACTCGCCAATCACTGCTGGAATGAAACAACGATGGCTTCTGGTGCCTGGTATTGTCTTCGCAACAGAAAACCGACTCTGCAGCATTTCACGTTGTGACTCGATGTTGAGGTCTGACACATAAAAGAAAGTGATTCCTGTTATGTTGGTTGATGCCCAATGGAATAATTCTTCTGGGTCAGAATATGCTGCGACTGAAGACTGCTTCTTGCTGCAAGCCGTTTCACAGTGCCTCCAAGTGCCTCACAGACACTCTTGCCATGACTGGTTGCGAAGAAGTGCCATTCAGCAGATAAGACAGTCTTCATGATGATGCATCAAATTCGTGAAATTTTTATAGTTTTTGTATTGAGCTGCAGCACCATCGCTGAAGTACAGTACATGTTTTATCTGCGGCAGGTTGACATTAACATGATGCAGTATGGCAGCTTGAAACGCATATACACTGACTGTGTCATGCTGCAAACAGTTGCTAATGACACACATAGATAGACATTGTAAGATACCATCAGACTGATAATACACAGACGCTGGGTGCACTGTTGCCTGTCTATTTTCCCAGTAAAATTCCTGGATGGAGTCCTGAACAACAAATGCATAATTCTCAGCAAAGTCCAGCAGAATCAGAATGGTGTCGGCTGCAAGATTTTCCTTGCTGGTCTTCAGAAAGAATGCCTGGGCAACAGATACGTAGTGGTGTGTCGTAAGCTCATCTAACTGATTGCAAAGTATGTCAACCAAATTCTCCATGGATTCTTCCTGTGTTATAATGGTGGTGCAATCAGTATGTGCTCACTGCTTAAAGGAAATTACATCATCACCATCCATTTGAAGTTGTTCAGTAAGTAAGTAAACTTGGCTGTCAGCTTGACAGTAGCAACATGGGATGTAAAAGTGAGAATGTGGACTGCCATTTCATGGGCAAAATAAAGCATCCTGAGCAGCAATCTAACCAGAACCCTAAACTCTATCACGGAAGAATGACTGCGTAAGAATTCTGCGGCACATCAGCATTAGAAAGGCTATTCAGTGCCACATAGATTAAAACATTCGCTGAAGATGGTCCTTCTTTAGTGGTCTTTACCACAGCCTGGTTGAGCAAGAAAGAAGCAGAAGAAAAGCAAAAACAAAAACAGGAGAAAAGAAAGACAACAAAATGAAAGGAAAAGGAGCTCAGCCAGTCAGGACAAACATATGCTAATTCTGTGACACCGGGACCCACACAGGGTCCTATCATGGAAGCAAGATGATTTTGGCATCAAACGAAAGTATATTGGATTGTTAAATATTCTACAATCATGGCGGTCGTGTTTTCTTAAGCTTGCGATTTTAATGTGGTTTTTATTGGATTCTAGAGACTTGAGATAGTTTTTTTAGTAGTAAATTTATATTTCTGCTATCTACTCTTGAATTGATTGTTCGTGTTCCTGCCGAAGGCCGATTTAAAGGCCGAAATGGCTAGTTCGACGAGCACACCAGCTGTTATGGAGGACACGCACACCGCTGTGAAATCAGAATTGCTTTGTTTCGTGGCAAGTAAATCTGCTATAATGGCTTTCGACGACATAGTAAAGGTGTGTGCCAGCTTTTTTCGTGAAGATGAAATTTTTGAAGCACGTTGCGTATTGGAGAAAGTTGGTGTCAGTACGCACAAGCGTAGAGAAGATGATAAGTATTGTTCAACTGTTGAAGACATTACTAAAGCTATGCTTAACCCAGGGCTGACGTTACCCATCTTTTATGCCACTGATCTGAACAGATTGCCACCTGTGGACATAAAACATTGTGACGTATCAGCTATTTTGGTAGAACTTCAGGCCTTACGCTCTGAAATCAGAAATATGAGACAGTTGCAAAATGAGGTGTCAGCTTTATGAAACCAGGTAAATGAGCTGATGCAGGCCTCTAAAGGGCTTAACAAATCTGACGTTGGTCAGGGCTCGAGTAAATCATTTGCACATTGTGCTGTTGACCTGCAGATGACAGGGATGACTTCACGCCCTATTGCTAGTAAAGATGACAGACCGAAGCAGAAAGCTCGTTCCGGTGTGGTTCGCAAGACCGTTATAGGTGCTTCTGCATCAAATAAACATGTTGCTTCAGTGAAGACGTTCAGACATGTTGATATATTTGTTTCCAGATGTCATCCACACA
>Ga0209367_1011650_pt1 | contig 11624 bp, 11 predicted proteins | sample WorMetLIZISLAND2_FD_187412 | JGI IMG/M metagenome (GOLD analysis project Ga0209367, IMG submission 187412) | Marine gutless worms symbiont microbial communities from Max Planck institute for Marine Microbiology, Germany - Olavius geniculatus... ... | reverse complement strand
ATAGATGCAGTCAGACTCAGATGTACTCAGCGCTGCTGACGAGCTGGAGAGAAGTAAGAACTAAGAACACTAGACAAATCAGCCATGCAGAAACAACAGAACAAGAGCAGAACGAACTACTTAAAAGGACATGACATCCTCTGAGTTGTATTATTTTAGGCTTCAGAAAAAGCCACCAGTCCACCATCTTGGAAGCTGTGGAGTGAAATTTTATGCAAAATATAAAACTATAAGAGGTTGTGCTGAAAACTCAAAATAGTAACTCAGACTTCAGTTTTGGATTTTAAAAAGCAATGCGATTTATTACTGTATCATTGTTGATAAAACGTTCGTGGGTTAATCTTCCCAGCTCAGGTGGGGAAAGCTAGGGGGGAAGCTTTCCCCCCCTGACTTGAATTGGAGACAGTTTGTCTCCATCCCCCCCTCTGTGGAAGGCCCTGGATAGCAGCACCCGTTATGGGCCGAAATGTGGTCGTCTGAAAAAGCTGATTTTTGGTGCGTCAGAGTCTAAATATCCGACTTTTTTCCTAGTGGACCAAGTTCACCAGAAAGTGCAATCAAATAGCATAGGAATTGTTCTTCATCACAACATCGTCCAATTTTTACGCGCAACAGCAGCTACTGCTTTTCGTGCATCTTAGCCATTGCAATTCTGTCCGTCCATCTGTCCGTCACACGGGTGGATTAGTCAAAAACGGTGCAAACTAGGATCACCAAATTTTCACGGTCAGCTGCAGGGAAGACTCTTGTTTCAAGATCAGTTAAGCTTTACCATAAATTCGAACAGGGTCCCCCCCGAGCATGGGCACTGAATGAAGGGGGGTAGGGAAAATTTGCAATTTTCAGCCAATAAGTTGCTGTATCTCAGAAACAGTGTGAGACAGGGCCTAAGTTACTATTAATCGCTAATAGGAAGTCATACACGAGCTTTCAATTGGCACCGAGAGCAATGATCTTTAACATAAAAATGTGGAGATTTTTATGGATTTTGGGGCGATTTTAGGCTGTGAGACACATTTCAAGAGTGAATTGTGGCGAAAACGGTGGAGATACGCCAGGACAACCTGCATACAAAATTTTCAGCATTAAGCGTAAATTACGATGGTCCAAGTTTCGATTTTCTAGGTTCAAAAAAACCTGTGCATGAGAGTATCAACGAGTGGTACCTCCGTAAAAGTCATTTTATCGCTGTTAGCCAGTCTTTCGTGGAAACAGTATGGGCATGCTGCATATCACAACAAGCACTGGGGATGAGCTTTTTAGTCATATCAGCGTCGATGACTTTTAAAGACCCTCAACTCCCAAAATGAGGGTTTCTATTGATTTTTGTGATCTTTGGCTACAGTGCATACTTCAGGAGTGAATTGTGACGAAATGGCTGGAGATAGACTAAGACAATTTATGAACAGGAGTTGCTATAGGCTTTCGCGCATCTTGTGAGCATCAGCTCAAATTTCTTGTCAATATCCTGACCCATTCTTGATATTCACAATAACAATCAAAAGTCGTTCAAAATCACCCGAAATTTTGCACATTTTTGACGTCCCATTTTTTGGCAATGCCCCAAACTTTGCAAACTACATTACAAATCGATCATGTTGTAAAGTGTAACGGAAGTCGCTGGACGAAGCTCCGAAATCTCATGTCAAAAAAAGAAAAAAACATCAGCAGTGCAACATAATACCGCTGAAAACTGCTGTTCCATGCAGCCTAACAGATAAACATTGGGCATCAGATAATCTTCATGGCGAAGGTAACACGAACTGGACAATAAACCGACGACTTTTAGAAAAAAACATACAAAAACTGATGCAAGTAATACCTTGTGTTTGGCTCGTCGTGCGTTCCTGGTGGCAATTAGCTCGGAATCCCCGGAACTCATCGGAGTCTGTCTGCTGGTCTGCAGCTTCAGCTGATGCTGAGACTGCCTTGCATGATCCACGACCTCACTCCTACTGACAACAAGTAAGCAAGTACAAATTCGCAGTACACAAAAAGTCGGCTGTTTATGCAAAATCATCATTTTCTTCTTCTTAATTGCAATTCTAACTGTGATTTTTTCCCAACTGCAAGTTCCAGTTAGTCATCCAGCACTCTGAAATCGTACAACTAGCCACGGGAGGCAAGAACCGCAAGATGTTGCAATTTTCCCAGAGACAGCGGCAGATTTTTGACAGAGAAGATTTTGGGTGCTAGAAATTTCAATTTTGCCCCTACATTCACCCAAAATGCAATACATCAGCCAAAATTTTGTATTTTTGGAAAAACATTTTCCAACACAAAAGAAATATTCCGACAAGCAAAAATTTACAGGGCAATAAGCCCCTGCCGTTCTTGCCATGACGACGAAGGTGGAAGCAGCATACTCAGTGGCAGTGGCAACATCGATGGCGCGATGTCGAAGACCGAGGTTCAAGTCATCCGTCGAGACTGCTGCCTGCAATCTTTGACCATCATCATCATCACCATCGGCACAGCCTGATCGAGCTGGTGAACTGGACCCAGATGATGTGTCCTCCACTGGCGGCGGGCTACAGTGCAGCGGATAGTCTGCAGTCACCTTGTTCTCACACTCAGCGGTGGCATCAGTTGAGATCTTACGAGAGCTAGCCGAAGAACGATCTGCAACATACAGATGTTAGAAATGATTGCATGACAACTTGGGTGGTTCATCGAGTAACAGGTAATCGCTGCACACAGAATGAACTGCAGAGAATCAAAGGAATGACAAAATGTCCCCAAGTAGTGACGGATCATTGTTCAAGAACTGCCGGTCATGGATGATATAAACATGAACTTGTAAATAAAAACATTAAATGTATTTTTTCTACGTGGAATCACTGCAACGCAAACAATTCTGCCAAACAGCTACAAGCTACACATCTGTTTGCACGGTTCAAGAAATAGTTTGTCTACTATGTCACATAACCATTTAAGCATAAAATCCAATTTATTAACTTGCCACCGAAATCATGATCTAATTATTCATTCCCTCAAATAACAGCAGTTTGATTCTGGGAGATTTCTCGCCGCTATTAAGCTAACACACCACAGGTGATGAACGTAACGATACAAATGGTCCAAGGTATAAAGAGTCCAGTTACCGTTGCAAAAAGTAGCAGCAGGAGCATCATGGGAAGAAGACTGAGTATCGTAGAGTTGAGAACCAGCGTGATGTGAAAGTGAGGCAACGGAACTGTGATCAGCAATGCTGGTGGTACTGCTGGTAGCATTGGGAGGGCACCTACCAGCAGTGGTGTTAGTCGTACGGGTCATCAGCCACTCCATCGTCTTGTCGAAGGAAGCCGACCGTGACGTTGACCTGCGACACAACCACTAACTAAATAACATCGAGCACAAGCACATTATGATAATCTTTAATTCACCGATGACAGCAAACATAATAAAAAACAATGCAAATAAATAAGAACAAAAAATATTGTTCATGGTTCACAATGCTAATAAAGCATATAGAAAAATACCTGACTACATAATTTCAAACTCAAGCAATGAACATCGATTACACACCAAACATCATGCACTGACATCTCGTACATTGCGTTCATCTGACACTAATCTGTTGTCTGTGCCTCATGTCCGTACATGTTTTGGCTCTAGTAGTTTTTCTGCAGCTGCCCCTACTATTTGGAACTCTCTTCCTTTTGACATCCGCAATAGCTGTTCAATAGCTTCCTTCCGTCGTAAACTCAAAACGTTCTATTTTCCAACGTCTAGCCATGTCTAGTGGCCCGCCTCACTCCTTACCTCAGACCCATCAGATTCAAAGAGTTTCTCGCTGACATTGTGCGCTTTATAAATTAAATTTACTTACTTACTTACTTACTGATCATGTGTGCTTAATCAATGCTTGACGAATGCTGGTCCAAGCAGCTGCAAGAATGTTTGCAATATTAAACACAAGCACTCAACAAGTCAGCTAGATGAATGCTTAATGAGAGCTGGACAAAAGCATGAAAAGGAGCTGGCTCACTGAGCGAACTTCATCGTGTAAAAAGAGCACAAAACTATCACTGAGCCTTTTTGCTGAGCCTTTTTGCTACGTGAAAACTTCAGACTTAAGCTTAGACTGAAAAGCTTAGTGAAATCATTCATCGTTTGGCTAGACCTATGTATGTTCTTAGACCAAACTTTCACTCAGCGAATTTGTTCGGCAAAAGCCTTTAAGTCAAAAAATGAAGTCACCTACTGTAGTCCGCGCCAACTGAGTGCATGTACCTGCGACGGCCAGCGACGCCGTCTTTGACGCTCGTGCCGTCGGTCTCATCGTCAGCGTCAATAACCCTCGGTTCAGTGTCGTCAACAGCAGCCGTGGACCGCGACCGACGTCGATGTGCCGCATTCAACAGTCGACGGTCACTCGACCGTGTTGACGACGCACGATGATAGACCGGTACTGGTGGTAAACAGTCATCGACCGGGTTCAAGTCAATGCCGGTGTCACGTGATCCGATGCTCTCATGCTCCTCCGAGGTCGACTGGCGCACCCCCGTAACAGTCACCTTGCTTTCCAACGTCTCCCTGTGTTCAGACAACAAATAACGGCGCTTGTAAAATATAGTTGTATACACTTCAATAGACTGAAGATATAGAAATATGCAACAGTGTAAACAGCGTCTTAATCATCTACTTGATCCAGGAAAGGATAATGATATTGCACCTCTACCTGCTCAGAGAAATTGTAGTTATGTTAAAGCTACAAACCTGTATGGGACAAACAGACAAATGTATGGACGAACGGGCAATACTCACAATGCGGCCGCATAATGACTGATGCTGCAGCCTACAGTAGCTTTGAACTTGTTTAGTAGTCAGTAAAAACGTATGCAGAATGAGCCAAAAAATAAGCTACAAACTCTTGACAATATCTTTGCCAAGTATTAGCCAATTTTCTAAATTCTTTCAACGACACACTTTCTGAAAAACCTGCAACAAAGTGGTTGCTAAATAACCCACCACAACTGAATTGCATCGCTACACTACCTGGCACTGCTGCTGTTGACGAGTTGTCGGTGTTTCTTCGACATACCACACGAGACCATAATCTGGGTGTGAACCAGCGCCAGGACAAACATCAGTATACACGGAGTCAGCACGTGCGCCAGCGACAACGACTGACACATAAACACAGACAATAACAAACCCATCTGAACTCAGCCTGGCCATCCCTCTGTCGGTAGGCACAATGAGTGCGAGCAACAGACTACCTGTTCCTGTTGCCGAAGGCGGCGAAGAAACACCTCGTACTCCAGTGTCTGGCACATAACCAGGCTATGACAAATCAAAACCTATCTACGACGCCTATGAAATTTTCGGGAAAAAAATGGAGAGCAGTGACCCAACCCCCAACTGGGAATGAGAAAGAGAGCCCATGATTGGAGTGCAGACTTTAGGCCAGGACAACCATCAGTATACACAGAGTCAGAACGTAGAGTCATTACGAATTTTAAATATGATATATGATACAATAATAAGTTGAACATACACATACATCAATGTCGAGATTGCGCTCTGGCTCCGAGTCAAAGCAGTAAAGAATCAGCGTCATCAGCTGCATTATGTAAAGCGTTGTAAGCAGGCAATAGACACGCAAACAGGTGCTCTTCTTCCACCTACACACAGAGCTTCAACTATGCTGTATCTGGAAAAAAGTAACCCCCTAGACATCGTACAATAGAAACGTCAAACCGGAACAAATCTGAAAAACATTTCATACACTTAATTCCCAATAAACTGCTAAAGCGATCACCAAATTTTGTTGAAGGTATTATTTCTCAGCGGAGTTAATAATTGTTGAATATCGATAGCAAAATATCTCTGTTACTGTACATTTGCATAACTCCAACAAACATCTGATTTTAAAGTTTTTTCATCAACAATGCACCATTTTTGGCAAGTAAACCGTCAAATTGCTGCTGAATCTGTCAAAGGAAACAACATTTAGACCTACAGCGGCTTTTGTGGACCTCACAAAAGCCACTGTAACTTCTATTTGCTTTGGCAGATTTAACTGAAATTTAGCATTTTGATTGCATTGTTGGTGTAAAATTTTGCCAGAATCAAATGTTGTTTGTTGGAGTTTTACAAGTGTACTACAACAGAGGGGTTTACTTAGGTAACGCCATATTGGTAACGGAGATATTTTGTTATCGATATTCAACAATTAATAACTCAACAAAAAATAATATCTTTCAATAAAATTTGGTGAGCACTTTAGCAGTTTATTAGTAGTTAACGTGTAGCATTTTAGTCAGATTCATTAAGATCTGACATTTCAATTGTACGATGTCTAGGGAGTTACTTTTTTCTGGACACAGCGTATATACCACTTGAGATATTGTTACATCACAAAGAGCACAGTAGAGACAATGCAGGCAATTTTTTACATAATTTTTAACGCAATCTTCAGGCCTGTAGTCAGACTAGGCCAGACTTTGCGTGCATGTTGTATTTCAGTTGGTTTATTTCATTTCTGAGGCTTTGAGCACAGCTTTAGTGCTGCCTGCTTCTTTCATCTAAAATTCATCAGGCAATCGTTGGATGTTCGGTCGGCTAAAACTCTCGTGCAAGCATATGTGACATCTCATGTCTGTAACGCTGTGCTGGCTGAATCATCGACTAGACCTCTAAGCCGCCGACTTAGCCACGCCAGCCGCTAGCTGCCAAAATTTTGCTAAGTGGCCGCCACAAAAATCGCAAATAGCCGAGAAAAATTTGTTAACATCAGTTTGCGTGCACACTAAAAAACACAAAGTGCCGTACTAAAAGTAAATCTGCAGCATAAATGATATTAGTTTTGATTTATCAATGTCGTACACTGAGTTGAAATTTCACAGTAGCTATTTAACTATCCCGTTAAAACCATTAAGAAACGTCGCAAAAAATGTTTATAAACGTTGAATAAAAAAATGTTAACCTTAATTTGTTCAACTCTTGCCTAATGCCTAATGCTGTAAGTGCAATATAGCTAGAACTAGAGACAATTGAATCATGTAGTCCTATCACTAAACCAACTAAGTAAACTACCAGTAACACTGTAACACAAAACCAAATTCAGTGGCCTATTAATTCGTTCCTGTGGTTTCAAAGTGCTTTTCGAAATTCTTCATAGAATTTTCAGTAAACGCTTTTTGACGCGGCACGATGTATCGTCGGTCCGTCGTCGTCGGTCACAGACATATTATCAGTGACTGAATGATGCAAGATAGAGCCTAGGTTGCTACTGATCACTAATAGGAAGTCGCATGTTGGCTTTCAAATGATATCAAGGCTTGTGCGATAGCAACAAGCGATGTGCCAAGTCAATGGGAAAGCCAAAAATTCGACCCCCCACTGCTCCCACATTTTTCAACCGATCTTTCTGAAACTCAAAACCAAGAAAGATATCCCAGATACGACCCTGCAAGCAAAATTTGGTTGGTGTGGGACGACGGGAAGGGGGTCTGCAAAAATGGCGAATTTTGGCTTACTTTTGGTTCTTTCTTTTTTGTACTCTTCTGCGCAAGGAAGTGCCTTTTGGGGGTCTCAATGATAAAAAGTAAAGTTTAAGGGTCAAAACTCCCCAAAAACATGATTTTGGGGGCCTGGATAGGCATTTTAAGCCAAATTTGTGAAATTTTCAAATCGTGTTATCTTGGAAAGTATAAACTCGATCAATGCAAAATTTGAAGGGCAAGTTAAGGACCGCAAACGGACTTCGTGGGTGGTCCGGCGTTACAAAATAATAATTCAAGATGGCGGCGGCCGCCATCTTGGATTTTTGCACAAACACTAATAACTCAGCTGCCGTTTGAGATAGATTAATAAAATTTTGCTGGAGTGTAGCCAGCTTCTACGGGAAATAAATGATATGACCAAAATTGGCAACTGTAATAAATTAAAGTTGGCGGCGGCCGCCATCTTGAATCCAGTTTATCGTTGATAACGCCGTTTACCGCTTGTTGATATCATAACTTCTTCCAGAGATATTTGCAGTCAAATTCGAAAGTTGTCCTAAATTGCGCCGAATTTTGGACATTTTTGCCTTCCCAAATTTTAAAAGAGCAGTGCCCCCAAATTTTGTACACGGGTTAACACCCCCTTCCAGCGGCACATCACGTGGTAAAGCTTCTATAGGCTAGTCCCCTTAGCGCCAAAGATCTTGAGGCTCATAAGCTACACTTTAAGCCAATTTTTGACCCCCTTTGAAAAAAAAATTGTTGGGGGAGCCCCCATCCCTGATTGGGTATACGTTAGCAAGACTTGGCCATTTTGTAGAGCGTGTAAAAATTTCGGGACGCAGCGTCCCCTATGGACCGAAATATGGTATTCCGAAAAAGTCAATTTTATTGGTACAATTGCACATAACAAACTCCATGGTTAGTAGATCAAAGTTCACCAAACTTTTTTCGTTAAAGGCGGAAGGAAATGCTGTCGGTCAAATAGTTTTCCGATTTTGGATATCTCTGTCCGTTCTAGAAATATTCGCGCTCAAAGTTGGAAGGGGTCCGAAATCAGGCCAATTTTAGCGCATTTTTCGCGCCCCAAATTTTTTGGGGGGGCAGGCCCCCAAATTTTTGGACCAGCATTTGTAAATTGGAAATGCTTAACATGCTTCCGAGTTCCGAACGTGTGGCAAAATTTCGCAGAGATCGGCCCACAGACCTCGGAGATCTCGCGATGAAAAAAAAGAATAAAGAACTGTTGTAAAACACAAGGCCTTCCGGGAACTACCGTTCCAGGCGGCCGAATAAAGTTCACTTTATCTAGACTATAGTTCCAGATATACTGCACCTACAGCATTAGGCATTAGGCAAGAGGTTGAACAAATTATGGCCAACGTTTTTTATTCAATATTTTTTGAACGTTTAAAAAAATGTTTAACGTTTTTCACGTTTTTTAACGATTTTAAAAAATTATTTTTTGGAACGTTTTTTACATCTACAGCTCGTACCGTTTTCATACAGATCAAGGCTGTGACGGACAGATAGACAGACGTACAGAAGGACAGACTCCTAGACGATTGCTAAGATTCGTGAAGCATTCTGCTGTCGCACGTAAAAATTGCATTACCAATGGTAGTAGAAGGGTAGAAAGAAAACGCGCGGTATAGCGCGCCAGGACACGCTAAACCACCCATGCTGCGGCTTCGGCTTCGCAAACGTCGAACCTGACCAATCAATCAATCAATGCATTTGTCACGTTATAAACATAAAAAACGGAGACGAACGGACATGCATGAACAAACAACACAAAAAGAGATAAAAATACAAACTGACAATTCAGTATGTAACAGTGAATGTATGATGCACAAGTACAAAAGAACTGTGAGGAATGCCAAATCAAAACAAAAGTTAGGCCTACAAGAAACTAACAAGAGGGTGCGGTCGTTGAGGGGCCGCCTGCTATGGGGCCGTCCTTGCAGTATCTTTACTATGGGAATTTCGTTTTCCGTACGAGTTAAGGCTCACGTACCTAAAACGATACGTAAAAAGAAGTAGGCACGGGACAGACGGAAAGACGGACACGATGGATACATGACGGGGCCTCCTTCTAGGAAGGACGGCCCCATAATAAAGAATACTAAATACCTCTCACTAAGTCGACATCAATTAAGTCTGGATTCACTCGCGCTGTTTTGCGTGCTACGTTCTTCAATCCCTGCAAATAACGTCAGCAACATATTATTATTACAAAGATTAAAAGTTAAAAGGTGTGTATAATAGCGCTTTATGGGAAATTCATTGCAGATACGAAGCTTGTTAGTTGCGGTTTTTCACGGGTTTCAAGTTATTAAAATCATAAAGCAAGAAATTTGAGCTAATGCTCACAGGACGCGTGAAAGCCTATACATGGTTTCTACTACTCTGCAGAATACATTTTCCCTGACTTTTCCCTGACTTTCCAGAACAAAATGAATCGTTTTCTCTGACTAATTTGTTCATGTGAAATACCAATGTTGGCTTTCAATCACTTGCAATAACACTAGAAACGAGGGCGGCAGAACAAATGAAAAAGCAAAAGTATAAATAATCTGCGAGCGAAGCGAGCAGAAAAAATTTTGAACTGTTGTATGCAGTGTGCGTGCAACAGTTCTGTTTTTTTTTCTGCATCTTTGTTAACTTTTGCACCATGGTACTTTTGAATTCCCTGACTTCCCCTGACCGTAGGAACCATGCTATAGCAGTTCCTACCCGCAGGCAGTCATCCATCGCAGTACTTACCCGGCCCGGCGTAGAGTAACTTCGTTTCAGCCAAAACACGTTAACAACTACGCCACGCCACCAACGCCAGTACCGTGGCGCCGCCTTGTGAATATTTTTGTGTTGCAGCCCAAAATCGCCGGAAAAATCCATAAAAAATCCCTATTTTGGCGTTCAAGGTCATCCAAGGTCATTAAATTCGGCGCCAATCGAAAGCCAGTATACGATCTCCTATTAGTGATTAATAGTAACCTAGGCCTTATCTCGCGCCGTTACTGAGATACAGCGAGTTAATGGCCAAAAATCGCAAATTTTGCCTACCCCCCTCTCATTTAGCGCCCTCGTTCGAATTTATCGAAAAGCTTTACGGTTCCTGAAACTAGAGTCTTCCGGGCAGCCGATGGTGAAGATTTGGTGATTTTAGCTTGGACCGTTTTTGAAAGATCCACCCGTGTGACAGACGGACAGACGGATGGACAGACAGAATGCGATGGCTAAGACGCGCTGAAAGCAGTAGCTGCTTTCGCGCGTAATGATCGATGATAGCTATGTACGCATAAAGTAGACATTGGGGAAAATGGCAAATTCGTAAGTTCAGTTTTAAAAGCTTAGCTGTAACAAAACATTTCATCACTAGTGGAACAAAAAAAACTGAAATATGGCTTCAGTTGGCGCTAGTTTTTCGGCCGGGTTTACCCAATAAAACCCACTGTTTTGGGGGACGTGCCAGGGTGTCTTGTTCCTGTTTTTCAAAGTGTGCCAGTAGATATGACCACATCACACCACTGCTTTGCCATCTGCACCGGCTTCGTGCGCTAAAGCGAATAACGTACAAACTGGCCGTGCTGGTCTACCAGTGTGTCCATGGACTTGCGCCAGCCTACCTGGCTGACGCTCTACAGTCAGTCGCAAGACTTCCTGGTCGACAACGCCTGCGCTCGTCATCGACCTCAGCACTGGCTGTAGCACTGACACGTCTGTCGATGATCGGCGACTGAACGTTCCCTGTCGCTGCGTCAAAAAGATGGAACAGTCTGCCATCAGAAGTGACGTCTTCAAAGTCCTTGCAAACATTTAAGACTTAACTTAAGACTCATCTGTTTTCCGCTATTTGCCATAGCTGACAGCAAAGTGGCGGACAAGCCATGTAGGCGTTTTTAGCCGACCCTGCTTAAGTAACGATCGAACTATTGGCATGGTTGTTGTCCGTTCTCTAAGCACAAACTAATGTATTAGCTTAGACATTTAATCTGTTCTCAGTAGCCAGATATAAATGTCTAAGCTAATGCATAATGTTCGTCATCATCATCATCGACAACCGTGGGCTCAATGCCCGTTGGTGTCTGACGCCATTTTTACTATCGCTGCCCACCGCTGCCTATCTAGGGCAGCGTGGCTTAACTCCTGCAGGGTTGTCCCACACCA
>Ga0209367_1011648_pt1 | contig 11625 bp, 11 predicted proteins | sample WorMetLIZISLAND2_FD_187412 | JGI IMG/M metagenome (GOLD analysis project Ga0209367, IMG submission 187412) | Marine gutless worms symbiont microbial communities from Max Planck institute for Marine Microbiology, Germany - Olavius geniculatus... ... | reverse complement strand
CAACTGACTGTGTGCATAAGTCATTTATAGCATGGCAGGCAAAGCAACTAAGTAACCTGCAACCCAAAACTTTAGACTGTCAGAAAATTTTTCTCCTCGTTGGAAAATAGATTATACATTTTACAATATGAGGCAAATTTAAAACGTAATTTCCTTATGCAGACAGATGTATCGTATGAGTAAACTTTCAGATTATTTTGCTACAATTGCAAATCAGAAAAATTCAGAACGGGAGTCCCCAATACCTTTCAATACTAATTTTCATGCAGGAAAATTGCAGCTGCCTGTCAAAAAACAAACTTTGCAAGTTCCTACCCCAACAAATCCACAATGCCGCTGAGCTGTAGCTGAAGCTATCAAAAGACATGACACTACAACAAGAAACGATGCTAAGACATTGTCTAGGCAAATGGTTAGTGCAGATACTACGGTACAAAAACACAAACCTGGATGACGGGAAGAATCAATGGAAGTACTGACTGCAGATGCAGAACCAGCGCTGTCAAACAAGCAGCAATGCAAACACATTACACCATAGCATCAAATTTTTACCACTGCTTAGCATGTGATACCTACATACAACTAATTTTTTTTCTAAACTGCATCAACTGTTTGATTTTTACCGAGATGCTTTGTTCCAGATTACCAACTGAACATTGTTTAAACTTCTGAGTGGCGTTTATGAGAACAGTGCAAAAGCGCCTCTTATGTGTTGACATGCCATTAAAACTTACTGACTAACTGTATGGTAAAGTGAAAGCTACACATTCCTTCAACAGTAAATAAAAAAATTAATGTTAACAACAGAGAGAAGCAACAGCAAAGCAAAAATACCAGAAACAAAAACTGTTCTTCATCATCGAGCACTGAAACAATTGACATAAACATACTCAGAATCAACCGTCTTTGCAGCATCCCATTCACGTTTCCAGTGGCCGTCGGGCTTCCGCTGTCTGTTTAAACGTTCTCTGTCAATCCTGTCTCGTTCTCGTTTCCACTCGGCATATTCGCGTCGTTCTTTTCCCGTCGTCTGCATGTGATATTCCATGCTGGACTGGTCAGGTGGCTCACGACGACGAACACCAGCCGGCTGCTACAACATCCAACCAGACAATGCCGATAACTGGAGACACTGGTTATATAGAAACATACGCTCATAGCATAATCACACAATCTGCTAAAATCCACATATCACACATTTTCATACTGCAAGTTTTTTTAACGGTATAATATTACATGCCATGCATAAATGTCCAGGTGTAGCAACAAGTCACACATGCTAAATATTCTATGCCAATTCACATCTGCAAGTAATGCCAACAACATTTATAATGATGACGACAATGCCACATAAACTTAACTTTAATTCGCAGCACTAGCAGTATTTGCAGTCATCCCATATCAGATACAGTTGGAGGTAAGCAAGTCATTGAAATGACCTTGAACCCTAAGAATGTTGGTTTTTAGTGTTTTTTTGGCGATTTTTGGCTGCAAAAAAGTGAATTGCGACGAAATGGATAAATATAGACCAACATTACTTGCGAACAGGAACTGCTATAGGCTTTCAGGGCTCATGCGTCTCTTTGAGCATTAGCTCAGATTTCTTGTCTTAATGGAACTTGATTGATTTAACTGAACTTTACATCAAATACTGATTTTTTTCCGACTGAACACTGAACAACTACTTCGGATGTTTCACTTTAATCAAATACAGGTGTAGTGAAGTTTCATCGAGGCTAAGTAACTATTCGCATTCGTATTCATTATTCGAATAATAGTAAATTTAACATTTACATTTGATGAATAGAAATATTTTCCGGCTTCATCACATCCCTAATCAAAGTGTCACAGTCACATCATCGGCAATGTGGTAACCGGTTTTTGAACATTGAATAGCATTTTAGCTGGAACATTTTTAATGCTGAAAAATTGCTAGGCAGTGATGTTAAAAAGTCTATAACTTCGTCGTTTTTCAACAGAATCACATTTTATTTGGCTGTTAGATGCAGAAGGTTTCAGTAAATAAAGCTGTAAAATTTCGTGTTAAAATCCCAAACGCTTGCTGAGAAAACAGCAAAAAGCGTTAGGGGCTGCATTTCGGCCACACCATGTAGTCCCAGCGGTTTTAATCAGTTCTTTACGACAATCATCTTTAGTCTCTGCTGAAGTCACCGGTGCAATTAGAAATTTCTTAAATGATATGCACTGTATAAATCCACGTGTTACTTACTTTACCTATTTAGTTACTGCATACCTGCACGATATAATTCGTATCACTGTCAAAACTCAATAATAAAAGGGCGCCAAATATGTCACAACAAAAACAGAAAAAAGGAGGCACATGAACATTTGTTCGTTAATAATGATGGTGTTATATGTCATGGCAAAATGAAACACAAGTCACTTTCAAGGTACATCATCAGATGATAAAGAGCTCTTGTGATTCTGTGTCTGTCAGTCCAGTGATGAATAACTGCAATGGGGTCAGATTCTGTTCAGTACGCAACTTGTGATGATTCCATGAATTGACAAACTGTTCTACTTCACGACGAAGGAGCGGCATGAATACGTGATGCAAAGCAAAAAGATCAAGTTCACTGTATGCATCGAGGTTCTGCTCGGCTTCCAGCTCCCTTGAACAATAAACATGCAACATCCATTGACAACACATATTCAATGCAAGCTGAAATGCAATGCATGTGGTCATTTGTTAAAATGTCTCTGTTTAGGCCATTACATGATCCTTCATTCCTTTATCACCTAGTAACCGAATTTTATACAGGTCATTGTAAAACAGTCACTCACTGATGGATTGCCAAAATTGTCTTCCTAGGCAAAGAGCATCATCACCCTGTGGTCAGTATGAAAGAATGATGCGTATTGACAAATGCCCACGTGTGAGTGACTTGCCCCATTTGCTGATGAAAAATAGACTGAACAAACAACCTCTTGATCGAAAGTCCAACGCCATGAACATTACAGCCACCCTGCCATACAGCATACTGTGCTGGTGTTAATGGCCAGCATGTAACTGCGAACAGCGTTTAACACATATAACAAACTCAGTAGGTGTTGGTTGCAAGTATATCAATATGAACTCAGACTGGTACAAACCAAAACATCCTGTGAAAAGGACCAGTGCACTGTTCAAATAGATCACGCCACAGTTGCTCAATGCGGGTGTTGTGAACAGACTTTCCTGTGATGTGACTCCCTCGACCAGTTCCTCTTCTTTCCAGCATAAACAATGCCACATCAGAATTTTCGTAGCCCATATCTGATCTGACAGAATTATTCAACAAAATTAAATATTGCAGTGAACACCCAGTTTTTAGGGAACTACTACCAAAAAACACACATAAAGAAAAGCAGTGACTGAAAAGACAAGTACGGAAAATGTAAATACCAGGGGATGGAAAATGCAAGAACATATCTGCAGTGGCAGAAAATGGAGATATGGAAAGGGAAAGAAAGGATTACCTACAGCATTCAAAGACGATGCAAAAGCAAGTAAATGTATTCGCTGCGTACCTTGCTTGCCACTTTTGCCACCCAGTGATATCGACAGTGCTTTGACAGATCTTGAAACATTTTTGGCCGTGTTATAAGATTCAAACAAACCACTGCATGAAGACTCCTAGACTATGTTCGAAGAAACTAGTTAATACAAGCAAGGGTTAGGCTAACACGATTATCAGTGAGCGGATATATTTGGAGAACACATAATGGTGTGGAGACTTTTCACAACAGTTTTTGACGACTGACCTATTTTACAATTGTACATGAAACAATAGCTGATTTTGTTTAGCACTTTTAGCCTTGTTTTACAACCACCGTTATTGTAATTTCCACACAAATATTAACAGACATGTACTTGCATTTTCCATACTTGCATTTTCAGCATCCCCAAAGAACAGTTTGAACAGATATCAGAAGACATAACTAAACTAAACAAAGGTAACCACTTAGAAGGTGGTTTCTGTGCAATATGTAGATGCTACTGACAATGAATTGTTTGTAGTGTGCATTAGAGAAACCAAATAGCAGACAGTGAAGTGACAGTGGGCAAAGGGTTGGGGCATCAGAAATACTTTCTCTTGTCTTCTTCTAAACACCTGTCTCAATGAAATATAAAAATAGAATTCAAACGTTATGCAGCATTCACAAATTCATTCACTTGCTCATTGTCAATAACAAACGCACAAGTAATAAATTAATAACTTCAATGAAATTATTCAATGAAATTATTTGCATTTTTTGAAAATATGAAACCAAGACACAAAACCGCATTTGCAGTAAGTGCCATGTGAACAATCAGTGTCATAAGTAGTGATGAAAGTTTTTGGAATTTTGCACTTTTTTCATAACAATTTCAATACTGTCTGGAAATTTAAGTTTGACAACATGAATGTAAAAATTGCATGTGTGCATTGTGCTAACCTATATAAGCAAATTGTGCCAATAATGCACATATGAGTAACCGAGGAGAAATATTCCACAAATGATCTGAGTATCTAAACGACGTTTTCGTCTGTCAATTATACAGCAGGCAACTGTCCCTGATTTTGTATCTTATTCCAAAAATCAACTAAACTTGCCCTAATATAGTAGTGAACTGCTGAAGAACTCATACGGCTATTTTTGACTTCAATTGGGCATCGATTCGACTACATGACGAAACTGACCAAAATTACATTCGACTAGATTTGACTGTCGGAGAAGGTGGGCATCCTGACATATATTAAGGAAGGTATGAATCCAGACCAGACGGCTTTTTCCTTTTGTGATGTAGACTGCAAAAGTAGACCCCTAGACATTTTTTTCTAAACAAGTAACGATAAATATGCATAAAGACCTGTTGTTAGCTTCTGCAGCACTTACAGGGACATAATAGCATGCACGACAGCATAGTTAGTGAACAAGCGATGTCAGAAATGGATGAAGCAACTGTACCAACACCAGCAAGCCAAAGCATGCTACCCGATGTTAATCTATCAGCATGAATGCCAGTCTTATTACCATGTCATACACTAATACATCAAGGGCTGGCCCACTCATTGTCTTCTTATTAGCTACAATGCTCTCAACTCTAAGGAAAAATGAACATGTTCATTTTCGTCGTAGTGTAATCGAAACTGGATTGCAATTGTAATTGCCACTTAACCCGATGAATGCCAAAATGCGGCTGTTTATCGGAAAATGTAAAGAAGTATGCAGTAGTTGCTTACTGTACTCAGATTATACCATGTGTAAATGGCCAGTGGCTAAGGAATTCGGTTACCTGACTCTGGAAGGTAGTCCCCACTGTCTTACAGCATCCTGAAAAAGAGATAAAACTGTTGCGGCACGATTGTTGTCAGACACTCCCATGTACACAATAAGGCGGCTAAATCCGTCAATTCCACCATGGATTACAAATCTCCATCTGGAAACAAACAAGTAAACTGTCAAAATTACAATGCACAATATGTTAACAAGAGTTACTTATAGCTGTTCCAATGCTGGATAACTGCATCTGCCTACAGTGCACTCTTACAGTCAACAGAACAAGTATGTTAATGGTGCCAAAAACTGTAGGGCTGGTACTGGAGCTAACACCCCAAATCTCACTTAAAGAGCAGAGGAAGGGCGGTCAAAAGTGGGAGGAAAAACAGAATGAAGATAAGAGACAGCAGAAGAGGTAGGAAAAGGAAGGAAAATGCAAATCACCCACCAACAGCAGCATAACGAGTTGAAAAAGTACGCAGGGCAGGAAGTTAAATTTTTCCGACAGACACTTTCTGACTGAATTCTAGCAAATAGTTGCAAATTTCCGACAGCAGAATTGTGAGTGCTCAAAATTTTTATTCTGCCTGTAAATTGTCCCAAAATAGGAGTTTTTTAGTCCCAAGTTTTGCATTCTTACACGAAAATTTTCGGACAAGAAGATTTTGCTATAGTTTTCTATCAGTAAAAAGTTAGGGGGGAACTGCCTTTCCTTCTGCCTCCCTCTTTATACTAATGGTGCAACTGCCCACCTACTAATTTCAGACTAAACGTTGCACTGTTCTGTGAAGGCAAAAGGTGTGGTATTATAAGTTGCATAATAATGTGACATTGCTCCAAAGAGAATGATGTGATAGCACAGATTACTATCCGTACCTCAGAAGCTTATGATTGCCATCAATGTGCCACATACACAATGAGCCGGGAACGTTGTATGTACGCCGACACACTGATCGGTTACGCATCAAGCCACGGTCACCTCTTATTTGTGTCACAATGCTCCGCACTCTATAGCGTTGAACACACATGCCACTGGCACGTATCCGCGAGTGAATGCTGTTGATTCCTTTTAAACACAACAAAATACTTGCAAGAATACTGACAGTTACTTCATACATGACACATGATTAACAACTTATGTACATGACTAATAAGTATATTGAAAACGTTGGTGTTAATTGTAAGTAAGTACGGGTAAGTGTGCTTATACACCGACGATGGGTTGCAGTGTGTCAAGTCTGAGTGAAACAGAAACGTCTTCAGTAGTCGCCTGAAATCATTCAAGCCTTATGTCTCACTGTCGACGTTATCCAGCAACGAAAAACTGGTACATGTAATGTCAACAAGCATAAGAAAAGTGGTAGTAATGCTGCTTAAGAATAAATGCACAGATTATGAACAGACTGGCTTGATTGAACAGTCCGAACTTTTTTTACCCATGCATACATGATCTATTTTATGTAACCCATCAGATACCCTGCAATAATCACTGTATTCACATGATTCTCCTACAAGTTCAACCCATTATTCTGCAGTACACCTGTTGGTGTAATGCCAATTACCTGTAATGATTGTAAAAAGTACACAGGCCAACCAGCTTCACGACCAATCTACATGCAGTGGAAGAACTTCCCATCGGTCACCTATGGGAACTTTGTACACCGTGTTTAAAAAAACAGTCAAAATTGTTTTTGTCATCACTTTTGACAAATTTCCACAAACTATGATAATTCTTGGCAGAAAGATGGCCAAGACAATGGAATTGTGTAAGATGCACTCATTTTCTACCTCACCTAATATATGTCAATGCACTACTGTGTGAAACATAAATTTGCTCCAAACTGTCGCATAGTGCCAAGTTGTTGTCTTCAGTAAATGTTACAACAACTTAATTAAGCACACAATAAACTGAAATGTAAATTATTTAGCGGAATTATAAGTTTGTACAACAACTCGCTCGCAAATCAGCGAAATTTATGCCCAAAGAGTGCAAAGCATACAGAAACAATGAAAGGGGCTGTAATAGAAGACTTTGGTGCAGATCAAGATCCCAATGTACACTGTGTCCCAGAAAACGTCCTACTTTTTATTGACCATATCTTAGTCAAATTATAACAGACTTTTAAAATTTTTTCACTGACGCATTATATAGACAATTAGCAATAAACTTGTTGTTAAATATCTCATCACCCATTAACTGTGTTGCTACACTACCTTGTGAAATATAAATGCAAGCAAAACTAACAATAACAAACAGCCAGCAGATTGGTAAACAAAATACACCTGCGACAAAAATGCAGTGAATGATCTGTACAGTGCTATACTTTGTTAGATCCGTTTCTTTGGATATCTGGCGTGTTAAATGATATGTTTGTTTCTGGCCTTTGTGGTTTAGTAAGCTTAACATTTCACCTACAGTGGTCACATTCTCTGCGGTATGCGTATGCTTTAGTCTGCCAGTCTCATCCTTTTGGTTGTTGCTGCATGTTTTCAAATCTCTGTTAGTAACATTCCCAGTCTTTCCCTATTGTGGTTTATCTTCAAACATTCTGCCAATGTCCTCCGAAAACTGTATTTTTTTTAAACCAGTACAAGTTCTTAATCGGAGATTTGTTACCACTGCTAAATGGCACATTATATCACTAGTATATCGTCACTGCATTAAAAGTATTATTCACTACAATATCACCTGCTTTTATTTACAAACATTAGAAATGTATGTCAAACAAGCATAATTTAATTTCTGTATGAAAATTAGTAAAAATTGTTGCAGAAAGTAATGCTTTGTTTATGTATTAAAGTGATTTTAGTGATTTTTTTGCAAATTTATGTTTCGCATGGTAGTGTGGTGAGACAGTTAAACTGTGAAGGGATATTTAATGAGTACCATATTGCTTACTGTCCACACTATGTACCAGTAAAAGAATTATGAAAATCGGTTAATATTTGGTGAAGATATGGAAAATGACAAAGTGGGACGTTTTTGGGACACAGTGTAGTTGGAAAATCCATGCAGATGCAGTATGCCATTTCCCATCGACATCAAAAATAACTGACTATGATGCACTGTGGAAGCTTTCCACTGTATATGTATCAAGTTTAAAGTGAAGTGGTAAATCAGTATGGATATGGATCCAAACTGATGTGGCTGACATGCATATAATTTCAATCATTGACTAGGCAATAATAAGATTCACAATGTTTATCAATAAAAACTGTCAAGAGTTAAAATGATGCAAACTCTGCTCATACCGAGTTGAGGATTGTGCGTCAGTAATGCCAAAGCAAATGCACGAAGGTCAGTATCGCTCACTGATGAATACTGAGCACGAACTTGTAAATTAAACTGTTGTAGTCTTTGTTCAATTGTCCTCTCCGATACGTCCATCATGTATGCAATTTGTTTGACTGTAAATTTATTATCTGATTAAAACAATACAAGTAATTGTCACAGAAAATGTGCAAACGATGCAACGGTTGAAAGGAACATTGTTACTTTTACAAGAAAAATGCTACACTAATACAGTCAATCAGTCATATGTGCATTCAACTCAAGATAATGGTTACAATGAACAGCTAAATGAATGGTCAGACAGTCATGTGACCAACGTTAGGTTTGCATTTTGCTTTGACAAACATTTAAACACAAAATGTCGAGTACAGAGCGAACCTGAGCGTTTGTAATTTCAATTGAATGTTTATAAGCAGACACACTTTATGGAAATTTTCCATCAGGATACGCATCAGCGTAGTCGATTTGCACCAAAAACGACCCAGCAGACAGACTAATTAAAGGCTGGGCACATAAAAAACATGGCACTTTACTTTTGTCCATATCTTACTGACCAATTTTCAAACTTCTGTCGCTGATGGACTCTGCGGACAATTTGCAATAAAGTGATTATTATACATCCCACCACACTGTAAATTCATCTCTACAGTACATTGTGAAATTCAAATGAAATATGCAAATATAGCGATAATATCAAACAAATATTTTGATAAAATTGAAAGAAAAACACCTAACTTCAGCACTGTGGTGAATGATCAGAGGGTGTACAAATTGTGCCAATACATACCTGTTGTAATTACTGTGAACATGGGTGGTGCCAGAAGGAGAAGGGGGGAGAGCAGCTGATAGCTGCCCCGTTCCCCTTGCCCTTGTACCTCAACCACCATGGCTGCCCCTCCCAGGAGAAATTTTGATGGTGCCTTCTGGTAACTATACACATGCTGCGTGACTTATTAAACATAATTTTTGCAAGACAACACAGATACATGTGATTTTTGTCATTTACGAATATTAAAAAGCAGGCAAATTTGCAGCTTCCATTGCATGTCCAAAAACTACCGGGGGTACCAAGTGTTTCAGCCTCGGGGCCTCTGACCATCCAATCTTTGCCCCTGTGCCCTGCTCCATTTTTTGGATGCACAGAACAAGTGAATAAGGTTGACATTTGGCCAACCAAAAAATTTTGCCCCCCTGCCCTAGCCCTTGCCCTCATGTTGCCACCCCAGTTTCCGATTCCTAGTGCCACTCATGACTGTGAATACACTGTACACAGGAGTACAACTATGAAATGCAGCCAAATCATTACAAAACAATCAACAATTAGCATGTCGACAAACCTATGAAATATGACAGCTGTTCATAATTGACATCAATGCGTGGCCGACCAATGCTTCTCAAACTGCTGCAAATAAAATTATACCAAAGCAACAAAGTAGTTAACTTCTTTAGTACACTAATACTTCAAGTCATGGTCACAGCTACCCATGTCAAAAGTGAAGTTATCGACTAGAAATTTGGGGCAAAGCCCAACGTTTGTCCACCCGGCACTGTTAGTTCAATTGTGGCAAAAATTTACGGGGATGAAGCTCCTCTTGTAGCAAAGTCACGTGGCCCAAACTCCAGTGCAATTAGCATACGTCTCTCCAATAGCAATTGTGGGCCGCGTGTTGTGTTTCGCAGAACGACCGCACTGGCAATGCACGGTTCGTCAAAAGCACACTTGCTGTTATGCTACAGTCATTGAAACGCGGGGTCAATATCAACGAGGAACGCATTCACATAACCACGCGCCCGCATCAGATGCGTTACGCAACGTGCAGGTTCGTAATTTCATATATACTTCTTTAAGAGTTACGTCGTTTACAAATTTTCCCGTATACAATTATATAAGCACATGTTACTACGTAGGCCTACATTTAAGTTTGCAATGGCCAAAATATGAAATTGTTCTATGTTAAATTACTTTAGTAAAGAACTAAAGAAAAAACAGCGTTTAACCCCCCTATCTCCGCGTGATTTAAAGAATCAATCCGTTTTTAGGATAGAATGGTAGTTTGCGTTGTTGCTGAATATCGTCGGTGTTTGACGTTCGATCGCTACATTTCAACATTCCCCAGACACCGCAGGAATTTGGCTATATTGCGATACTTACTGTAGGCCTATACTTACGATCTGCTTCTATGTGGATTATAGGTTCATGCCTCGGTGAGGTTGAATGCCGCAACAAAGCTGTTTGAATCTGCTTCAAACGTCGTCGAGGACGTCCTCCAGCAGGAAATGGTCCACGATGCGCCGATTGAGGCAATGCCTACCTTTAACACTTTGGTACGTTTAATTAGTTCAGTATCAGGCTATAGCACCGTCCAGCTAAAACTTTCTGCACGCCGTCTCAAGAACTAAAAAATGCGCTTTTTTATTCTGTTTGAATAAGCGTAGGCCTATTTTAATTGATAACAAACTGCAGCTTACTTCGACCAAGCAGAAAACCGCTCGGAGAGCGAAGACCTCCGCCAAGCTAACCGCTTACCAGCTAACATGCTAACCGCGCGTCTCGTGAGCATTAGCTCAAATTTCCGGATCACCCCCAAAATTGAACCACTTGTAGTTTTTGCCATTCCAAACAAACTCTGGCAAAAACATAACCTCCTTGGCGGAGGTAAAAATGATTATATGCAGTTCCCCTTAAGTGTAGTGTTTATTGAAATGTTTGGATAATGCTGCAGGTGTGCATCGCAAACCGTTGCCGCGAGGTTTTGCGTCCATCGCCACCACGAGATCTGGAGTTTGAGCTAGAGGAAGACAAGCTTCCCGCAAACATCCTTCGCGCTGATGTGAAGGTCGGCGGTCGACGCCATCTTCTGTTTGCGACCGACCGTCAGCTGGAGCTGCTGGTGAATGCCCGGCGGGCGGTGGTACATAGACGGGACCTTCTTTGTTATGAGGCAACTTCTCAGTATTCACGCCTTCATCCAACGTGACCAGGGTGGGATTTGTACCCAAAGCCAGTGAGGGGGATACGGCGATTTTCCTCTTCCCCTCCCCCTCCTTTTACCTCCCTTCCCTTTCTT
>Ga0209367_1011647_pt1 | contig 11625 bp, 5 predicted proteins | sample WorMetLIZISLAND2_FD_187412 | JGI IMG/M metagenome (GOLD analysis project Ga0209367, IMG submission 187412) | Marine gutless worms symbiont microbial communities from Max Planck institute for Marine Microbiology, Germany - Olavius geniculatus... ... | reverse complement strand
CATTAAAATTTGGTGACGATCGGTTCAGGGGTTTTTGGTTGGCTGAGGGTCAAAGTTTGCATTTTCCCATATACTTTGAAGGTCGTCCTTACAACACTCACACTACCGTGTGAGTGTGATAGCATACACAAGTGACTGCATGGTTGATGTTACTGATGTTGAACTTGAAGAAAGATAACGTCAATTAGAAAAATAGCGTCCGATATACGCGTATCTATGCTAAATACGTGTAGCTAACCTTAGTATCAATAAAATATTTTACCATTAGTTTGAGAGACAAACGGGTACAAAAGTAGTGTAGACAATGCGAAGGCAAGAAACAGCCACAGAAACGTCTGTCGTTGTACCATTCGTCAAAGAACGATATCAGCGTACGTCGACTGTAAACACCACCGTAAACGCAGTTATGCTTATGGTCTCGGTCTCCAGCTACGATTAGGTCTAATTAATCAAGCAATCAACCGATTGACTGTCTTTGGTGCACGCTGCTCGCTATAGCTTGCTTGACTGAACAAGAAAAATGCTCACGAGACGCGCGAAAGCCTATAGCAGTTCCGGTTCAGTAGTTCAGCTGAAAATTCGGGTGTTCACGCTAAGTTGATATATAAATACCAAATTCTCTATCTGGATCGCATAACGATAGTTCCGTGGCGCCACCTTGTAAATGATATAGACTTGTGTCGCAGCCCGAAATCACCAAAAATCCATAAAACCCCCTATTTTGGCGTTCAAGGTCATTCAAAGTCATTGAATTCGGCGCCAATCGAGAACCAGTGTACGACTTCCTATTAGTGATTAATAGTAACCTAGGCCATATTTCGCACCGTTACTGAGATACAGCGACTTATTGGCCAAAAATCGCAAATTTTGCCCACCCCCTTTAATTTAGCGCCTTCGTTCGGGGTGACCTTTTCGAATTTATGGAAAAGCTTTACGGTTCCTGAAACTAGAGTCTTCCAGGCAGCCGACGGTGAAGATTTGGTGATCCTAGCTTGCACCGTTTTTGACTGATCCACCCGTGTGACAGACGAACGAACGGACAGAATTGCGATGGCTACGACGCGCTGAAAGTAGTAGCTGCTTTCGCGCGTAAAAACTGATCAATCAATCACTTATTAATCAACGCTTATTAAAACGAGATAATAAGAATTAACGCATATTGTACCTTATGGGTTCTAAGAGGGGTGGGGTAGGGTGCGCTTGCCTCTCCAATGTACAATACGTACATGTATGTCAAGTAAAAAGCAAAAAAAATAGTTAATATATCATGCTTTTCCGAACAAACCACCACGCATACGTGAAACTATCACAGAACAACAATGATTAAATTACTGACAATAAACATAATTATAACACGGAAAATACAAAAAGTGTCACAAAAATTCTCGTTCGGTACGATATAGAGATTTGTTTGAATTCTAACGTTCCCATCCTTTAACTGAAAATCACATCAGAAGGAAAGACATAGGCCTTAAAAAGGTACATTTTTATCGGTTGTTGCTGTTACAGCCAAACCAAAAACATGAGGTTAAAAATTCGCCATTTTTTCGCACACCTCACTCGACTCTTTCGACTCCTTGACTTGTTTGCTCTCTGAAAGATTTTTTGTGTGCTCCCACGAGTATAGCATGGACATTTATAATATAGTGCTAGGCAACAAGTGAACGTAACATGACACAGCAATGTATGCGGCAATAATAGGCCCTATTATAAACTAGCGACATAATTTCTTTCGGTATGCTGTATCCGAAATAGACGACAATAGGCTATATACATCAGTACATACATGTAAGCTTACATGATAAGCAGATCTACAGTGGCATAGGCTATGCGTCGTGTCGCCAATAGCTATTGTGAAACGCAGCTTACCTCGCGTATTGTATCGTGGGTGGCTTTATATTCTAGTAGGCCAACGTACGCTGCGGTGGATGTGGCACAGCTAAAAGGGGTGAGGTTAACACTTCGAGCTCAAAAGAAAGACAGCATGCAGTAGGTTTTGCACGCGTAACGCAAAGAAAACCACTGCAGCTCGACATTTTGCCTTGGCAGCCTTGCAGGTCGTCGATCGTCCAATGTGACCAGCCATTTATTTGTGCTGAGTGCGAATTAAGCGATAAAATGCAACCACCGCGGCGATAGCGTCCATATATGCCATGACGAATTGATGTATTTTTTTATATTTTATGGCATTTCCGTGGGTATATATGGAGAGAGTTTTCTAGAAAGACACGTAGGGCCTACGTCTAACAATAGGCGAGTGCGATTGATCGAGCGTGGAGCACGTGCGCGTAGGCAAATTACGCGATTCCGATGGCAAGTATAGTCTGTGAAAAAATGCCAAATTTAACATATAGCTAAGCCCAAAAATTTATAGGCCTATACTTGTCAATGGCCGCTTTAATTAGACCATCCAACTGTCATGCAGATAATTATGCTTCGCTGCGCAAGAACAACAGTGAATATGAGCGCATTATTCTCACATCAGCAGTAGTGATTTGCAGCAAATACAGTACTGGCTACTTAACATTGCTGCTAAACCGGCGAAATTGCTGCAGATAGAGACATGGTTACTACTGACAGTTTATAGAATTCTCGTCATCGTCCTATCAAATAATCCAACAATACGTCGCCGACCCCATTTTCTCCCTCTTACCCTACGATACCGTTTAGCCACAATACCGCACGATTGGCATCAAAGAGTGCGTAGTGACCCTTCAAAATCAGCTAAGATCGATGATTTTTGTGTCGTTTGAAAAGACTTATGCGACTTTCTAAGATTATTATAGTCATCAATAGCAACATAGCCTATATCTCACCGTTTCTGAAATACGGCGACCTAGGCCTATCGGTTAAAATGCACATTTTTCTCACCTCACTTTTATCAGTATCAAATATAAAAATGTTCCTTTTGCACCCCATCGCTAAAGTTTTGCAGGCAAAGCTCCGTCGCACTGAGCCAATTAATCGTGTAATAAGTTTTCTGGTAAGACCTAGGCCTACCGTTTAGCCACAATAGAAGCCTACTTGGGTAACACACGACGACAGACGACAGAAAGACGACAGGTAGGCCTACATCTTTCCAAAGAGTCGACTTAACGGCGAGCCAAAAATTGTAGGCCAAATTTTTATTTATTGGATCTCAACGTCGTTTGACGTCGCAAATTAAAGAAACGTCACAAAGCTCACGATTATGTTACTCCATGACGCCGCATAATAATGCTTCAACTTTGAAGATTCCGAATATGGCCTATACGTCGAAAAATGTTGTTTTCAAGCTCAAGCATTCGTGATTCTACAGGGTGGTCCAAAAAACGGATACCCAGTTTCGTGATTCTAGTTTGCGTCGTTTTGACTTTTGATAGGGCCGCAGAGTGTGACAAACTATGTACGACATTACTTTAAACATTACTAAACATAAGAAAAAAACAAAAAAAGAACAGACGGACGGACCTTTGCCATAGCCGAGACAGGACATCAGAATTCTGCATTGCTGACGTCCTGCAAAAATAACCAATCGCAACCTACGCCCAGAAGAGTACTGTAATAGTTCAAAGGGCAAACAGGAAACAGCTGATCGAGGGAATTTTGTTGTTGTTGTTCATGAGAAATGTTATGTTTAATAACCTAAAATGCTAATCAGCGATAAATTTGCTGCTATAATATGTCTTGTGTTGTGCATTTCGGGTCAGATAACGGCAGAGTCGTTGAAATTTCGTAACAAAGTAGGAAATAAAGCAGTTAATTGCGCTGGTAAGCACATCGTAGTCTAAGTCATATGATCTGCCCGTTTGATATACCACATGATACCTTTGCCTAGGCGTTACATTTTAAACACTTTGGCCAATGGTTACCAACCTGTCCTTGGGTCATTGCGTTTTAAATTACTTTTTTGCATACTACTTTATCTTAATAGTCGATACCTAAAACAAAATTTGCAGGTTGTTGCTATATTTTTGCTCACGAGCGATTTAAGGTGCCCCGTGTTACCAATGGCTGAAACGACCATTGTTAACAATGGGGCACTTTAAATGGCTCGCGAGCAAGAATTTCGGTTAGGGTTAGAGTTTAGGGTTAGGGTTAGGTTTTAGGGTTAGGGTTAGTGTTAGTTTATGTTATTTGATATATATTTCACATTTAATCGCTGACATTTCATCGAACATGCAAGCGTAAACAAGCGTGAAATATTGACACACTATGATTACTATAGCTCGGATTTGTAAATAGGCTAGGTTAAATTACTTTGTCTCGCTTGCATAAAAACTTTCGCGAATGATGCTAAGTTAAAACGGTTAAATCAAGGACTGCAGCGCCGAACAATCAAAAAGGTACATGTAATAATTTACATTAAACGGAATTTCGCTAAAACTATGCATGATGTTGCATTGGTTATCGAAAGGCATAATGCCATGTCTACTCCAATTCTTGCTGTTTTACTGTAAAAAATCTATCTCAACAGAAAAATAACAAGAAACCCAACAATTTTATTACAGATAATAATTTATAAGACGTAAATTTTTGCAGAAACGTTTGTTAATACAATTTGAAGACAGGTTGATAACCTATTACCAACGTTTCCTCAGCATAAGTGAATTGCAGAAGTACGGGAGATTATATCATGTAAACAATAAGCTCATACATGGTGATACCTGTAGGGCAGCTGGGCAGCAACTGCCTCAGCTACAAAGATGGGACAGCAGTGGGGCTAGCTTAGTAGGGCAGCAGTCAGTAGTAAATGCTGTCCCAGTGTATTAAATGCTGCCAGGCCTTTGAGCAAAAACAAGAAAGAAATCTCTGTAACATCAGCATCGTAAGACTGTCAGTGGCAGACCTAATGGGCCAGAAGACAGGTCAGGGCTTATCATTCACCCATCTATATGTCAGCCCCACTGAACGATTGATCAGTTTATATGCATAAAGTGACCTATAGTATAGTATTGTGCGATACCTCGATAAGTATCCTGAGTATCAACGTTTCAATACCAGTATCGAAGAGGTCTCGATATATCGCAATGCCACGATACCACCAGGTATCGTGATGTTACCAGTTTCAATACTACACAGTTTATAGTTGAATCGCTCTGCTGCTGACAACTACTGCACACTGCATGACAGCAACAAAAATGCATGTCACATTAAAGCTTGTCAAACATATAGTAAACATATATTTCTAAGCGACGGTGTGGCCACCCAAACGTTGCGCACACACCGTCGCTGGGTGCGGGAAAACTTTACCCACTTTCGATGGTCTTGTGGACCAACATTTTTATATGAACTTCCAGTATCGTCGTATTATCACGATACTCGATACCTGAGACGGTATTGTTATTGTGGCTCCAATTTCAGGTATCGCACAACACTACTATTGTACAGTTTAGTTCAGGGTACGGAATGGTGTTAAATGACTGGCTTCACTGCATGGCAATCTAGAATCTAGGCAACTTACATTATCTGAAGAGCTGCCAGTTGCAGTCCACAATGAATGAATGGATGGTCTCTGTCAGGCTTGACGGTCCCTCATTTTTTATCCTGACTGGCCTATTGTGTCTTACGTCTGTGCTCTTACGCTTATTAGTTGGTCTGTGTGTTTATAACATATCTTGGCAGACTAAACATGTCATATTTTAGACTGTACTTTTTTGCTCTGCAATGTTGTGCTGTGTAGTGTTTTACAGAATTGTGTCAAATTGCTCTAACAGTTTTGCTCTGCCCAGACTTTGCTGTTGCTAGGGGAGTTTATGATACTTTCTCAGACCTCACTCTTTTGGTACTTTTGGTAACTCGCATGTACAAAATTTGCTGCTTCAGAAATCTATAGCTGTTAACATCACCCACTGAAATGTGTATTGATTGATATTTATGCAGTAATATGTGATGTCATTGGTTTCAGGTTGTGTAATTGTTATAACTTTGTTCAGTCAGTATGCTCAAGTGCACAACATCACCGTTGCACAGGCCTTAGATCAAATCTGTGATTTATTTGCCAGAGATCAACGTTACGAGCGAATCTGCAAAGATATTGTCATATATGTTGCACCTCTGATCACCCATCTGTAAGCGACACTGAACTTGTGTTACACCTAAGTCGTGTGTTATTTTATTTTTATCTTTTAGTGCTTTGATGCTACTTGTAGGGCAGTAAGGAATGACTGGCATGTAAAGTTCTCCAACAATTTCCAAACATTCAGTTTTAGATTAGAATTGTCTGTTAAAAATAGAATTGCTGCTAGTAATTTGCTGATATTGTGTCGCATGAAACATTGTATACTAGCTCAAATTTGAAAGTAGGTTTAGCTTTTTGTAGTTGTCATATCACATAAGAAATCTGATTACTTATAATACAATAGTTTTATTTTTGGTAACATATTTGTAGCTGAGTGATGGATTTAGTAATGGCAGACTTCGAGGGTTGATGTTTGCAACAAACCTGCATGTGTTCCTAGAAAATGTACTTTTTATTGATGGGATATAGATTGTGAAAACAAATTAAGTGTAATATATTAATTCTCAGTACTTATTTCTCAACTCTCATCCCACCACTAGGTTCATTACTATGTCATCTGTAGGCTGACTGCCTTTAACTGGAATCAGCTTTAGGCCCAATGCTTGTATCGAGTATGGGTTACCTTTATCTTTACTTTTTACATATTTGTCGTAATGCAACTCTTTTAATGGACATGCATTTTATTGGTATGCTTGTGTTGTATGTGCAGTTTTTATTCCGACTATAATTCAGATGAAATCTGCACAATCGTGCATTTGTGCCCAGCAACAAAATCTGGAGAACCAGAATGTCCACTTTTCCGAAAGTCCAAGGTTTCCTACAGTGTGTTCTGCTAATATTGATAATTTTAAAAACACTTTGCTTTTACATTTTGCTTGTTATCAAATTGTGATGCTTACAGTAGTAGTCTACAATTGTTGTCTGTTGCTATCACTAGTTTGGTTGTTTGTTGGCTTTGTTTCTGTGCCCAGTTTTTTACTCCTCATGCGCTACGTTCCTAACGTAGCAAAGAGCAGAAGAGCCTTTCTGGAAAAACTTCAAACGGCCATATCTCCATAGCGGTGCTAGATAGATGCATGGTCACTATGAACCACCGATAGGAAGTCGACCCACGGGAGTAGAATGGTCACATGACCGATGACGTCACGTGACCCCGAAAGGTCAAACTCGTGACCCCATTTATTTTTGAAGCGCCATATCTCCGTAACGATGCTAGATAGATGCATGGTCACTATGGACCACCTATAGAAAGTCAACCCCAGGAGTCGAATGGTTACGTGACCGATGACGTCACATGACCCCAAAAGGTCAAACTCGTGACCCCATTATCTTTGAGGCACCATATCTCCATAACGGTGCTAGATAGACACATGGGGTATGGCGACACTTCATTGTGCAACATTTAGTCACACGACAGTTAATTGGCAACAGCTCATCGCGGCGACAGTTAATCGGAACAACAGTTAACTGCGCGATACTTAATCGCGCGACATTTAATCTGGCGTATGAATGAATTGATACAAAACAGTGACAGAACAGGTTGATGTTGAAAACGATTATTTCTCGCAAACTAAACGAAATTGCATAATACACAGTTGGCTTACTGTTTACGTAGTGTTCACATATGTGTGCATAGTAGCCTAGTTATTATATATAATAAAAAAGCACATAGTACGAGTACAACCTATTATTCTCCATCAACTTAAATGGTTTAGGCCTGCATAATGCTTGTGTAGTTTAGAGTTCTTAAAAGTTACAGCACCAGTGTTGTTTAGAGTTCATGTGAAACTTTTTGCAACGCCATGACGTAGTTTCGTCACGATTCTCGTGCTCTCTTAACGTATTTAATAGTTCGATAAATAACAGTTTGTTTGCCCTTAGGCCTACTTCTGGTGCCAAATTCAACATTCATTATTGCTTATATAACATTACTACCCAGGTAAATCGAAGAGAGACTTTATTTGGTGCTTCAGTGATAATCAGTCTGGGGTTCGCTGCTAACGGTTATAAGTTGACTAGAGATGAGGTTAATTACAGTGCTGGACACGTGGATGACTGCTCGCCCAATGAGGTGTCGCGCGATGAAATTGCACGCGATTAACTGTCGCTGCGGTTAACTGTCGCCGTGATGAACTGTCGTCCAGTGAACTGTTGCTGATTAACTGTTGCGCGATTAAGTGTTGCGTGATGTAGTGTCATGGAACCAATGCATGGTCACTATGGACAAGACCATGCGTCTATCTAGCATCTTTATGGAGGTATGGTGCCTCAAAGATAATGGGGTCACCAGTTTGACCTTTTGGGGTCACGTGACGTGATGACGTCAGTTACATGGTTGATGCTGTTGGTGAGGTGATGCTGTCGGCACTGCTATTTGTGGTGTGAAAAGAAATGAACTAAAATGCAGTTAAAAGAATACAAAAGGAAATAATGCGTGCAAGGAGTACATTAGATTGGTCACAATCTAAAATATTTTTTATGTTTCATAACATTCTTCTGGATACTATTTTGCTGCATTTTCTGAGTTAATTATCGAAAATTAGTGTATTGTTAATTGGCAAGAACTGGTCTTAATCTTTTAGTCAGCCTACATAGTAGCCGTCAAAAATACTCATTTTTACCCATTATGGTTAGCAAAATATGGTTATGCTTAGCATAATATGGAGATGAAGAAGAAACATTGTAATGCTTTTTGGGAAGACACTTTGCTAGACAACCAGGTAGATACCCTGTTTTGGATCACAAATTTTAGAGCTCAGATGTTTATTTAAAGTTTAACTGAGAACTTTTTTCTGGTTTGCAAGAACCTCGCACATGTATTCCCGTACTGGGCATAACATATGATTTCAGTGCTGATTGGTTCCAAACTGCTGACTTGGCAAGTGAGGGAGGTTATGACTGGAAAAACCTGTCTGGACTTTTTTATGATTTATCAAGTTTTATTTAGTTGGTTGTTTAGCTTCAACATCATTTGCACATAACTGAAATCTAATACACGTAACGGACAGCAGTGCTGAAGCAAATGTTAGACTTATTTCTGGTGGCAGCCTGACATAGTCTAGATTTAAACTAGAAATTTGGGACAAAGCCCAACGTGAGTCCGCCCAGCGCCCTAAGTCCGATTGGAGGAAATTAGAGGGGGAGAGGGGGAGAATTTCCCCGGCATCAAAGTCATGTGGCCCGAACTCAAATGCATTCGCATACGCCGAACGCGTTTTGTCGACTTAGGGTAGGTCAACATTAGCGCTTATGACTTGGTTCATAGTGGACAGAATTTCACAAAAATTTTTTTGTTCAATGCAGAATTAACCGTATTTGATAACACCATTTAGGTTATGTCGATATCTCTATCCAGTTTAGAGATATTTGCGGTCAAACTCGAAAGTTGTTGTAAAACGTACTAAATTTTGGACGTTTTTTGCCCTCCAAAATTCTAAGGGGGGTGGTGCCCCCAAATTTCGTATCTGCGTTAACACCCCAACCTAGAGCCGCATCAAATGCCAAAGTTTCGTTGAGCTACATCCCTAACTCCGAAGTTATAAGCGCTAATTTATTACATTTTAAGCCAATTTTTGACCCCCCTTTGAAAGAAGTTGTAAGGGGGCTTCCGTCCCCGGTAGGGGTGCGCTAGTAAGACTTGGTCATTCTCTAGCGCGTGTAAAAATTTGGGGGCGCAGCACCCCCTAGGGGCCGAAATACGGTCTTCCGAAAAATGCACTTTGGGTGGGTATGATTCAACATCTAAATCTCCAAGGTCACTGGACCAAACTTCACCATACTTGTTTCGCCTAACGCAGGAGGAATCGCCATGCACGGAATGACTATCCGATTTTGAATATCTTTATCCGTTTCGGAGATATTCGCCGCCGAACTTTGAAGTCATCCGAAATCGGGCTAAATTTTGCATGTTTTTCACCCCTGGTTGGCCCACGCATCTCGGAGATCTCGTGCTCGGAAAAAAATAAACAAAAAAACATCATGCGTAAAACATAAGTCCTTCTGGAAACTAGCGTTTTCCGGCGGACTAGTGAATGCAGGAAAATCCAGCCAGTTGAATGGTAATGATGGACGGTTGTAGTTGTAGTATTAATGCTGTAGTAATAGCAGCAGTGGCATTAGTAGTAGATTTGGTTGTGCTTTGAAGGTTGACGTAACAAAGATTGCTGAAGGTCATTGGAAAGCTAAGAAGTTCTTTGCTGCAGTACGTTTCATGTTACATTGTACAATGTACATCTCGTCGTGTCATTCTTTAGCTCAGTCAGTGTCTGTGGCTTTTCCAATGTTCTTGTTGTTTCACACGATTCTTTGTCCATGTCTTTATTGTGAAAAATTGTTGTAATAATATGTCATTTTCTGTCTATTTGCAGTCGGTTTTTGATGACTTATAGGCGATTGTGGACTAGTGTAATCAAATATTGTAGATAATGCAATGTGTTGAATTATATGTATGTTTATTTGAAGTAATAACATCACGAGTATGATGTTTGTATTTTTTGCTGTCGATTGTTGTGTGTCTCCAGGAAAACATCCCACCAATATGCGAATGGCCGGGCATTGACTACATTTGCCATGAAGTAGAAAAGTAACATTTTTCTTTATAAGTCTGTCTTGGTGTTAACATAAACAGATGCCGGCTTAGATTAGTGCTATTTACTGGACACATGATAACTAGAGCTGTCAAATTAATGCAATAATGCATTAATAAATTAACGTGCGTTAAAATAATTAATGCACATACGTAAATTTATATTAATTTACTAAATTCCGTGAAGCAGAAGTTCCAATATTCCTTTAAACTGTGGCTATTTGAAAATCGAATGAATTCAAGTAACTAAACTGTAGTTGCCATTCTATCGCTACTGTAATTAAATAATTATCTTTACGACAGGCTAATAGATTTCTATGCTAGATATGATGGCAGTTATTGTTGATTTGTTTAAAATGTGTTTCTAAACTTTCTATATTCTACAGGTGGGCCCCCGAAACGTCGTGGGGCCCGGAGTAATTTACCCTTCTACTCTTCCTCTCAACGGGCCTGGGTGCATTAATAACGCGTTAATTAATGCATTAAAAAATTAACGCTTCAACAGCTGTGATGATAATGTAAAATTTCACGATGTGTCGCAGATATTGAGTAATGTCTGTTGTGGATATTGACAAACTGGATATTGATAATAGGACATTGCCAGAAGAAGTAGAGTTATATGTAGGCATGAATAGCATTAGCAAAGATTGTAAGCGTTAAATGTGCCTGAAATATTTGCAGAAGTACTTAACTGTTTTACTGGGTAGGTGAAGTACACAGAAGTAATGTCATAAGCTTTTCAGCGTGAGAACTGATCGTTTCGATTTGTGGCCCTGTAGATCATGTGTCATTTTGGAGTATGGTAGTTCTAAATGCATTGGTCTTCATCAATGAAGTTGCTCTATTCTGGTCCTGTTTATTGCTCGGATGGTTTACCGCAGAGGTAAACCAACTCGGTATATAGCCAGCCACTCGGGTCAACACAGCCTACTATTCATCTTCATCATCATCATCGACAACCGTGGGCTCAGTGCCCGTTGGTGTCTGACGCCATTTTTACTATCGCTGCCCACCGCTGCCTATCTAGGGCAGCGTGGCT
>Ga0209367_1011645_pt1 | contig 11625 bp, 4 predicted proteins | sample WorMetLIZISLAND2_FD_187412 | JGI IMG/M metagenome (GOLD analysis project Ga0209367, IMG submission 187412) | Marine gutless worms symbiont microbial communities from Max Planck institute for Marine Microbiology, Germany - Olavius geniculatus... ... | reverse complement strand
CGCACGTTCCAGGCAGAACACGCCGTGGATCACGGTCATGAAACAAACACGTTTTAACACGGTGTGGAGTGTTGCAGTACACTGTGATGAATCGTATAATACATTACGTAGCTTGCATCTGTCCACGGCCATGTCGTGGTCCGACGTCATGCGTCGAGAATAGCGAATCCGTCGTCCGAATGTTTGACGGAATCGCGGATTTCGGCGGATCAAAAGCGTTTAGCGTCGGTACGCGTTTACAGCAGCCGCGGGCTTGGCGGAGGCGGAAGCACCTTATCTCTGCAAGACGCCGATGATGTGGCGGAGACACTAGTCCAGTCAGTCCTGCATCATGTCCCAAGTGAACACGGACCGTGCAGTCGTAAAATCTCGCGTCCAAGCCGCCGGAGGGTGGGCGGATGCTTGAAACTTCTGTCCGCTGTTAATCCATCCGCAATCGCATATATCAGAAGGGGCTAATTACCTCCGTTCATCGAAGAAGCAGCTAATGTAAGCTTAATCATCCGCTCCTGTCCGGTATGAAGCTAGGCTACTGTATCCGCAACCGTTCCTTCGTCGTGTAGGCATACGCTGATATATTGCGATAGTACTTATAAATTCGGTTACTTGGACGGTAATTTCGCGACTAATTAGCTTAGCGACTTCGCTCCTCTGAGCACCAACATTGGCGACCTAGTTTTAAATGAGCAATAATAGCCTGCCACCTAATTCAGTCTTTATTCATGAATAGTGAACAGTGACGTCACATGAAAGCACGACTGTAATTTGTAAACGTGTAGATAAACGCATCGCGCGGTCTTTTTTCTATACGACAGCAGGATTCTAATCTTATGGCACTGTACTATAGTTAAGTAAGTAAATGTGTATGGTGCACAATTTCAGTGAAAAATCCACTGAATCCGAAACGCTGGGTAAAAGATGAGGACTAAGATGGTCTTAGCCTAACACCCCGTTTACACGATGAAGTGGCTCGACGAGCTGGCTCGTCCAGCTAACATGAAGCTGGCTCGATGTTTGCTCGATGTTTGCTTAATCGGGTAAACGGGGTATAAAGCTACAGTAAGTTGCAGAAAAACATTTCTGAGTTGCAACGAAAACGGCACGTAGAAGGTGATTCGCGAATGTCCAGGAAAAGTTTATTTTAAATGGTGGGAGCGGCGGCTACTGCAAAACTACAAGAACCGAAACATGTGCGAACGCGGGGACAGCTAGACGGCAGACCAGAGTTGCTGACCTGTACGAAGACGTTGACGGGTCCGATCTGCGGACAGACGATTTCATGATGTTCGACTTTGCTCATCAGCACACTGTTGGATTTGCTGCCATCAGCAGTCGGCGCCTGCACAGCCGTCACGCACAACAGTGTTACAGGTTAAAGGCGATATCGATTCACCTTAAAGCTACGAAGCGTCAACTTCCATATGAGTTCACACAGTGTTTTTTGTCATCCGACGAAGATGAACGCGCCCCGCCTTAACCCCAGCAAGGAAGGCGGGTTGTACCCGATTTACCTACCCCAAAGGATAGAAGGCTGAGTTGAGCTAGATGGTTTTTCTGTCATTCATCCAATTAGTTGGTACCAGGCCTGCTAGCATAGTGACCAGTCAGTTAAGGGCGCTGGCTGCTAATAGAGCCGGCCATCCAGGCGACTTGAGTTATGCTAACATCGGGTTTCACCCTCGCAGGTTCAAAGCGCCCAAAGGAGAGGGGGTACGTGAGATCCCACGTATGTAATGGATCTAGCTTCATATGCGAAATCTTCTATCGTTTTTTTTTGTTTTTATTGAAAATAGTAGCCGGGCCAGGCGTAGAGCAACGTCGTTAATGGCGATCGACCAGCCAACCACTAGAAGACAGACCCATGCAGCGGGCGCGCCTCGTACAGCGTGACGTAAAATGACGCCGGGCGTCAGTCATATCGATTGCTGGAGTGGACCGGCGACCTACAACAAATCACTGGCGATCCACGTGAACCCGTCACGATCGCATCCAATATATTGGACACTATCTGCATGGGTGGTACGTGAGAACGCGCAGTGCGTGGGTGGTCGATGTGATGAGACCGCACAAGCACATCGGCGCCAGTGAAGCATGTAGCCAGGACTAAAATGAAAGAGTCTTGTACCATATACAGCAACTAAAACGCCATCTAACTAAACGCCGTACACCGCAAAAATTCAAAAAGACCAATAAGAGCTAAAACAGAACGGTCTATTTAGTGCGACAGCGTGGGCCTCAAATATTTATATACAGTATATAACTAAGGAAGTAAAACGTAAATTTATATAACGCATCCACGCCAGGTAATGCTGCTTACATCACTACTCTGAAAAGAAAAACGTCTTTAGTTTAATGACCTAAAAACGGGGATGATGTCAACAGTTTAAAATGCAAGTATGGTTAAAACAGTATGTGTTAAACGCTTTGTATAAGACAAACGAACAACAAAGACGGTGTAAGCTCTATAGTTAGAAGCTAATCGGCACCGCAGATGTTTCGCGAACACTTTTTGCTAATGACATGGCACCAAAAAGTCTGTGATTTGGTTGGTAACTTGGTGTCGGCGTGTATATGGCCTCTTGCTCCAAATGTATAGTTTACCCACGAAGCTAGTTAGCTCTAAAACGGTTGTGTTTATTTTGAGAATTACATTGACTGTTATTGACAGCTAGACTTCACTGTTGTCTTTTATGAAATCATACATAAATTAACATCATTAGAATGAGTGCAAAAACATCGCGTTTGTGTGCGTTTGCGTTTCCCGTATTGCCTGTACACATCGTAGCGGGGAAATGTCCGGGGTATGTCACAGTACGTATAGGCTACAGAGAAAAGACCGATGTGCAGAAAATCGAAGCATCCGCGCATCTCTAGCAGCACTGCGTGGACTTTCCTTCCGGTCAAGCGCGATCATGTGGTGTCATTTCATTTCCGGTTTCGATTCACGGCCGCGACGAGGCGCCCGGAACGCGCGAAACAACGCCGCTCCGATCTGGGATCGCTGCTGCTCCGAACTTGCGGCTTTCCATGCTGGCGACGTCGGAGCAACGCCGCTCTTGAGTCGGAGCAGCGTTGCTGCTGGCTGCGTGGCTTGCAGACTGATGATCGTCGCGGTCAGCTCACTAGAGTCATTCGAGACCAATCGGCGCAGATGGTCAATATGCAGCCGGGGACGACGAGAGTTAATAGGAGAAACAGCAAAAACAAATAGACTCAAAAGAGTCCCTCCAGGACAACTTTTCTACGACGACTAACGACAGACTTTTGATACACTGCGATGCACCAATGGCAAATGATATATCAGGTACAATAAAAAAGTTGACCAAAATAATTTGACAAACGACGGAATCGCTATTAAAAATATAAATAGCAACGTGCATTATGTCAGAATAAAGGACATGTATTAACACGTAACAAGTGCTATTGAAAATTTGTAAGTAAGTAAGTTAGTAAGATGACTTAGAAGGTGCAATTCAACACAATGCGGGATGAAAAAAAGTTTTAAAATATGTTTTTTTATTTACATTGTTGTTTTCGAAAATGCTAGTTCTCATAAGCTTTGCAGTATAGTTTAATGTTTTCGTCTCGATGACGGCATTGCAGTGGAAGCAAAATGAGATACGGCAGCTAGTCTTAGTAGCCTATGGGCTCCTAGCTTGTCGCATGACAGAAAGTTGCTACAGTGACAATTTTTTCTGCAGCAAATGTCACATGTTGTGACTGATTATAGCAATCGGTCGCCGGCGGCGTTTTAATCGGAACTCGATGTGATGTGTTCACTTCCGGCAAGCACGCGACGCGTTTTATAGGTTGCGGCTAAATAACAAACTATAAAAAAACATATGTCGGCCCATGCAGTGCCGCCATTTATGCGGCTCTCCGGATACAGCTAAACAGTTCTAACCTTGAATCTGGCCTCTTTCTTTTGGAGCTGTCAGTTTCCACATAGGCTACTCTTGCCACAGGGAACGTTTACGCCGATTTTGTTTCTACAATTTTTTCTTGTTTTTGATTTAGTAGCCCGCATGGGGACAGACTGACAGACAGACGGATAGGCAAAACGCTTAATGCGGCTTATTAAGACGGCCACAAAACAGCGTAAAAGTGTCTTATGCTGGAATTTCACTCATTCGTGCAGGTGGCATTTTCTCACGAAATCTAAGAAAACTTATAGCGCTTTTCTGCAATCGCTATTCGAAAGCGCACAGAAAAGCAAAGTTCGATCTTTGCGACTCAACAACAGCTGTCAATAAATAAGTAAGTAGGCATAAGTAAGTAAAACGTAAATATATATTATGCAGAAAAACCGTTAATGTGCGACATATAGATATACAATTTAGAAGTCTGAAAAGAAAAGAAATGCCTATAAACCTGTACCGCTCACGTAAATATTTGGTCAGCTGGAACACACTGTTGTAGCGATTTTGTGCGCAATGTGTACAAAAAGTCTTATATTGTAATCACGATTAATTTCATGTTATAACATTTGATTCACGTGTTTAGTGCGCGTGCAAAAGTGAAGCGCCATATTGCTACCGGAAGTCGTACGTCCGTCCGTACGTCTGTAACGCTAGCCGATCGTGCTTGCGCACAATTTGGTTACTTGATAAGTAATTACGCCATTAATTAACTTAGGAGCGGAATGCAACATGCTTAGCAGTCGGACGAAATTTTGCGCAGCATCTGCGTATATATTCGCGCGTTAGTGCATGCGTAATCACATCATTTTAGTTTTCTGGGTTTTTTTCAGCCGCACTCCGTGGAATGACAATTTCATCTGCCCGTCTGTCTGCCCGTGTGTTCATTTGCGTGTTTGTTCGTCTGTTTCCGGGCATTTACGGCTCTGTTTTCCGGCTGCCCGCTGCTTTTAAAGCTCAAACAAACATGGCCGAACGCAGCAGCAGTTTTGTCTCAACTCTCCTTTCTCATTCTTAGCCTGTCGGAAAACTCTATCCGAAAATGCATAATTTAGGGCTAAAATTTTAATTCTGGGAAAATTTGTTGATAAAATTATCGTACTGAGCACCCAGAATCTCGTATCTTTGTCGGACATTTGCAGCAAAAAATGCAACTGCGCCCTTCTTCCCTTCTACTTTTTAAGCCGCAACGCAGCTGGTCGAACCTACACGCAGTCTGGTCTGGTCGTGGTCGGTCTAACGCGTGTTTATCCGTGGCATTAGTCTATGGCTGGCCGGTGTTCTATTATAGGATCGCTCCGCAGAAAAGTCTCCCCCGGCCGACAATTTACCGGCAAAAATCCGCCCTGCTCGGCGGCCGACCGGACGGGGCAGATTTTTACCAAGAAATTGTCAGCCGGGAAAGACATTACTGGGGCGATCCTATAATTGAGAGACTTTTTATGGTGCCGGCGATATTTTAATAAAAAGGAAAAATCAAATCCGTGATTATCTCTCCCGGGGCGGATTTTTCATGAGGGATACATTTTAATGTGACACCGGCCGGTGGCCCGCGCCACACTGCGGCAGACTGCAATAGACTGGACACCTCTATTGACGTAGAGCCGAGCGCCGGTGATGATCTGCATTCTAATTCGACGACGACGAACGACGAACGCTGATTTTGCCGCCTCCGGTGAATTACGACGCCACCGTGACGAACGGGGGACGACCGGCTTGGATGAGGCTTTAAAATGCTCACATTTTCCAGTTCGAACACTCGGGCGAAAAAGTAGGGACAAAAATATTTTTAAAAAAGTTTTATGTTGTTAGCCGACTGCACTTACGTAACGATCGAGCTTGGTACGAGTTGTCATCTGTCTGTCTGTCTGATCGTCTGCTCGTCGTCTGTCACGGATGTATTGTGGCTAAACAGTGCTGGACGTCTCCTTAGTTGGTATTAATCACTAATAAAAAGTCGCGTATTGGCTTTTAAATGACATAAAAATCATTAACCTTGGATGACCTTGAAGGGTCATAACGCACTATGGTATGCCAAACGTGCGGTATTGTGGCAAAATGGTAGATCGTGGGGAATCAGCAATGGTATCATCGGAAAGGGCGCTGGCGACTTGCCACAGGCTGTCAATAGTAACCATGTCTCCATTTGCAGCGGTTTGGCGACAATTATCAATGGAAAGTTTTAAGCTATAAATGGCCGTATCTCAAAAACGGTGATAGATGGGGTCAAGGTTACTGTTAATCGCTTAGAAAGTGGCATACGCCCTTTCAGATTACATAAAAATCATTGACTTAGGATGACCTTGAAGGTCACTGACAACCAGTATGATCCGCTATCCTAGCGACAGCTGCGTTTCTTGTTACAGAAGGTGAGCATGACTTGCTATGCACACGCCGTGTCTTCCCAGCCATGGCAGAGGTATCTGTCTGCATGAATGCCACTCTATGCGCATGGCAGCATTGAAACTCTGTAGTACGTTTCTCGCTATGGCCGCAACGTGTGGCTAGAGGGTGCCTACAAAGGCCCTACAGTTGCACCTGACGTGTGGACGCCCTGTTGTCGAGCGTGCAACGTGCCGCGATTATGCCAGATACGCCCAATTTTCGTGAGTTTTTTTTACTCACCACGCGCTACGTTTCTAATTTAGCGAAGAGGAGTATATGAGATCAGTGTAATATTGACGACCGACCGACGATTGACCTCCGTTCATAGAAAAGCCTTCCTGAAGAACTTCAAATGGCATATCTCCATAACGGCGCAAGATAGACGCATGGTCGCAATGGACCACCCATAGGAAGTCGACCACCGCGAGTCGAATGACGCGAGTGACGATGACGTCACGTGACCCCAAAAGGTCAAGGTCGTGACTCCATTATCTTTGAGGCGCCATATCTTCATACAGTGCCAGATAGACCGAGAGACAATTTCCAATAACGACCTCGACGCCAGTTACTATTAGTATAATAATAGACCGGTCTCAAATGGACGCCGGGTCTCTAATACAAGTTGAAAGAAACGAAAAAGCACTTAGAATAATTCAGGAAAAAATAATGCACGAGAAGAGTACATTAGATTGGTCATAATCTAATAATATTTCTTGTTTGACATTCGGTAACTTTGTCAACATCCTGACGTTAGCACACTGGTTATACTCATGTTCGCGCCAATCTTTGCTTTTCGTTGCTTTTTCGAGTTACGAGCCTGTACACGTACGCGACAGACTGCAGACGAAACGCGAAATAAAGATTGATTAGTTGATGAGCTGACTGCAACTATGTACTAGCGGTCGAAATGTGAATGCGACACAAACGTAACGTGTACGATGTTTTCGAAGTTTCTACACAAGTCGCCGCAATCTTTGGGTAACCGCCAACGATATAAAAGATACCCAAATGTCGCAATAGTGACGTGGCTGTAGTTTTAAACTTCACAAAATTCGGTTCCGCGTGAACAACTCTGCTGCATGCTGTATAGCTGAGTAAACGATAACAGTTGTAACTTTGTAAGCAAAAACGCACAATCATACATGTTTCTATGCAACGATCACTGTATAATTTAGGCTCTTAACTAAGTGACTTCAGTGAGTTCGATCGAAGCCCTTGTCAGCAAGAACCAGGAAGCTCTGCATAAAAACTAGAAGGCGCTCGTAAGAGTGCATATCTCCGCCAAACGAAGTGTACACAACAGACACACACACGGACAAAAGCAATCTCATAATCTCCTCCAATTCATTTCGTTCTATTGGCGAAGACAATAAACAAAACGTCCCATCGGATACAATTTTCGAGCTCAAAATGCACAAAAAGTTGTTTGTTGCCAGAACTTTGCCTCAAACCGAACTTGGAAATCTTACAGCGTTCCCTAACCGAAATTTCTAATCGGAATAGAACCACCTTTGGGAAAGTTTGGCTACGGATCTGAAGTTAACGTTCACAAAATTTTAATCGTCACCAGCTGGTACAGCAATGTGCTAAAGATCTATCGATGTCTGCATCGTCACCGCGCAACATCTGCGCGTGATCCTCATTGCAGCACATCTTGTTCTCATCCCGCATCAGCTGCGGAGGATGTAGCTTAGACAGACGGCGCAGATGCTGGTTGCATTAACAACTAACGCCGGCGGCGAATACTCAACAGCGCTGAAAGGATTGGTGGCTGCGCATGTCGTGTAGTCTGTTTATTGTGCGCCTAACGATTTTCCTTGCTTGTAAATGTTCAAAGTGTCAGTTTTCCAAGTTTCGGTTCTCGTTGTTTCCTTCTTTTTCAGTTTTCTGATATCAAAGTCTTGTACCTGAGTTGGTGGATGAATCGGCACCACGGTCAACGGTAACTCCGGAAGCTAGAAGAGGGAGGAAAAAGTAGAAAGCTGAGATACTTTGGTCATATCATGAGAGGCAAAGACAAATCTCTTGAAAAGAGTATCGTTGTGGGGACCTTGCCCGGCAACAGGAAGAGAAGAAGACCAAGAACAGCGTGGATAGACAATGCCACTTCATGGACGGGACTGAAGTTTGAAGAGGCGATCCGGAAAGTGGACAATAGATCTGCATGGAGAACGGCGATTCATGTTGTGGCCTACCCACCGATCGAGGACGGCTAAAGGCAAGGCAAAGCAAGAATATCGGACATTTATCTTTTTCGTAACCGTTTGTTTCTAGACTTTTTGTTTCTTTATACACAGCAGTACTAGTTATTCACTTTTTTTATTTATTGTAACTAGCTTTATTTCCTTTAGTTTAAGCTGACAATTTGTCATTATAGTTTTCCAGTGCAAATTACTCATTATCATATCATAATATTAGACCTATCTTATACCTCGCGCTAATAGACATAAGCTTAGCTGCTGAAAACTGTTGCTGATTGATTTTATTTTGATTGGTTCAGTAATAAAATGAGGTTCACGCTATCTACATTAAAAAGTGCAGAATGACATCTGGTGCATGGAAGAATAAAATAATGCCTTTTTTGCGCAATAATACCATTCAGTTAATCGGTATTGGTGACAGACGGCACGTTGAAATTGGACTACGCCAGTGTAGTAATTGTCGATCTTGATGTCTAAATATTAGAAAACTAACTTGATTCTCTGGCCACAGTTGCTGCGTGCCGTGTGCAAAGTCTCTGGTAGTTCATATCGCAGCAAGACTCAGCGCACATGAAGCAGTAGGCCTATAAAAACATCTTAGTTTGCAACGCTCGTGTTTCATGAGATTGACGTGTTGTGGAGTTTCAAATAAAAAATTTAGTAAAAATTTTCTGATCAGTGATTTAGTAAAGAATCTGGAAAATTGGTTACTCGCAGTTTAGCAAAAATATAATAAATAATCAAGTCAGTTGCTTTTTTGAAACACGTCGTAGACTTTACTGCCTGACGTTGGCCAGTGATGCTACAGGATAGAGCAAAGAAGTGATCTTTTGGTAGTCGAATTTCCTCTCCTGTTAGATGCATTATAATGTGTATTACGTTTGCTCGCAATTTTCATTATATGACATCGTTTTTCGTCTGCAGACGTTCCGCATCTCCTCGTTTGCAAGTTCTGTTATTGTGCGAAAAAAATTAATTTCATCACGGTAGTTCGATTAGCTAACGATGAACGCTGCTTGATTCCGACAGAATTATAAAAAATGTTGTTAAAGAATGAACAGAAATAAACGGTAAATAATGAATGTTGAAATTGTTTAAACAGCATAATCCTGTGTTCAGCAGTTTTTAAGGCATTATATTAATGTAGTCAAAAGGGAATTCAATACAACTTGTCAGGCAATACAGTATGAATTGAGGGGCCACAAGAGAAAGCCGTGACGGCTAAGAAAAAAACTAGATCGACATCATCGGACGAGATCTGAAGAACATGGACACTACCTGGGAAGAAACCAAAGAACAGGTGACAGACAGAGCAAAATGACGTCAACGTGGGGCCCAATGCATCCGCCAAATCGACGCTGGTTAAGCCTAAATAAGGTAAGATTTAAGGTAAGAAAGTTGGAAGGGGTCTGCGATGCCACTTTCTCGGCTGACCGGTGTACAGCATGGCGTCGTTTTGTGAAGCCTATACAGCTTGGCTTCATGCTGCGGTCAGCCGCGCTGTTTATTAAATCACGGCTGACGACTGGCGACTTCGCGACTGTATGGCGACGTCGTTTCGCTCGTGGTGCTTAGATCGAATCGAGCTGCCGAAAATAACCTTTGCCGAGCTGCTGCTGCTGCTGCCGTTGCCAAGATGTGGATTAAACGCCGCCGGGGGAGAAAGGAGAGAAAGTGTGGGGATATTGAAGGGGCGGACCGGTCTGCGGGCTGCCTGGAAAAACCATCCTCCGGGTCGTCATGCAAATTTGTCGACGTCGGCGTCGAGAACAAGATGAAGTCACGCAAGAATGAGATATGAACTGCGCGCTTACTATACGATGCGTGCGTTTGAAGTCCAGTTTCCAATACTTCGGTTTGTCGCGAATTTGTCAGGCAATAAGTCGTACGGCAAGCTGTACAACACTTTGCCACGCCAAGCTGTTGTGGATTTGCTGTTTTCTTTACGTCAAACGATGCGACAGGGAAAAAAGATGGTGTACACGATGTTCTTTCTCGGTCTTAATTTAACACAACCTTCAAAAGCTAAAAGAAAACTAAAACCTGAAACCTTTTCAAAAACATAGGTTTCACCAGCCCTGAGTTCCGCACGAACGGACAGATGCAAAAAAACTTAACTTCCATCTAAGTCCGTCGCTCTTCGCGGAAGTAAAAAAAACCCGACCGACGACAGGCAACGCGCAATTTATAATTACGATTTCCGTGAATTCACGTCACGCTCTTGTTTACTACTCTGGAAGACGATCTGCCTAAACAGCGCATATCACAGCAGATCAATCGCACATCCCAGAAACTGCTTATGTTAGTGACCACACATAAGTCTAAGACCAGGCATATTATTTTGCAAAACGAAGATCCCAGCTATTTTGGCTATTTTATGCTTTTTTCTTGGTTTCGGCTGGGGGAGGGCTGTTCGATTAATTGGATCGAAACCACCCGACCCACCTGACTATGTGCTGAAGTCTGTGGCACTGCGGACTGCCACGGTATTGCGTCTGCATGACGTCAAGCTGCAGCTGCACTCCATGCCGACATGCCGCGAGCAAGAAGTCAAGAAGAGCAAGCAAAGGGCTGGTCAAACCAATTACTCAGCCGTCACCGACCAAACGCACACAGTCTTTCTTACGACATTTGCACGATACAGAAAAAAAACGTTCGTTCCGTCGTTGTTAGTTCATCACATTCAGTACAGTGCAAACGCATCCAGGAGAAGCTCGTGGGCAAAGTTTTTGACTTTTCGCGTCACCTTCTGTCACCAACCATCAAACATCATTTTCATGCATTTTTTTCAAAATTATCCTTCTAAAAATGTAAAAACAAAACATAAGTATTTGCGTATTTAAGTGTCATGTGTAACCTATAGGTATACCTTACTAAAGTTACTGTGGACTAGCAAATAAAAAATGCTAAAATCGCCATGTGATTCCAAACTTTTGCACTTGGCTATACATGTACATACATCTGGATTGGGTCATTATCCAGAACGGCAAACGGTACATCATCATCATCATCGACAACCGTGGGCTCAATGCCCGTTGGTGTCTGACGCCATTCTTACTATCGCTGCCCACCGCTGCCTATCTAGGGCAGCGTGGCTTAACTCCTGCAGGGTTGTCCCACAC
>Ga0209367_1011644_pt1 | contig 11627 bp, 2 predicted proteins | sample WorMetLIZISLAND2_FD_187412 | JGI IMG/M metagenome (GOLD analysis project Ga0209367, IMG submission 187412) | Marine gutless worms symbiont microbial communities from Max Planck institute for Marine Microbiology, Germany - Olavius geniculatus... ... | reverse complement strand
TCTTCTTTAGACTTTGTTGTCAATAGGTTTTTTTATGAAAATGTTTAGAACGAGTAACATGGATGTCATTAGTCAGTGTCAATCTTACTTTGATTTTAAATTACCAAGTACACTGTGGTCTAATCGCATTAAGACGTTTGATGTTAAATATGCCACCTGCGGGGGCAGCTTTGTAGATTATGGCACCAGTGTCAAATGGTGGTCATTGTTGGTGTTGTTATTATTACGCATGTGTGTTTATTTATTTATTTTTCTTTTCAGTTGTTAATTGCATGCATGTGCGTATGTATTAATCTATCGTTTCTTCGATGAATAAAGATGTATATTACATTCGTACGCCCTGCTTAAAACGCGTTCGATGAATCTGGATGCCACACATTTGACACGTAAACTTGCGGGCTCCAATGACACATTGTGCTCGATGAGGGTCCCTAAACCCCCAGTGAAAAGGGAAATTTGAGATCGAACCAATTAGAACCATGCACAGGCAATTGCAAATTGCTGCTGCCACCTAACGAGCAAAAACGAGAATTTACGTGGACCGGAGAGAGATTTCGCCTCTTTAAAAATCACTTTAGTCGTTGTTTATTATCATCAAAGGTAGTTGCACACTCTACACCTGTACACCAGCAATGGGGTTGAAGTCGATTCCCGTCTTTAAGCAGTCAGCCACGCAGGTGACGTAATCGCAAACTTAGCTACTTTTTGTCGGGTCTGTGTTTACCTTTCGAGCATCACTGTCTTTTTGCTTGGTACAGAATTAAGATACACTGGATATTAAAGATACAACTATAGCAGTTCCTTTTCGCAGAAGATCTTGGTCTATCTCTATCCATCTCGTCGCAATTCACTCTTCTGCAGCCGAACATCGCAGAAAATCACTAAAACCCCAAGCCAACAGCGGATATATAACCACTTACTTATATTACCACGTACGCAGGCCTCCTTGAATCTAGAGAGTCCGGACGTAGACTGCTAAAATCTATATTTAATGCTGAAAATTACATACGCAGGTTGTCTTGGTCTCCAGCCATTTCGGCGCAATTCATTCTTAAAAAGCGTGTCGCAGCCCGAAAACACGAAAAATTTACTAAAACCCATATTCCTATTTTGAGGGTTCAAGGTCATTCAAGGTCATCGATGTTGACATTTCCGAGAAGCTCGTCGCCAGCGCTTGTTATGATAAGCACCATGTCTCTGTCTATCTGCAACTATTTTCACATTAGACGAGCCAATAGCGATAAAATAATGCCTTTTTAAGGGGGTGGGGGTGCCCCTCTTTCGTTCTCTCGTTCGTGGGGACCCAGCGGCATAAAATTTTGTCACGAAATATTAGAGACTTCAAGCTATCATACGGTGAAAACTTGAAGTCTCTATCTCACCTGGTCTTAAAACGGTACCCGAACGTGACAGACGAGCGGACGGACAGACGGACATAATTACCATAGCTAATACGCGCTATAACTATGACGTAAAAATGAAACGACAGTTTTTGACGAACTGACCAACGTTTGTTTGTCAAAATGGATTCAAGCAATCAATACCGGACAGTCGACTCGATAGTAGAGAGGTGCGCGTTTACATGAACATACACTGGCTAGTTCGTCACAGACTATGTCATTTTATTTCGTTTCTGTTCAGTTCAGTTCTGTCGCTCTGTGCGCGCCTTTACTCGTATTTCTGTCAGTTCAAGTGGGGGCGGTGAAGCAAAGTTCTGAGGCCACAAAGTCACCGAAATACTCATCTAAAACATTTTTACCTTTCGTTTTACTAGCACATCGAGCGCGTTCGAGGTTGTTACTGTTAACGCGCTATATAAATTACTTATCTACTTACTTACTTACTTACTTACTCCTCCATGCATCCTGATACATCTTGGAATCTGTGGCGCTGGAGACCCTTGGTCTCATAAACTCTTCCAGCATTTTATTTCTTACAGAGGCGGCCGAAGACTGACAACTGTTTAAAGATCAAGATATTGCGTGAAACTACGCATATCTTCCGACGAATTTCATTGGCCGTTCAGCGATGTGCATTTCGGTAGCTTTCAAAGATGCAATAGCAGTTTCTGCCTACAAATGGGCAAGCGCCACTTCAACTAACTGTGTTTTTAACAATAATTTTTTAAACCGCGGTATCTGTAGATTGCATCAACGAAGTTAATCAACACCAGACCCGGTTAGTAGTTGGATGGGTGACCATCCGGGTATGTAACCAGCCACCCAGGTCAACTCAGCCTGGCCATCCCTCCGTGGGTAGGCGCAATAACTACCAGCGAAATCTGGGACGTAAACAGGCACACACTATGCACTAGCCCCGTGTCCGTGGTCTCGCAGTGTAAAAACTGGTGTCTGGCTGAGGGCTAAGGAAACGGAGCTCCGGAAGGACTTTACGTTTTTTACGTTTACGGTATCTGTAGGCCTACTACTTTGTTTTCGGCCCGTTCGTGAGTCCAGTCTTCTGTCAGCACTCTTTGGTTTTATTGCTTGCGCAGAATTATTGTTCTGCTGCGAATTAATTACGACAAAATGATGCCGAGAATTCGAAGTCGTCGGCGAACCGAGCGAAAAGTTCGAAGGTCGTAATTTGCCTGCGATATTGCAATTATCCGCCGGAATCGATCTACACCGGCGAGATATCTGATGCCGTAGCCTGCCGGTGTCTTGCAGCTGATTTACGATGGTCAAGTCGACTGGACATATTAAACATCAACCGGACCGACTTGTGCTGCTGATAAGCATTAAACAACGAAGCCAATCGGACTGTCGGTCCAGTCTCGGATACGTCAAGCAAACCAACTGCCGGCCAATTACATCGACAAGATGTCTACGCCGCTACCGTGGAGATTATTACATACGAATTTCCATATCCTATTTAACGAATTTACTACTGGTACATTCGACGTCGTGGATTACAGCGACGTGATTAACGCGGCGAAAGACGAGAGCGACTTCAACATACAAATCACAATCAGGCTATAAGGTGCGCGATAGCGACAAATTAAGACAGCCTCAACGAATTGGTTGAGATCATTTTTGGCCAAAACCTGACTTGTAAGTCATCCATAACACCTGCACCTGTCAGTTTGCGTTTACAACTATGTGAAAAATCCTGTCGTTTTGCTACAGAAAATTACAAAGTATACTGTCTTTGCCATCAGCAAAGCTCTGATAAACCTGCACTTGACATTTCACGTTTCGATTTACCAAATTTTGTTTGCATCGTAAATGGAGTAAGCTTGGGTCTTGCATGTTTTTCTTGAACAGTCGGGATTCACACATCTTGCCGCTCCGCCAGTCTGTCGCGACAATGTTCACCGCCATTGCCAAACTGGGTTGGCGTTAAAATGTCTCGATGCGAACGGACAACTTTTAATTTTTACGTTTCGCACTGAAAACTGTCAACTTTCATCAGATGCGTCTGGTCATCAATCATCAACGTTATAAGCAGAAGTCTGCCTCAAACCGGTTCAAAGCCTGTAGGCAAAAATCTGCTTTTTAAGCAAGCTTCGGTTTTCATCAAGACAGAAATAAACTTGGACATTTCCAGACATTTAAGCAAACGACGTATCCATTCATTGCACCAGTTGCAGTGTTTTATTTGCACATTTTTTTAAAATTCTAAATATGAGATTGCGGTGTGTTGTAAAAAAGTTAGGTCAAGTCAGAAGCGTCCGGTGAGCAAAAGCTAATCGCGATCGCCCGACACGTGAAGCTCTGTTCAGTCGCCTCAAGTCAGCGTCATGTTCATGTTGCTTGCAGCGATGACCGCAGGAGGCCACCCGGGCGCTACGTGTGTCAAACGAGCGAGACTTTCAGCTGCACAGACAAGATAATTCTTGGACTGCACAGCGAGGTATTAGTTGACTAGCTTCCATGACGTCAGAGCGCTCGTCAGTTCCGATGCCGTCGAGAGTGGTGCGTATATAAGCGGCGGCGCGCGGGAGGTCGGCTAAACGATGGGGCGGCAGCGGCAAACGATCGATTTCAATCAGCGAGTCAAGGATTACCGCGCTCATGACCCAGGCGGGCTACGGTCCGCCATCGAAAATGAGAATCCAACGCTCGCTGACGGCAGATGCAGGGGCACGGCCGAGCGACTGTCGGAACGTCATCGTTTTGACAGGCCGCCTTCAAGCGCGCGACGTCCACACTTGATGGCACGATTTTATTGAGGCGATTTTACTGCCGGACGAACTTTAGTACTTCTGCGCATTGAAGTTGCACTTCCATTGACAATAATTTGACATGTAACTGCATTGAGCGCCGCAGCCGGGCGGAAGTCGGCAACGAGTTGGCTGTGCCGTTCTGCGAGCAGCATCCCACTTGCATTTTGTCTTCGTTCTGCTAGACATTATAGGCGGAATGGCTTCTTAACGGATTTAGATTGTGGAGTCAATGACACATAATGTCAGATGGGGTCAGTGGAAGGAAAGATTTGGGATCTGAACCCCTGGCCCAAACATGCATTGCAAATTGCTGCTACCACCTGGCGAATATAATCGAGGGGTTGGGTGGACAGTGATTCTGCAATTTACAAAATTACTTTAGTGCTTGTTCGACATAAAGTTACCGTTATTAAGAAAAAACGACGATTACAAGCGACAAACGAAATGCGCTGTTGCAAGCAAGACACGATGACGTTATCAACGTTACGCTTCGCTGACTCGGATGATCATTTGCATGTCATGGTATTTATATCAGACCATACGTACAACAGCAGCTGCAGCTGCAGCCGCTGCCGCAGTAACTGCACCAGCAACAATCGGTCTTCCTACCAATCGGCTACTAATCACCAATGACCAATATCACCAAGACTGTTCAGTTGTACCAACTGATGATCATCACACAATACGCTAGTATCACGCTGGCATCTGACAGCTTAAACCTTCAAGCGAATAAAATAAAACAACACAAGACAATAACTTTTGCTAACAGCTATTTGTCGCTATGATTGACAGGGCTACCTGCCCGTCCTGTCTGGCTTCTAACATTGACATAAAAAATCGTAGAAATAAAGCTAGCAAAAACTTGCGACATATCGTTTGTAACTAACGTTGCAGTTAAACCTAATGTTTCAACACAAAAAAAAATAAAAATCGCATTTTTGTCGGAAATGGTTCTTACAGGCTTAAATTATAGACTTGTGTGTAGTATTGCAAAACTGTTTTCGACGGCGATACCTCAAAAATCCCATTTTCGCGATGGGAGTCACAGAGACTCCTTCTTCGGTTAGTGGCTGCGTTTTTTTCTTTTGATGCTTGGATAGTTTACGAACTCGGCGACCTGGACGACCTGCATGGGACGACTACGACTCGGACTGACTTCATATAAATATGCAGCCTCGACTCCATGAATACAATTCTACGCATCAGCGGCGAGCTTTGAAATGAGTCGCCGACTGGCCACCGTAGGAAGCCTGCAGTAAAGATTGCGTAGGCCTATAGCATGGGCATATATGCGCATGATGCCAACCGGCAACACTGGGATTCCCAGATTCGAAATAACTTGAACATCTGTGGATATCTGCAGACTGCAACAAGAAATCTGTAGAAAGAAATAAAGTTAACATGCAAAAGTTAACTTAACTTCTTAATTTCTGTTGCACAATGATCAATATCTCTTGCAGTCTGATTTTAGGTGCGGTAACTTTGCTGTTTAATGACCAGAACTAAATTCAACCAATTAAATGCCAATGCTTCAGTGCTAAAACACATAAATACTTAAAGTATTAAGATAAAAAAACAAACATATTTTTTTCGTCGAGTATACTTGCTTTTACACTTTTATTGACATTACTGGTCTCATTGTTTTTTCCGAAATCAAAACTCCGGATTAAAATGTAAGCTGAAGTTGGTTCACCGCATAATAACGAGGCGCATCGCCTTGGCCATCGTTAAAGCCGACCTATATTGTTTCAAGTTGGCTTATATTCTAATTAGAATATGTGTCTTTTGCTTCCACGCTTATCATCGGTCAATCCTTTACTCAAGATTTCCCTCCGGACTAAAAACGTACGTTACAGATAAATCCTTGCCACCGTTTACTGCTGGTGCTTTCCGTGTACTGCCGTCACAATAACTTGAATGTTCTTTCTGTGGTCACCGTTTTTTAAAAACTTTTTATATGCTAATTTTCTGTTCCGTGTGGTGAATGATAGTTTTTACGCCCACCATAAAGTTATTTTTTTAGAAATTTGTTCGGACGTTTGTATCGTGTGGCTGTTTCTACACTGTGTCTTAAAAAAAGTATCCCCGACATTATCCAATTATCAAATTTTGATAATTTTTGGTATAAATATTCCTTACACAACAACTTACCATCAAATGACCATTTAGTTTCTCATCTCACCCAACGTTTGTTTCTGCACTATCTGGGAAAAGCACAACCAGCGAAATATCACTTTTGTATCCAATGCTATGTGATTGCTTAATTAACATAACGCGTAAAACCCCTTTTGTTCACATTTCTGACACTTTGGCTGACATTTCATTCGATTGTCCATTTTTCAACTGCATCCAGTAAAATTGCTTGAAGTGTTGGCCCACTAGGCGAACACAGGCAAGGAGACGGTTTCTCCATTCATTGACAGCAGTATCGATAATGTTCTGCTCCAGACCAATCCAGGCTCTCCCAGTCGCTTCTTGACTTTACAAACATTCCTAAGCTTTATCTGGCAGTCACACTGCTGCAAAACCTGCTGTTGGGGCCGACAAATTAGGATAGATGAAATTTATTGACGTTTTTTCATTCATTTTAACACGTATTATGCTTGCTCTGCTTTCCCCAAATAGTGCAAAAGCGGACGTTGGGTCAGGTGAAAACTGAAACATTTATTTAACAGCCAGTTGTGGCAAAAATATTTCTGACAAATATTATTATAATCTGCTAATTTTTATTCAAGGCACAACTAATAATGTTGGGGATGTTTTTTCAGGTTTTTTTTTACTTTAACACATATATCGCTTGATCTGTTTTCCCTAGGTAGTGCAAAAGCGTACATTAGGTGAGGTGGAATTGATGGCAAGTTGTGTCAGAAATATTTGTACCGAAAATTATTTAAATCTGATAATTGGTTTTCAAGCTACAGTCGAAAACGTCGGTGTCAACGAGAGGTACCCCTGTAAAAAGTGATTATTTATACTCTGTTGGCTTGTCTAGCGTGTAAATGGTTGCAGATAGGCACAGCCATGCTGCTTATCATAACAAGCACTGATGAGGAACTTCTTACAAATGTCAACATTGATAACCTTGAATGACCCTGAACCCTAAAAATATTGATTTAACGTGATTTTTTAGCGATTTTTGGCTGCAAAAAAAGTGAATTACGACGAAATGGATGGAGATAGACTAAGATTACCTGCGAACAGGAACTGCTATAGGCTTTCGCGCGTCTCGTGAGCTTTGCTCAAATTTCTTGTAAATTTTTTTATCAGTCATTGTTGTGGATCTTCTGTCTTGTTCCGAATCTTATAACGGCTACTGCATGCTACCACAATGTTTGTATATCTGGCTCAAACTTTGGTTATACCAGCTATACCGTTATTTAAAAACTATGTCGATGACGAAAGGTTAAAATTAAAAGATAAACATTTGCAAAAATTCTTTCGCCATAACATAAGAACTTATAGGAAGCGATTGAACCGTATGCTTATATATTTGGCTAGATCTAAGACATCATGCCATATCTTCTAATAGCTTTTCTAGCAAAAATCAGCCACACACATGTATCACTGCAAGCAGAACGAATTTTTGCCTGTCGAGCAGAATAATTGTCTTTTCTGTATTTATACCATATACAGTCTGTGTACCTTTGCAAATTTTCAATAGAATAAATTACGGTGTTTATAAACTAAAAAATAAAAGAAGCTGCTTACCATATCTTCTTCAGACACTGGACCCATACTGCGAATGAGTATGTTCGTTATTACTTCTAGCGGTCGAACTGCAACGCAAAGACATATTGGCATACGTAACACCAGTGACCAGCTATAATTACGTTAAATGCTGCTTTACTAGCTGACTCAGTTAAGTTAATGCTCGAAACGTTATCACTATAAATACCAGTCTGCTAATGGTCTGAACACCTGACTGCACTGCTTAAATAAGTCAGATACTGTAGCAGCGCTTTAAAATCTCTGATGCAATAGCTTAGAAACGAGAGTTCTGTAGTGTTACGTCACAGTATGCAGCCATTCGTTGTCGTGGTAACGAACAGTTAGACCCGCGGCGCAACTGGCAGATATATCAACACTCTATACAATAAGTCTTCTTGTCAAATGCAGACAATTATGGCCACCAAGTCTTTCATTTGTGCAAAACCGCTATCAACGACATTAGCGATTGTTAGAAATACTAACCCAAAAAGTGCAAAAATTAACGACTAATCTCGCAATTAATCGTAATTTTTAAAAAACAATTAATAAAATTGTAATCGTCAAATTTTCTATTTAAGTTACTTTATTACATAAGAACGCACTATAAAGTTATATAAGAAGCCCAGCTGTCATTAAGATAGCCGATCGTACTGGTTGTGAGTGACATTTGAGGTCATCTAAGGTCAATGACTTTCATTATATCTGAAAAAACGTATCTTTTACCGTTTTCGAGATACAGCCATTTTTAGCTTAAACTTTTCATTGAAAATTGCGACTAAACTGTTGCAAATAGAAACATTGTTACTATTGAGAGCCACCGTTCTATCCGATGATACTATCGCCGACCCTTTAAGACTTACCGATTAACCACAATACCGCACGATTAGCATAGCATAGTGCGTTATGATCCTTCAAAGTAATCAAAGGTCAATGATTTATATGCGACTTGAAAGCCAATATGTGACTTTCTATTAGTAATCAATAGCAACCTAGGCCGTATCTCGCAGCGTTTAGTTACAATACATCCGTGACGGACGGACGGACGGACAGACGACGACAACCATGCCGATAGCTCGATCGTTACTTAAGCACGGTCGGCTAAAAATGATGAAGCATTTGATAAACGATAATCACTTTCTCCAGAGAACGTGTCTGGATAGAACAAACACGTAGCCCTACTAATGATAATATAAACCTGATGTTGTCACAGTGCATTTACAACTGCAACTCTTAGCTAAATAACGCATAAACTGGATAAAGCATGCATTTTTGCACATTAACCACCGTTGGTTTAAATCAAAATTAACAATTATTTGATCGTTAATTTTAAAAAATTATTAAACATTTTTAATCGTAACCAGATATATTACTTAATAATAAGGAAAAAAGCCACACTGCCAGTTACAGTGCAATAAAGCCAATTTTAATTTTATTACATAACGACAGTACTTTAAGTTAAAAACGCAGTTATATAGCATAACATGAGACAGAATATAAAATCACTTGCGTTTATCTGCGTGCATTTATTTGGCAGCAATTCTTGCTAAAATGTATACCTCAAAGAAACTAGCTCAGCGTGGTTTAACTCTGATATATAGATCACATTTGACTTTGATATCAGTTGACCGTAAATTGCTGCATGGCAGACATGATGACATGATGGACCAAGACGAGTAACGTATGTAGTCATGCAGTCGTTTCCCGAACAGGTGAGGTGATTGTTTAGAAAAATAAGAAATCGAACTGCTGCGACGAAGTGTTACTCGTAGAAAGAAAGACATAAAACCGAGATATAATTGAGCTGCATGTGCAGAGAGAGAGAGAGAGAGACCGGGCAGTGCGAGTATCTGGTGCCGAGAACTCGCGCGTGGCAGAGACGGTCGTCAGTGGACCATTGCACACGGCTGCGGCGACAAATTGCGCGGTTGCAGCAGCTGCAGGCAAGCAGCGAACGAACCATCCAGCTGATTCTTTCGCTACGTGACTGCGCAGCTGACTACGATCATTCGTTATATACACTTCTCGGCCATCCGCCGCACGGAAGCGCGAACGGTAGCAGAATGGCGATGGTCTAAGCTACGCCGGACGACGTCACTGTACGCTGCGCGTGAAGGAATGAACGCTGTCAAGTTGTGCTAATAGGCTTACACTCCACCTACTTCGATTTGTTGTACGACGTGATGCATAACTTGCTGCATTACAAGTCGAAAGTCTCCAGCAAATCCCACTGACGTAAACGCGATTTTTCAAACGACCAAAACCAATATTTTCTACGCATCGTCAAATGTTTCACTGATTCAAAATTTTCGTCAAAAAATATAATTATAATTCGATGTTACGAATTATGAATGCAGCAGCATGATACTCGATGCCGGTCGACAGTAGCCATAATAACATTATTAGACTTCATAACTAGTTAAACTGCTCTCAAAGTATTAAATTGCTAGCAATAAATTCTGAAATATTCAAAACTCTGTTGTCAAAACCAAAACCAAGACCAAAACTTTGTTTTTGTCCTCGAAGACCGCATTACTGACAAATCCGCAACACAATTAGCAGCTCATTGACGCAGTCAACGTGATGCGGACAATATCACTTTTTATGACTTTTTTGCTGTTTCGATATGTTAGTCTGTCAATGTTGCCGTTAACAAATCTTTAAACTGTTGTTTTGTACATACAGGGTGCGGCAAAAAGTGTATATTATTATTAGGGGAAATCGCTTTTGCAGCAAGCAAGCAAGCAAAATACTTCACCAAGCAAGCAAGCAGCATTTCCGCCTGTATATACGGTGTTTCATAAAAAGGACCCCTTTCCATTTTTTCATAATTTACTCAAATGATGATCAATTTACACGAAATTGTTAACACTTGTAGCTGAAGAAATTTTTATTCAAAATATTTTAACAAAAATTGCTGTTGATTAAATATTCTTTGCTAGTCGTGATGTAACGCTGACGTCATGTGTCGTGAGTACAAGCTTGCTTGTCTGAAATGGTACTGTCAGTTGCTACCCTCCTTTAATGGTGAACTTAATCTGGTTCATTAATAAAAAATATTTATCGTATCAACACTAAGCAACATAGGACCTAAAATTAGGTGTCTTTCGAGCCAAAAACTGAACTATCATGCAAGCTCGTGTGCTAGTGCAGTGTCTTGCTCGAGCGTGTGAAAGTCAAACTATCCACACAGACACGCAAATGTGATAGCTTTGCACATTTTTGTAACTGCAACTGTAAAACTTCAAGAATTTGTCATCAGCGAACCAGATTAAGTTTACCATCGATGCAGAGTAGCAACTGACAGCACCAGTTGAGACATGAAGCTTGTACTCACGGCACATTATGACGTCAGCTTTACGTCCCGACTAGCAAAGAATATTTAATCAACAGCCAAATTTTATTAAAATATTTTAAATAAATTTTTTTTTATCTACAACTGGTAAAAATTTCGTGTAAATAGATCATCATTTGAGTAAATTATGAAAAAAAGAAAAAAGGGTCCTTTTTATGAAACACCGTGTACATTTCTTCGTAGCTTGGTCTGGCACACTTCTTCGCTCTGCTTAAACCGTTCGAGTGATTTAGATAATATTTCGGCAAGTACACTGGACACATTGTGTTAGATGGAAGTAAGCCTTAAGCAAGTTGTTCACACCTACCTGCCTGTGTAGGTGCAAGTGTCTAGTGGTTGGTGTCGACTCGTAACTTTCAGGTTGCGGTTCGATTCTCACTGCCGTCATTTGCAAGCAAC
>Ga0209367_1011642_pt1 | contig 11628 bp, 5 predicted proteins | sample WorMetLIZISLAND2_FD_187412 | JGI IMG/M metagenome (GOLD analysis project Ga0209367, IMG submission 187412) | Marine gutless worms symbiont microbial communities from Max Planck institute for Marine Microbiology, Germany - Olavius geniculatus... ... | reverse complement strand
TCATGTAGACATCAATGGTACAGATGGTTGGCTGCGGTAGTCTGGTTCCTTTGTCAAGTGCTCGAGCCATGTCCATTGCTCGAATGTCTTCGTACGGACGCTGGCCGTATGTGAACAGCTCCCACAGAGTTATTCCTGACAAAATTTTGTCAAAATACCACACTGCAAAGCATTATAACGCTCACGCAAGTGCAACATCTGCGGCGATGTCAAACGCCTAAATTGATACCGATCTTCTTGTCCAACTAAGATCAAATACAGCATTGCTAAACCGATATTTAAAACAAGCCTTCCTTATAATAGCACAAAATTTTGCAATGCATTTTTTTGCTTTTGGCTGAAAAAGTTTGTGCCTGAAGTAAGAAATACAAGAAAAGCCCTGCTAACGCAAAGGTGAACGCGCAACAGCAGTGCACCGTCGTACGCTAATGATCCGTAGACTTCATCCGTAGATCTCATCCGTACGGTTTTTGCATACAGTTTCACAGAAGGCCCAGTAAAACAAAATGAGTCGCCAGATGGCACCAGACAACCTAGGGTTAAATATGTATAGTGTTTTACTTGTACTCACCAGAAGGCGCCACTCTCTCGCTCTGGCAACGCCACATCGGCTTAATATCGCAGATTTTCCCTAACCCCGTGTCATTTAGCGCTCTTGTTTGGGGTGACCCTCTTCGAACTTACGGTAAAGGTTTACAGTTCTTAAAACTAGAGTCTTGCAAGCAGCCGATGGTGAAGATTTGGTGGTCGTTGCACCGTTTGTGACTAAATCACCCGTGTGACGAACAGACAGACAGACGGACGGACAGAATTGCGATGGCTAAGACGCGCTAAAGCAGTAGCTGCTGTTGCGCGTAATAAACGACCCACATGAAAACCGTTGCTTGTTGAAAAGTGTAGTCAGAATATGTTTCTCTATTTTCAACAAGTGAAGTAATAATATTCTCCCAAGAGTTGTTATTGTTGTTGAATTTGTTGTTATTAGAGTATGATTGGAAAGTTATTAGTGCGCAAATTAAACGACTATAAAAGACTGGAGCAACAGCAGACAAGAGTAGCAGAATAAAAGCGATCTGACTGACCGTAAGTCCAGACGTCTGTTTTGTGCGTAAATGTACCGTGCTTTATGCTCTCCAAAGCCAGCCACTTGATAGGCAACTTCAAAACACAAACATCTCAGTATTTAATGTCACACTGGCAGCTTATTTTCTGACGCACACATAAATGCAGAGAATAAGACGCGATAAAGCAAAATATAGACCGACTGAGCACGCTATGTAACACCCACAATTAATGACATTTCGCAAACATGCAAATGCTGTTATATGACAAATGTATGACATTTTGTAAACTAAAATATTTTTTTTCTTGGGACATTGCTGCAGTTTTTGCCTGTTTGTATTCATATGGATTGCTGTAATCTGTTATGAATGATGTTTTTTGTTGTTGTTTTCACTTTGTCGCGTATCTGAGTGCATTTCTTTAGTGTCGTATTTTTAGTTGTTAGTTTTATTTTCCTTTTCCGTTGGTATACATTATCTGCTGCTAGCCATTATTGTTTGTGCATGGTGAACGACGAGATGTTTAATGACCAGCTCACACCTACAACGCCGACGCGAACGCGACTCAACTGTCGCCGACTGTCAGCGGCAGTTAAGTCGTGTCGACGTTATAAAGGTAAAAGTTAGAATATAGCTCTTAAAGAGCGAACCCCTCACAGAACTACGGAGCGTTACTTGTCATATGGGATCACACAGTGTTATCTGCCACCCGACACAGGTGAACGCGCCCCGCCTTAACCCCAGCCAGATAGGCCGGTACTGGATTTACCTACCCCAGAGGGATGGAAGGCTGAGTTGACCTAGGCGGTTGGTTACATACAGAAATGGTTTACCTGCCCGCAGGCAGTCACCCATCGCAGTACTAACCGGGCCCGGCGTACAGTAACTTCGTTGATCGGATCAAACGCGTTACCACTACACCATGCCACCAATTGTCCGGTAAAAAAATAATCCCCTAGACATCGTGCAATAAAAATGTGAAATCTAAATGAATCTGAATAAAGTTTTGTACCCTTAATTTCCAATAAATTCCTAAAGCGAGTGCCAAATTTCATAGAAAAATATCATTTCTTCCCAAAGTTATTAAAAGTTGAATATCAATAACAAAATATCTCCGTTACCAATGTGGCGTTTCGCATGTCAACCTCTCTGTTAATTTACATTTTGCGTCACTCCAACAGACAACAAGTGATTTTAACAAAGTTTTACACCAACAATGCGCCATTTATTGGCAATCAAACTGCCAAATTTTAGTTAAAACTGCCTAAGCAAACAACAGCTACACGGCTTTTGTGAGGTCACCTCAAAACATTTCAGTTTCAGGTCTTTGTGGATAACGTTGGACACAAAGACTTAAAACTGGAGTGTTTTGGGGTGACCTCACAAAAGCCGCTGTAGTTAGTCCGCCCGAAAACGATAGTTTTCGGAAGGACTTATGTTTTACGCGTGATGTTTTTTTTCTCCCTCACGAGATCTCCGAGATGCGTGGGCCGACCGGCGTGAAATTTTGCACGATGGTCAGTACTAGGCACTATTTTATAATGCCTGTCCACAATTTTTGGGGACACACCCCGAAAAAATTTCAGGGGCCAAAAACATGCAAAATTTAGCCCGATTTCGGACGACTTCGACGTTCCGCGGCGAATATCTCCGAAACGGATGAAGATATTCAAAATCGGATAGTCATTCCGTCTATGGCGATTCCTCCTGCGTTAGGCAAAACAAGTACGGTGAAGTTTGGTCCAGTGACCTTGGAGATTTAGATGTGAAATCGTACCTCCCGAAAGCGCATTTTTCGGAAAACCATATTTTGGCCGCTAGGGGGTGCTGCGCCCCCAAATTTTTACACGCGCTAGAGAATCAGCAAGTCTTACTAGCGCACCCCCCACCGGGGATGGGGGCCCCCTTACAACTTTTTTCAAAGGGGGGTCAAAAATTGGCTTAAAATGTAATAAATTAGCGCTTATAACTTCGGAGTTAGGGGGTGTAGCCCGACGGAACTTTGGAACTTGACATGTCTTTATGTTGGCGTGTTAACGCAAGTACAACTTTTGAGGGCACCGCCCCCTTAAAATTTGGGAGGGCAAAAAATGTTCAAAAATCGGTGCGATTTACGACAACTTTCGAGTTTGAGCGCAAATATCTCTGGAACCGATGAAGATAACGACATAGTCTAAACGGCGTTGACGAGAGCGATCCTTTCGGCGATGAACAAAAAATTTTTTGTGAAATTCCGTCCACTAGGAACCAAGTTATAAGCGCTAATGTTGACCTACCCTAAGTCGACAAAGCGCGTTCGGCGTATGCCAATGCATTTGAGTTCGGGCCACGTGACTTTGATGCCGGGGAAATTCTCCCCCCTATTTACCCTTCCCCCCTAATTTTCCCTAATCGGACTTAGGGCGCCGGCCGGACTCACGTTGGGCTTTGCCCCAAATTTCTAGTTTAAATTCACTTTTCATGTCGTATCATATAGGATTATGTGGTCATGGCTAGTGAACGATTCTTTGATAAGTTACTTGATTTGATACTGGATATTAAGACTAGCAGTAGCCTAGGCTAGAACCTAGCACTGACAGTAACACTGTCTGACAATAGTAGCATCAATGATGATGATAATAAGGCCAGTGGTTATAGCGCTGTCGTCATAGCAGAGCCATTACTACAAGAAATTTGAGCTAATGCTCACGAGACGCATGAAAGCCTGTAGCAGTTCCGGTTCAGTAGTTTAGCTGAAAATTGGGGTGTTCACGCTAAGTTAATATACAAATACCAAATTGTCTATCTGGATCACATAACAATAGTTCCGTGCAGCTGACAGTGAAAATTTAGTAATCCTAGCTTGCACCGCTTTTGACTGATCCACCTGTGTGACAGACGGATGGACAGAATTGTGATGGCTAAGACACGATGAAAGCAGTAGCTGCTTTTGCATGTAAAAATATAACAAGTCAATCAATGCAATCAATCAGCGTTGGTTAGTGCTGGGCATTGTAAACCAATTTCCGATGTGGCAGCACCATCGAACAGAATTACGCTGTAAGGTATGTAAGTCGTTTCACCAAATACTGTGCATTAGAAATGTACTAAATAATAAATTATTGTGCTCACAATACAACAAAATCGTACAGCGAAAATTTCTGTCACTGTTTGAGTTAGATTTGCGGGAATTTGGGATAAAATACAACACCTTTATTGCAGTCATGTCGAAGTGCACATAATGATAGTTCCGTGGCTCCACCTTGTAAATGATATAGACTTGTGTTGCAGCCCGAAATCGCCAAAAAATCCATAAAACCCCCTATTTTGGCATTCAAGGTCATTCAAGGTCATTGAATTCGGCACCAATCGAGATCCAGTGTACAACTTCCTATTAGTTATTAATAGTAACCTAGGCTTTATCTCACACTGTTACTGAGATACAGCGACTTACTGGCCAAAAATCACAAATTTTGCCCACCCCACTCTCATTTAGCGCCCTCGTTCAGGGTGACCCCTTTCGAATTTATGGAAAAGCTTTACTGTTCCTGAAACTAGAGTCTTCCAGGCAGCCGACGGTGAAGATTTGTTGATCCTATCTTGCACCATTTTTGACTGATCCACCCATGTGACAGACAGACGGACAGATGGACGGATGTAATTGTGATGGCTACGACACGCTGAAAGCAGTAGCTGCTTTTATGCATAAAAATTTACCAAGTTTATCTAATGTTGTATGCCAGTTGGCTGTTAACCCGTCAGATTTGAGCCACAAGTGCACCTAAGCAGCTTATGCCCATACCTGTTATTGCAGTCTAATTATGCTACTCGGCACAAAGGTTTAATACCTATATTATGGTAGCTGATGTGATAAACTGTGGTTAACTGTCGAGTAGTCAGATTGCTACAGCTAAAACTATCTCAGATGCGTTTATTTGCAGTTTTACTTAGACAGTACAGATATTATGTGTGGTAAAGTTGAGTTTAATTTACTGTTTTACTCATTTTTATCGTAGATTGTAGCGATGTTGCTAGCACCATTTTTAAGTTGAAACGTGCAACATGGAAACTTCATGCGGAGGCTCTACGTCGCTATCGCAACAGACATCAAGGATCGTTCGATCGAGCAGAAGAAGAGATGGACAATATCTTAAAACCAAAGACCGATCGAGTTTCCAAGACACCCATAGATAGATCTGTATCTGCTGATAGTGTTTTTCATCTTAATGATGATGCACAGGCACTTGATGATACAGCAGGAAAATGCGAAACAAAGCAGTTTGATTTGAGCAAGATTCAAGGCAAATCACCACTTTTTACTGACAAACTTTCCACTGTTACTGGGAGCAAAGAGCAAGTTACCGATACACCAGTTAAGGTGTACAAAAACAGAGAACCAAACGCAAGTCCTATGCTTCAGCAGAATGGATCGGATGCAATTATTGCTGCGAGTTATCGTGCAGAAGCAGGCAGAGAAACCTCGGAATTGGAGTCAGTTCATGAAGAAGATGAGTCTGTTTTTGATGATGATCAGCTTGTTTTTGGTGATGATGCACTTGATTATGAAACATCGTCCGTGTCTGTTGATATCTTTACGGATCGTGTGTTAAGTGAATCGCCTACAAACGAGATGCCAGAGGAAGATGTTTTAGATGCACATGACAGCACTGGCAAGAGTGATAACATTGTTCAATCTGACGAGTATAGTTCTACTGCATCTGGTAAAAGTTGCCATCAATCAAAGACAAATGGAAAGTCTTCAACAGGAGTCAGTCGGAAATCATCAAAGAGTGATAACAAAGAGGACAATAAGCAAAGTTCCGATTCTGCTCAAGGTACCCAAAATGTCTATCAGAGGCAGCCAGATGAGGTGAAAACCACTGAGACTGCAAACGAAACGCTCCAACAGTCACAGGTGAGTGGACATTCTTCAGCGGGCTCCAGTGAAAAGTCGTCACTGAGTGGAAAAACAGGCATGCGTGATGGTGATAACGAGCACATGTCTGATATTGTTGATTGGCAGCATGATGCTGTAGCAGCTGACAACACCGGTTGCTCAGCTGCAGATGAAAACCTTGAACGGCGACAGATAAGTGGAAAATCTTCATCACTTTTCGGTCAGAAAACGTCACAGACTAAAAGAGTTAGTAGAAAGAATTCTGCTTTACTTGATAAACCTGGAAGCCACAGCAGCAGCTGTAATGACGTCAATCTTTATGTTGCATCAAAGAACACTCCCGAAGATGCTGCACTGATGTATAACAAAAGCACAACTCTATCAAAGAGTCGCATTCTTTCAGCAGGTGGTTCTGACAAGCATACGCGATCAGACTCATTTCACGAATTGGCTTGTGTTGACGCCAGTAATGAAGAGAGATCTACAGCAGCTGGTAAACCTAGGTCTCTGAGAAGTAGCAGCCATTCCGCTAGTAGTTCAGCCGGGTCTGGTCACTGCCAAATTTCAGCTGCTGATGTTGTCATAAAAACTACGTCTGATGTTACGGCAACTCTTCTGCAGCAGCAGTACAGTTCTGAAAGCAGTTCAGACTGGCATCTGGCAACGATGTTGTATGAGGACAGTGAATACACTGCAGGCAGAAACTCTAGTTTGAAAACGAGTTCTGCAAAGAGCAGCAAATCTTCCGTTAGCAGCTCATCAGAGAGGCACACAAGGACCTTGTTGGAGAAATCAGATCTTTCCGCCAGACAGATGTCAGGTGATTTGCATGCACGTGTTTGTCGGCCTGCTGATGCTGACTTCTTTCTTCCAGCACTTGTCTTTCTGTAGTGCATTAATTTTTTCATGACACAAGACATGCACCATGACGCATTCTTCATTGTGTTGAACGGTCGCGTTGTGTCAGGGTCAGCAGTTGCCTTCTCTAACGTTTTAGCTATTGGCGATTTTTTGTTTGAAAATTTTTTGTTCAAAAATTAAAAATGGGGCTGGATATCTTCATTTCGAGTGAATTCAGGGACAACATTGAAATTTTGAGCAACTGTATTTCTGTCAAAATTTTGCAGCTGTCTGTTGCCTTGTTGGAAAATTGCAACTTCTTGACCCCAATTTTTTTAACCCCAACTTTTTAACTCATGATGCTGTCGGTGTTGAACGTGGTGTGTTGTTTGGTTGTATGGTTGAAAGCTTTTGTTTTCTTACTGGTGCACTCTTTGTAGTCTCTTTCAGTATTTTAATATCGGCATTATTAGTTTCAGGGCATGAAGACATTTGGCCTGTAAAATCCTGCTAACATTTCCCGTTTTTGAGACGTGGCTAGCCCATCGGAAACCCAAGCAGTAGTTTTAGTAGACTCTATTCTACTGCACACTTTGTACATTTCGTGCAATTGAGCACTTCACTGATCGTTTGATTCATGATTTGCTAAATCAGTTTTAGAGGCTGCTGGCTTTGAACATTGTTAAAGTTATTTGTCATACATTTATTACGTAGTTATCTTGTAGGCTGCTTAATGCTTTACGTTTCTCATAAACGGGCATCTAACTCACAAAAAGAAAAGGGATAGAAAAAACTTTGCATTTGTTATTCGTTAACTCCTCTGAGGGTGGCTTTTTATATGCTGGGCACTCAGGCGTCGACTGCAAGCTAGGCCTGTTATTTTAGTGCTAACTTTTCGTGCGTTAAGCAGAAGGCATTTGCCAGTATGAGAAAGGTTCTGTGATAACAGATAGCGTACTTAAAATAAGTTTTATTTTTTAAAACGTTGCCATAAACATTTTGGTTTGATCATTTATGTGTTGCATTTTGTTCTGATCTTTTGATGGTTGCACAAATATTATTGCCTATGCACTTTGCATTTATGTTTTTCGTTAATTTCTGAACATTAATATATTTTTATTATTTCCGCCAAGCGGAGGTTATATGATAATCTTTGTTTACCTGTTGATTTGTTTGTTTGCAGGATTACACAAACTGTTACAGTTATGCAGGGTTAAAGAAACTGAATAGCTGTGAAATCTCAGAGCTACGGAGCGTCACTTGCCAAACAGAATCTGTGATCCCCAGTGTTACCTGACACTCGACACAGGTGAACGTGTCCCACCTTAACCCCAGTCAAGCGTCAAGCCAATACTCGATTTACCTACCCCGCAGTAATGAAAGGCTGAGTTGACCTGGGGGGTTGATTATGTACGAAAGCAATATTTATTATGCAGTGTCGTTAGACATTCACTACAGTAGTAAGTGCGGGCGTAAGGTGCAACTATGTTGATCAGACAACACGTGTTGACAACTACAGTCTACCAAATAAAAGACCCAGCTTGCACTGGTACTGTTTTCACCACTTTGGGGGCTGCAGTCATGCTTGATAAAGCAAAGGACGGTGTAGTCTATGCCATCTGAGCGTGGTTTACGTGTGTTGAACCACTGTTTGAAGTGAGATAGACCTAAGCTCGTATTGTGTACTCACTTTCCCACTCCAGTAGTGGTTGTCACCTATCTCTCGCTACAGTGTCTGGGGTGTTATAAAGGCCCGTAATCTCGCTCCACTCAGGAAGCGTGACGACTGATAGCGTCTCACGTTTGTACATCACACGTCCGTCCAGGCAGAACACGCCGTCGACCACGGCTATGAGATAAGTACGTTTTGACACGGTCTTTTTGTGCCTCGTTCAAGCGCACACAGAGCGACGTAACTGAACTTAACTGACGCGGTTTAGTTTTTGACCAATAAGCAAACATTAATGCATTATAGAAGGCACCGTCTAACGACGTTGGTGGCCTACGTGACTACGCTCACATACGCGTCAAACGATGCTCGCCGTGCTCGCCTGTTGTTCAGTTGGTCAAAAACTAAACCCTGTCAGTTCAGTTTAGTTACGTCGCTCTTTACGCGTTTTTAACTTGCATGTAGACCGTGTTGAAACCCATAGCCTATTTATCATCTCATTCCGGCTAACTTTAAGCAAGATATCTCGATGACGAATGCGAATGTTGTGCTTCATGCTTGTAGATGCAGCGTCAGATGATGGTGATGAAGTTGACGAGGAGAGTGTTGATGAAGAAGAAGCTCCTCGTCTGAAGACTGCTGAGCAGGACATGGAGGGGGACAGTGAGGAGGAGGCGGAAGAAGTTGTGCTTATACAAGCCGCAGATGACAGCGACGACGACGACGACGACGATGGTGACGATGACGATGTCGGTGGTGATAATAAAGGTAAGGTAGAGCTGCCAAAATTAGCTATTAATCACGTGATTAATCAGTAAAACTTTTCAACGATAAACAAAATTGAAGTCGTTAAATTTTCGATTAAGGTCACATCGCTAAGAACGCATTATATAGTAGAATGGTGCATTTCATAAGCGATGATCACTTTTTTCCGGAGAAGTAATAACGTCGTGATTGGATTAAACAGACACTTAAGTTAGGCTTCTGTGCTGATGATAACATAGACCTATCGTTATTTCAGTGCATTTGTGACACCTGTTTGCTAATCAACTATTAAATTAGATAAAACATGCATTTTCGTTCACAATAGTACTGTTAGCTTTAATCCAAACTAACAATTAATACTTATACTTATTCGACATTTCACTGTTGTGATCCTAGATATGCCTTTCCATACGTATTCCTTCGGCCACGTTAAACCTCTTTGCAATGAAAATGACGATAATGATGCTGATGGTGATGATGACAGACAGTCAATATATTTTTCGTGTTTCAGCGGCTGGTTCCGTTGATGTGCACGGCAGCCGAGATGATGAAGACTCCGGTAAGCTCAAGCCGGCAGATGGTTTGTCTCCGCACACGACCGGCGACGAAGACGTGATCGAGAGCTTCGCGCCGTTCGAAAAACAGGACGAAGTCGAGCTGATTCCAGACGACTTCTACTACAACTACGACGAACACGCGTCCAAGGCCGCCGTCTCAGACGAGTCCGGCTTACCGCCCAATCTCATGACACTCTAGTATCCTTGTCCCGTTACTTTATTTTAACAAAACAATGCACGCTAATCCAGTGATTAAACAAGACTTTTTCAAGATTATTTTTTGTCTTTTAGACGCCTTGAGACCAAGACTTGGTTTCAAAGAGTACGTCTTTGCTGTGATTTAACGTAATTTTGCTGTAATCAAATTTAATCATAATAGAGCATAAAACAAAGTAGATTTATCACCTGCAGGCCTATATCTATAGAGTATATTTTGAAGATGAAGATCTCGTTCCATTTGCAGTACCAGTATTCTAAAAAAACGTGATACAGGCATGGCATTGTGTAGCTACTCATGCAGTCATAGTTTGTGATAATCTAACTTTTGAGTCAGTCGTCATTATTGTTTTATATTTACGAGTTAGTTTTGTTGATTTTGGTCAGCGAATATATAACTTTAGTTAATTCCTTGTTTTTTTCACGGTCTTTTTGGAAGATAACACGAAGCAAGTTGCAGGACCTCTAACTCGATTAGGTCTTTAGGATAGCGTCGCTTAATGGATCTAGTTGTGAGAATGCAGATTGAATGACAAAGTTCTGTGAATATGCATTGAGCATATTTGTACTGTGTTGATTTTTTGGTCGCTGATAAGATATAAACTGAGCTTTCTTATTGCGCAGACATCTGACGTCCAGTCAGACCCGCAATACGGATCTTGTCCGCCCGGGTTTCTAACACAAAAACGAAAATGCGTACAAAAGCCAAAATTGGTATGAACTTTTCCCAAGGCAGGAGTAATTGGTGCGAGATTTTCAGTTCAGAAGGCTAAAATTCAAGGCCTAATAGTAAGGTTAGGGTAGCGCAGCTCTTTGCATATGGCCGTACAATATGTCAACCCAAAGCCAACATATTTGTCTTATTTTATTCCACTTTTCGTTAACTTAACGCCAACAGCCACTCGTTTGGATATGAAAGTCGGAAGCGTTTGAACCTGCACGTCATCGAGAGGGATATGATGATGTTCGTTGCTGGAAACCTGGTGGAAATTGTCAACTTGCGCACGTTCGAGCACAAATACCTGCGCAGTACATCGGGTGGCGGCGTTGGTGCTCTCATTGTGAGTTACCCATCTGTTGTCTGTAGTTGTTTTGCAAGTCATTTTAAAAATAAGTAACTTGTTAGTTGATGTCGCGGCATAGCGTAGCGGTAACGCCTTGTGTCATATCAACGGAGTTACTCTACATTGGGCTCGGTTAGTACTTAGATGGGTGACTGTCTGCGGAGAGGTGAACTATCTCAGCTACCTAGGTATACTCAGCTTTATACTCTCCTATGAAAAGTAAAACAACTAATTTGAGCAAAGCTCACGTGACGCGCAATAGCAGCGGTCCTGCCACCTGGGCAATCGTGCACAGCATGCAATAGAATAATAGTGCGTTTTAAAGGAGTACCCAAATTTGAGACCTCCGTATGGAAAACTTCATGAATTTGAAAGGTCGAAATTTAGATTGTTAACTAGAAATTTGGGGCAAGGCCCAACGTGAGTCCACCCGGCGCCCTAAGTCCGATTGGGGGGACAAATAAATTCCCCCGGTAGCAAAGTCACGTGGCCCGCACACAAATGCATTAGCATACGCAAAACGCGCACTATTGAACTATTGACTTATGGTGGGTAAACATTAGCCGCGTAATCTCTGGTG
>Ga0209367_1011641_pt1 | contig 11628 bp, 5 predicted proteins | sample WorMetLIZISLAND2_FD_187412 | JGI IMG/M metagenome (GOLD analysis project Ga0209367, IMG submission 187412) | Marine gutless worms symbiont microbial communities from Max Planck institute for Marine Microbiology, Germany - Olavius geniculatus... ... | reverse complement strand
TACACAGTACTTAGAGAATGAAAATCAATCTTATATACTCTACACATAGCACAATTGAATGCATATGATAGACTTGACAGCTCACTATTGTTCCACTCAATAACTTCAGAACCATACAAAAGATACAGCTTACATTTAGTATTAACCATATATTGTAATACAGGTTCACTGAAATTATGGCAGTTTGAATACAAAGAGTTGAAGCACTGAAAAAATCGAACACGCAATAAGCGGATGTGGCACCGCGTAAATGTTATTGTCAGTGTAGATCTGCACTTGACAAGTGACTGATAAGTCAATAGCAAATCCAACACTGATATTTCTGTACTGTCTTTCAAACTCTAAATACATAAGGTGAGAAAAATGAACTACAATCAACATTTTAATTACGGTGCACAAGTTTAAAAAATACAGAAATAAATCTAATTCATTGCACCACATTGACGACTAAAATGCAGCACCAAAAACACTAGATAAGTCAATAGCAAATCCGACACTGATATTTCTATACTGTCTCGCAAACAATGTGCATTACTTGCAGGCTGTGGAGAAGAAGTACCCCCTAGGTTTTCAAGAAATGCCAACACATGAATAATGCAACCATGACAGGCAGCTTTTTATTTTATGTCATTACATTGGAGACTGAGTTAGAAATTCTATCTTGTGCAGTTAGTTGCATTTGCAGTAATTATTTTTTTATTCTCCTTATTGCAACAGTTCACTGTTCTTTACAATGTTGGCTGTTGTTGCAGCACGTGCAAACGCTTGTGTATGGCAGGCAGGCTGCATTTGATGCCACCGTTCAAACACTGGAGGCACTATGCCCGCACTGACAATGCGACCCACACTGACAGTAGCCTCAGAATGATTTATTTGTCAGTGTGGATCCGTACTGACAATAGCCTAGAAATCAGTCACTTGTAAGTGCAGATCTACAGGGTGGGGCAAAAAAGTAGACCCTTAAAGTTTTTCGCCGTTTTCTCAGCAACCGTTTGGGATTTTAATATGAAATTTTACAGCTTTATTTAATGAAACCTTCTACATTTAATTGTGCAGTAAAATGTGATTGTGTTGAAAAACGACAAAGTTCTAGACTTTTTAACATGACTGCCTACCAATTTTTCAGCATTAAAAATGTTCAAGCTAAAATGCTATTTAATTTTCAAAAACTGGTTACACGTTACTGCTGATGACGTCACAGTGACGTTTTGATAAACAGTCATTTATATTGTTTATATATTATCACTACATTATCGTTTCTTTAAAGCAATCGCCGGCTGCCCACCGGATTCATCTTCCAGCAGGACGGCGCGTCGGCACACACAGCACGCAACGCCACGCAGCACACGGAACTGGCTGTGGGCCAGCTATCCAGATATCATCACAGTACATTGGGTCTTATCTTATTTGCCTGTGAGGAATTATAAATTAGTGGTTCATTCGGCAACATTCACTGTAGGCTTACTACTGGTAACTAAGAAAGGGAATGATGGATGTGTTTTTGTAGGCTGATGAGTCAGATTACTGGTGTGATCGTTCACTCAAGCCTTGGTATGTTTAATGTAACTTTTCGCAATGTCTTCACACATAGTTTGTGCTGGCACTAGAGCTGTGGTGTACTGGTAAATTTTTGTTTGGGGGAATGCCTCCTTTCCCTTCCCCTTCTGTCCCCTGAGAAGTAAGTTTCCTAGCAACTTGTGGACTTTAGCCCCAATTCCATCACGCCAACTTTGCGACATAGTTTGCGACAAAATCGCTGGTAACGTGTGCATACTTTGTCATGAACTTCCGTGTCTTCTTATGGACCATATTCCATTACAGCAACACAAGCGGGTTTGTCGTGGACTTGTCACGGACTTTGTTGGAACCACCTCAACAGGTTGAGGCAGTTTGAGAGTCCAAAACTTTTCCGTGACATGGCCATTTCATGGTTTGCTCTATGTGTGACTTTCATGATCTGCATCTGCGACTTTCACGGAAACTTTCCCAACGGGGAAGCTTAGCCTTTATATTTGGGTGGGTGAATGATACAGGCTGAAAGTAGGAGGTGTGGAATGCAGTGCCCCATTTTCTGTCACTTTGGCCACTGGTTAAACATTGTGTTAGGCATGGGATATGTTAAAAAAATCCTTATCAGTCAGTACTAGTGTGACCAGTGCATTAGAGGTTATTTTAATGATATGCGCTATATAAATTCACATTTTACTTACTTACTTACTTATTCACTTAAAATATTTATACGATTTTACTGAGCAACACTCTTTACTCGGAATGATGTTTTGTTGTTGTGTGTGTTATGTACGACACAGGTGAAGGCTCAGTTGAGGCAGAGGTTGAAGCTGATAGTAATAATGATATCACTGAGCAACCACGCTATGACAAGCCAAGACCGTATGTGTGTACAGTGTGTGGGATAAGCTTTAAATCAAGATGCAGTTTGAAGTATCACGAACAATGACATGCTGCCGATCAGGCGTATACATGCAGTCAGTGTGAGAAACAGTTTGCTACTCAGCGTTACTTGAGGCTGCACATGAATGTTCACAGCAATAAATACAAGTGCACTGAATGTGGAAAATGTTTCAGTCACAATCGGGATCTAACAGTACATAACCGAATTCATTCTGGAGAGAAGCCGTTTGAATGCACTGTTTGTGGCAAACAATTTACAACGTCAGGTGGTCTTGTTAGACACAGCAGAATTCACAGTGGAGACAAACCGTACAAATGCACTGAGTTTGACAAGGCGTTTAGTGAGTCTGGAAGTCTATACAAACACATGAGCATCCACACGGGAGACAAACCGTACAAGTGTTTACAGTGTGATGCCAGCTTCAACATCTCTGGCAACTTGCAGAGACACAAACGCTATGTCCACAGCAACAAAAGACCTTATGACTGTCGTCTCTGTGGGAAGTGGTTTAAAAGTAGCCATAATCTGAAGTGTCATGTTTATACTCACACTGTTGCAAAGCTGTACTCATGTAGTCACTGTTCAGACTGTTTCACGCAGCTTGGCCATCTCAAGGCACATCTGCTGAAGTCACACAATGAAGGTACTTGGTTTATATGTCACATTTGTCAGAAGAAATTCAGCTGCAATGCTTACCTTAAGGTACATTTACGTCGTTGTGAAGGTGTGAAGCCATATGTTTGCAGCGATTGTTTAAAGTGTTTTTGCACAGCCTTTGAAGTGAGACAACATTTGCCAACTCACTCAGATTACAAGCAGTTTTGCTGTGGTTCATGTGGTGGATATTTCAAACATAAAGGAAACGTTGTGCATCACTTCAAGAAGTGTTCTGTAAGATTGGGATTTACAAATCCCTTTGCTGTGCCAGTCTAATCTGCTCTGACAAGAAAGACAGACAGATTGTATGATTTGTATCCACGCTGGTCAAACTGTTGCAGTCAACTCATTTAAGTATTTTTTTGACTCCAGATTACACCCTGTTGATTGTGAAATGACGATGTTTAGTTTGTGTCAACTAAAGCATTATATTCTACTTTGGTATCTTTTTTGTTGTGTTTAGCTGCATCTAATTCTGATTTTATTAATATTATTTCTTGTTTTGATGGCCATTTTGGTGCATTTTCAGCATATTACTGTGCTACTGAATGCCCTTGTCTTTCAATAGACAGCATTGTGAGATTGATGACTGTTTGGAGGATAACACGGAAGATTATTAGAACGGCCATTATCGATATATATGAACAATAATTGTAATCGGTAGTTCTTACAGTTTTAGGTTTAGGTCATTTTTTTGTGTTTTGTATTTCACCAAGGTTAAACTTTCTGTAAAGGTTATTTTTTGTTTCATTATTATGTGTATGTGCAATTTTACCTGCAAAAGCCGTCCTTGAAATGACCTATACAATGTCAGGCGGGACGTTAAACCCTACTCACTCACTCACTCACTAGTCACTACTGAATGCTCTCATAATTGATGGTTGATGCCGCTCTGCTATTTGGCACAATATAATGTGCATGTATTATAATGCATTGTGGTTTTAGTTTGTGTTTGTTTGGTGCTGTAGTTGAAGGGGGAATGTCGCTTCCAGTTCGCTGTCATTGGCAGCTAATGCAATACAAAACTTTGTGTCAGCAGATGTGGTGCAGAAATGCTCTAAAATACACAGTGGTCCATAAAAACTTGGCTCTTTACTTTTGTCCGTATCTTTGCCAGTTATTAACCAATTTTCAAAATTTTTTAACAGGTACACCCAGCGAACAATGTGATTATTATATATATTTCACTACACCGCAAATGTGTCTCCACACTACCCTGTGAAATATAATGCAAGACAAACTAATGATAATAACAAAAAACATTTTGGTAAATGAAAAAAAACACTTCAGACCAACATTGCAGTGAATGATCCATTTCACACTAGACCCACACTGTTCAGTGTCATACAGATCATTCACTGCAGTGTTGGTCTGAAGTGTTTTTTTTTCATTTACCAAAATGTTTTTTGTTATTATCGTTATATATTTGTATTTCACAAAATAGTGTAGAGACACATTTACGGTTTGGTGCATATATAATAATCACATTACGGTGTCACGTTTTATTGGCCCACCCTGTATGTTTCTTGCAGACGGCTTTTTTAGATCTCCTAGCTGGATTAAAGAAAGCCTACCAAGGGAAAGAAGGAGGGAAGCATTCCCAGAAAAAAATTACCACTACGTCACTGTGTTTGTTACGGTGACCTAGTAATTAAGCTAGTGTTTCATTTTATATTTTGTAACACTGGATCTGTCCACAGCTGTTGGCAGTGTTATGTTAGTGTTCTGAATCAATGTGATAATTTACAGCCATAAAACTTTTAATACAAACGCGGTGGTTTCTGCACTGTGTTCAGAAAAAAGTAACCCTGTACGGTAACAGAAAAATTTGCTGATGTAGCGCCATGTTGGTAACGGAGGTATTTTGTTATCAATATTCAACAATCAATAACTCCACTAAAGAATAATTTTTTGACGAAATTTGGTGGTCGCTTTAGCAATTTATTTTGGATTAAGTGTACGGAATTTTATTCAGATTTGGCACTTCTATTGCACGATGTCTAGGGGGTTACTTTTTTCAGGACACAGTGTAGTACAAGTTTTTTGAGACATGGTGTGGCTTGTAGCGTGTTGACTCACTGAGTCAGCTTTATGTAGCATGTTTGTATTATAAAGCAATGTGTTTTGTTATGCGTGAAAGCAGCTACTGCTTTCAGCGCGTCTTAGCCATCACAGTTCTGTCCGTCTGTCTATCTGTCTGTCACACGGGTGGATCAGTAAAAAACGGTGCAGGCTAGGATCACCAAATCTTCACCGTCGGCTGCCTGGAAGACTCTAGTTTCAGGAACCATAAAGCTTTTCCATAAGTTTGAAGGAGGTCACCCCGAACGAGGGCGCTAAGTGAGAAGGGGTGGGCAAAGTTTGCGATTTTTGGCCAATAAGTCGCTGTATCTCAGTAACAGTTCAAGATAGGGCCTAGGTTACTATTAATCACTAATAGGAAGTCGTACACTGGCTCTTGATTCTCGCCAAATTCAATGACCTTGAATGCCAAAACATGGGGTTTTATGGATTTTTTGGTGATTTCGGGCTGCGACACAAGTCTATATCATTCACAAGGTGGCACCATGGATGGCGCCACGGAACTATCGTTATGCAATCCAGATAGAGAATTTGGTATTTGTATATTAACTTAGCGTGAACGCTCCAATTTTCAGCTAAACAATTGAACCGGAACTGCTATACACTTTCGCACATCTCGTGAGCATTAGCTCAAATTTCTTGTTTTTTTTATGGGGACCAAGTTATACCGCTTTGAATTCCCCATAGGCCATAATGCAAATTTTTAAAAATTGGGGGTAAATAGGGGAAGGAGTTATCAGATTTTTATCTCAAACAAACTCAATCTTACTTTTCGGGCCCTGAATCATTGTGCAAAATTTCATCAAAATCGAATGAAATTTGCAGCCGTTTGAGTGTTTACAGACAGACTGACAGAGAGACGCAAGTGATTTTATAATCTGTCCCATGCTATGCTATATAGCAATGAGACAGATAAAAATTGAAAAAAAGTTTAAAGAAAAAAACGCAAAAACAAAAAACGCGTGCCAAAAAACGTAACAACGTTTACTACATCTATAAAATTTGATACTTAAGGCCTAAACAAATGCGACTAAAAAGAGAACATTTTTAAAGGCAGATGATATCCATCCGGATCCAGCATATATTTTACAGCCAGAAAAAAACAGTCAACATGCGTTTAATTCAATGGCATTCAATGGCTTTAAGTTGAGGTCAATTAAGTGTCAGTATTTGTTTTTTAAAATTTTAGCTGTGGTAAAAAGCTGTTGGATATAATGTTTTAGTTTTGTTTGTATTTTGTGTAGGCCCTAATGTATTTCTCTCCTAGAAGCTTCTTTAGCTTATACAGGCAATATGTGTTAGAGTGACGTGAATAGGTAGAAAGCATGCAGGTTATTGATTTGACACTAAAACACACTGTTAAGTTTTCAAAGATTTACTATATACTTAAGTGGCAAAAAATTCTACTTCTACTTAAGTAGTTTTATTTTTGGGCTACTTTTACTTCTACTCAAGTAGAATTTTTGGATACTTTATCCAACACTGCTTCAAGGTCAGTGACAACCATGGTTGGCCCCACCCGAGCGACAGCTGGGCTTCTTGTGTGAATACTGTGAAGCGTAAATCACTTGCTGTTATTATGGAGACATGTTGTCGGCTTACAATTCGGCCTACGTTGCTGTCATCGATTGTAACAGTTGTAAAACAAATCCAAAACGATTATGAATTAAAGTGGAATTTAAACTGCATTGCCAGCTGGTTGCACATTATACTCAAATAGATTATATGAACTAATTAAAACAACAGTTTAAGTTTAAGCTGTAGAACAAGCGCACAAATAATCGAAAGTATTGACACGTAAAGATGTTGCATAAGTTACTGTAGTGTTGCTGTAGTGCCGGGCTATTTTGTTGCATGACAATTCCACGACAAGTCGAAATTCGGGAGTGGAGCTTAGTTATCACAAATGTCAGCGGCGTTGTAGAGTACATGGGTAAAAAGTAGCGAGCAGGAATTGCCATTTTCCGACAGACGTGATGCAAATTTTCAACAAAAATGCTAATATTTGGCCGCTAAGTTCGGCAAAAAATGGGAATTTACAGCACCCGATTTTGTATTTTTGGAAGAATTTTTTTTCAGCAAAAAAGAAAATTGTTTAGCGGAATAAAATTTGTGGAGGGGTGACGGGAATCCCTTTGCACGACATGCGTAGTGCCAGGGAGATATCAGCAGATGCACCTCCAAAAGCAGACGAAGCAAACTTTTTTGCAAGAAAATTGACGTCAGAATGGTTATGAAACTTATTTTACACCCCTAAATGTTATAGCTACCTAAAACAAATTTCTGGCTATGCCTCATGCCAAAAATTGCAATTCTTTAACAGACAGATGCGAATTTCCGACCGAGAAGACTACAAAATTTCCCCCAAATGCAGACTGCTAGGCAAAATTTTCGTATTTTTAGAAGAAAATTTTCCTGACAAGTTTTTCCGACAGGCTAAAATTTAGAGAGAACAAATGCCCCCTTCCACTTTCTGCCTTGTCACGACGCCATAGATAGCCTAAATGCAGCGTTTGAGTTGGGAAAAAAGTATCTGGGGGGTCGAATTTTCCACGGTCAGAGTCCGACTAAAATCGAGATGTAAATTGTATGTGTATAGTATACAGCTGACCTCCAATAAGGGAGGTTGAGATAACAGTGATGGGAGATGGGGGGGGGGGTTCAGCCCCCTCCCCCGGCAATTCAAACACTGCCTAAATGTTGTCTACTACACGGCCGCCTGTTCATCGTGTTTGCGGGTCTCCGGTTGAATGACGTTGATATCGACGGTTCCGGACACTCCGCCGAGTTCCTTGGAATGGAAGCAGGCGACCACCGCCATGAAACCACTCCGAGCTGCCGTCACTTTCACAGTGGCACTGGCACGCTCGTACGGCTCCATGTTACTGCACGGACACAATAAATACATGATAAATTAATTAATTAATTCATTAATAAATTAATTAATCTACTGAAACCAGGCGACCACCGCCAGGAACCCACTACAAGCAGCCGTCACTTTCACCCTGGCTCGTATGGCTCCGTGTTACTGCAGAGACAATAAAAAATATACATAACTAATTAATCAATTGTTTGATTAATTAATTAATTTAATAATGTAATGGAAGCAAGCGATAACCGTTGGAAAATTGTTATGAGCGTTTAAACGTCTAAAAGCCCAAAATCTATTACGCCGACTTTCGCCGAAACTTCCCCGCGGAGAAAGTCGTGGACACAAATCATGAAAGTCGCCGACACAAACCATCTCGACATGAGAATCAACTGACCAAACCGGCACACTTAGTGCAGAACGTTTAAACGTGTGCTTATGTATTGTCTGGGAAAGAGAGGGGGGGGAGGCTGGTTCCCCTGCTCTCCTCCCCTTGGCTACGCAACTGATAATTTATTAATAAATTAATGGAGGTCGGTCTACTTACGGTTGCGGTATTTTGATGGCGTCGAGAATGCCGAGGGCTTCGATCATCCAGAAACAGTGAGTCAGACTGATTGGCATTGGGCTGGATAGCTGGACCGTAAACTCAAACGAATTACCCAGCAGCGTCGACTTGGGACACTGCACGCAACGACGACAACAACAACAACAACAACAACAACTACTACTACTACTACTACTACTACAACTGAAACAAAAACTACAAAAGTTTTACATTAAAACAGAGTTAAGATGTAGGTTTATGCAAAAATTCGAGATAGATTTTGCCTGACGCCACAAAATTTCAGGCGTCCTCCCATTTCAAGACCATACACCTCGGCCAGATAGCCTATAATCAGTGCCAAGTTGCCAACTGATTAAACGGGAACTGAGACGAGAGCCCCAGCTGTCACTAGGGCGGGCCGACCGTACCGTCTATATCCAAAGGCCAGCATCCGACTTCTAGTCGCAAAAAAGCGATTTTCCAGAGTGACCGCAGTCCTATATGTTGACACCGCTATATAGAACGTTACAAACAACTTACTCTAGTATACCATAGACCCATATTACGGTACGTAATTCGGCGCACGTGGCTGACGGCTGCAGGCAGAAACTTTGCATTCAAAACTGCGGCCAAACCGCTACGCATGGCGACGTGGTTAGTATTGAATGACAGTCTATGGGAACTCGTCATCACCGTATCCAACGGTATCATCGCCGACCCCCTACGACGTACCGTTTAGCCACAATAATACTCTACAAACATACCACAGACCACACATCGTACCCAGAGCTCGTTCTTACAGTCGGCCAACAACTGAGTGTAACAGTAACACAATTTTAGTAAATCATTGCTGGGAGAGAGAGGATTCAGCCTATGTAGGCCTAACTTGTTGTTCTTAAGCAGTAGGCCTAGCACTGTTTCAAGTGCATGATTCACAGGGAAAAAATTAAAATCCTTAATCCTTGGGGTCCGTAGACCCTGCCCAATCTCTCCACGTAAATGACGCCCTTGAAGCGTAATAAGAAATTAAGTAACTGACCATTATGTCAAGCTGAGGAAGTATGAGCCGGAAGTCTGCGAATGTGGCGGTAAGTTGGTTCGTCTCGTCCACAGTAGCGTGTAGATAGACACGGAACATTGACAGCTCAGACAAGAACGGCGCATAGTCGTCCACCAAAACTCTCATTTCAACCTGACGATCTACAGCAGCGTTATAATAGGTACATTTTTCAAAACGGTACCGGTCCGCTATTCCGAAAATCCGCTATTCCGAAAAGTCCACTGTGCAGATACGCGTCACAATGCTAGGGTTAGGGTCAGGGTTAGGGTTAGTGCCTAGTGGGAATAATGGACCTTCGAAATAGCGGACCCAAATCTTTAAAACAGCCTAACGAAAGGTTACAAATGCGTATAGCTGTTGATGTAAACCCATCTCAAAGCTGCCATATGGGATCGGAAGTCGAATCAACGACCTCGTAGTCCTTAAAAGGCACTCGAAGAGCGCAAATCTTAGCCAACGTTACGTCATTTTAGGCCGCCCGTTCGTAGTCACGGGAAACCTTATTTTTTCGCTTTTTTTCTAATACGTCGATCCGCCAAAGGTAAAGGTGCCATACCGCACAAGGGGCGTAGGCTAGCGCTCATCTCTCCCACGTTGGCCGTTGAGCCCTTTAGGTGGATAGACCACTGAGTCCGTGACGCATGGCCAGTTCGACGCCAGACCTATACGGTTACCTCTACAGCTGCAGAGCGTCACCGTCTTTTGACCACCGGTACCAAATTATACTGCTTGGTGAACAGATCAAGTCACATTGTGTGTGAACAACTTGTCCAAGGTTGTTATACCCCATTTACACGATCGAGCAAACGTCGAGCAAACGTCGAGCAGACATCGAGCAGACATCGAGCAAACAGGCCTGATGGAACCACGCCCCTGGCTCAAATGTAGGCCCAAACTTAGGCTCTTAGCCCACAGCTGATCACATGTTATACAGGCCTTCCAATTACAACCCGCCCGCCCTCCTAATTAGCATGCTAATTACCATAGCTCGTCGAGCCATCTGGATGAATGCTAGCAAACATCGAGCAGACGTCAAGCAAACGTTGAGCAATTAGCACGTGTGTTTTGAATACATTTGCTCGACGTTTGCTCGATGTTTGCTCGATCGTGTAAATGAGGTATTACCTGACACTGCACCGAGCGGGAGTTAAACCTGCAACCTCGCGGTCACCAGTCTGACACGCTACCGTTACACCAGCAGAACGCCTAAGCCTGATAATAACGCGACATAACTATGACTTCAGAAGTTCAGAAAGGCTGTGTATCCTAATGAATATAGTCAGTCACTTACACTACAGATGTAACTAAAAATTTGGGGCAAAACCCAACGTGAGTCCGCCCGGCGCCCTAAGTCCGATTCAGGGAAATTAGAAGGGGGTGGGTAAAATTTTCCCCGCATCAAAGTCACGTGGCCCGAACTCGAATGCATTGGCATACGCCGAACGCGCATTGTCGACTTAGAGTAGGTCAACATGAGCGCCTATAACTTGGTTCGTAGTAGACCGAATTTCACAAAATTTTTTTTGTTCAACGCGGAAAAGATCGCTCTCGTCAACGCCGTTTAGATTTTGTCTCTATCTTCATCGTTTCCAGAGATATTTGCGCTCAACATCGAAAGTAGTCGTAAAACGTACTAAATTTTGGACTTTTTTTGCCCTCCCAAATTCTAAGGGGGGCGTTGCCGCCTAAAATTGTACATGCGTTATCACCCCGACAATGAGCCGCGTTAAGTGCCAAAGTTTCGTCGGGCTACACCCCCTAACTCCGAAGTTATAAGCGCTCCTTTATTGCATTTTAAGCCAATTTTTGACTCACCTTTGAAAAAAGTTGTAAAAGGGCCCCCGCCCCCGGTGGGGGGTGCGCTAGTAAGACTTGGTGATTTTCTAGCGCGTGTAAAAATTTGGGGGCGCAGCACCCCCTAGGGGCCGAAATATGGTCTTCCGAATAATGCGTTTTCGGTGGGTACGATTCAACATCGAGATCTCCAAGGTCACTGGACC
>Ga0209367_1011640_pt1 | contig 11629 bp, 10 predicted proteins | sample WorMetLIZISLAND2_FD_187412 | JGI IMG/M metagenome (GOLD analysis project Ga0209367, IMG submission 187412) | Marine gutless worms symbiont microbial communities from Max Planck institute for Marine Microbiology, Germany - Olavius geniculatus... ... | reverse complement strand
GGGGCGTTATCGATCGGTCGGTCGGTCATTCCGCATATTACCCACCGTTCCGCAGCCTACTTCCGCAGATTTCATTCCGCAAATTACTTTCCGCATTCCACAAATTACCAACACCCTATAATCACTACAAACCGCGGCGCGCCGTAAAATTTTCGGCGGCGGCGCCACATAATTTTGTCTGGCTTGGCGGCGTGTCGTCTGTTTTTCGGCTGGCGACGGCGCGGCGAGTCGGCGGCTGAGGGGTCTAGTAACTAGGTGAGCCAACATGCAAGTGAGTGAAAGATATTCAAACGTTAACACTCGATAATAAACCAGTCGTTACCAACAGATGCACATATGTAGTTGTATATACTTCATTACCAAAAAAATCAGCAACGATTTCGGTTGATCCTTTCAAAGTAATCGCATTGCTTATTTCATTCTGCACAGTGGCCATTTTGGTTTTCGCGGCGTAGTAAACAAACAAAATAATATCCAGTAAGTAAAACACAACTGACACGAGCTATTCTTAGGCGACCGTGCTAACGGTCGCGCTAATGGTTAAAGGTCGCATATAGCTCCTAATGAGCGAACCCATCTCAGAGCTACGGAGCGTCACTTGTCATATGGGATCACACAGTGTTACCTGCCACCCGCCAGATAGGCCGGTACTCGATTTACCTACCCCGGAGGGATGGAAGGCTGAGTTGACCTAGGCGGTTGGTTACATCCCGAGATGGTTTACCTGCCCACAGGCAGTCACCCATCGCAGTAGCGAAAAAGTGCCCGGTATAAGAAATGTCGGTATCGACCCTGGATATCGTCTGGTGGGGGTCCGGAGACCGACAATCCAAAGATAAAATTTTTTTTCGAAAATTTCGAAATTGTTCCCCTAAGGGAGCCCCTGCCCCCACAGACCCCCTATCGCGCCCAGACACGCGTATTATGGATGGCCGTGAGTGGTCCGAACGGCATCGGGCTAGCTTCGACACAGACGGAGATATTTCGTTTTGAACGAGTTCGGCCGCACCCCCATGCAGTATAGGGCGAAATCCACTATCCGAAGTTGTGTTAGTCTCTATGTCTGTAACGTACATGTATGTATTGTGGCTAAACGGTACAAATCATTAAAAAGTGTTTAAAAATAGAGTTACTCAACGGCTACTGCTCGACGGCTACTTTGTTGTACCAATAAGGACCCCAGCAGTCTCCAGTACTCGAAAATCACTCGATCCCATCCCCAAAGGGCAGCTTGTTGACAGTATCGGTATGCCTGAAAACCGCAGGACTCCATAGAAAGACCGCGGGACATAAATCATAACAGCAAAACGACTTTTAGACGTCAAGTCAAGACTTAGTTCAGTAAATTTAAATAAACGCAGCTAGACAATGCAAAAATGACAAAATCAGCACCCCACATACCAGATGCCTATAGAAACGGACAAAATGCCAGTCACACGCCAACGCTGAAACACAGGCCACATACCTGGACGCCAAGGGTGCACACGCCGTACATCAGAAGTGCGCCAGGACGCTTAAATTTACAATGTACATCACTTATGTTGTCAGTTTTTGTACATTCATTTGCGCCACTACCGTTCTCAAATTCTGTACTGGACTACAGTAACTGGCTAAGCTTATAATCAATACATTTACCGGTATATGTCTCGCGGTATCCTGCGGTTTTCTTGCACATCCACACAACTGCTATAATGTGGCTATATAATGTTCTAAAATTAAAGAAAACTTAGAGTATTTTTCTGTTTCAGCACTTTTTGGTAGTTATTCAAAGTGTCCTGCGGTTTTCAGTCATACCCTACAGTATGCGTTTTGGTCGCAATTAGCAAATTCAAGTATCTGGGGGTGCAGTCAGTATGCCGCATTCCACTGGTCAGAAAAAAAATAACACCACCTTTATTGTAAATACCACACATTTTCTTTTCTACATTTTTGCACAAATTAAAAGAACGATACTATAGCAGGCTAGATAGTTCAAACATCATACATGCAACAACTATGACCACTAAATTCAAAAACAATATTGCTTTTGCAGTCGAGCAATAATCAAACTCTAGCAATGTCAGTAAGCAACAAAATTGAAATAAAAATGCGACTACTATGACGCTACAAGAGTACCACTGCAAACAATGTTGGTATCACAAATTACGGCATACAACGTCTACAAATTCAGGTGCTGTAGTTAATCATACTGCTCACAAACTAAAATAACACATGACGAAACAACAGCCTCATAAACAGCTGCATGGTAAGTCAGCAATTTTGTCATCAACTAACACAAATAACTTTTCAAGTTCTCTATACATAAAAGATGTTTAAAGAACGCGTAATTACGGTGAGTTGATATAGTTTCTGCAGTACTGGGACTAATCACGAATGTATCAAATCAAATCAAATCATTTACTTAGTCAAGCAAGTACAAAGGCATTGACAAAATGAATAATGAGAAAGCTTGAACAAGGGCACAAAGGGCTACAAAAGCCTCTTACATGAACCCCCCCCAAAAAAACATACAAATGAAACTTCTGCCAGCAACAGCTACCACATAGGTAGCTGATAGATCTGCAACTAACATTCCTTGACAGGGAAAGTAATCTGCCATGGAAAACCAATGAAGAATTTCTAGAACGGACCTTAATGACCAAAAAAATAAAATATGCCTGTGTCATATCCCACCTCTTATTACATTACTTAGTGCAACTCGCTACCACATAAAAAAAGCCACAAACTATGCAGCTAAAATACAACAAATCACAACACAATACAATACAATACTGATTTAGCTAAAGATATGATATATACTAACACAATGAGATAAGAAAAAACGACTACAAAATGCTACATTATGATACGTTATGTGATAAAATAATCATAATTCAGTGATGTCATGGAGCAAACTCGACAACTAAAAGTACAAAAAAATCACCTTTCATAACAATGTGTTCCAACCACGAAACACATTCAATAAATAGTTAAGACAAGTCAGCAATTTAGCACCACACAAAACACAGCAATAATAAACCTGCAGACAAAAATGATTAAATTCATTTCCACCAGAAGTGTACACTGTGTAAAAGTCCGAGCGCAGAATACATTGGTAACAGTTCATGCAACAAACAATACGTTGCACCCAGTGGTTGAAACGGAAATGCAAAGGTGGATCAACCGTAATTTCAGGTTTAGGCAAAACGTCGGTGGTGATGGGTCCCCCACCCCCTATTACGTGCCCCTCTTGACGGTTGCTGTGCCTCAGCATACTGAATAACTGTTTGAGCCTGAAAATATTGTAATTTTTCCAACAATTCATCACAGAATCTGCTAAAATGCAGTAGCTAGTATTCTCCTGATCATTCCCCCAGATCTTTTGCAAATAAAAGGTGGGGAACTCGTGGCATAAAAATCGGAGACAGGGAAACTACGTTCCCTTACATCTTTTCAGCACTTTAACCACTGACCGCACCCAACACAAATGACACATCTAAATGTTTAACATAATAATCAAAGCAATAAGTTGAACTACATTATCATAAAATTGAGACTCAGAATTGCACATGGCAGTAACGAAAGCATACATTCCACATACATCACAGCAGTGGTGCACAACATTTCCGAACGGATGGAAACAAAACATGGTCTTGAAGTGACACTGGGAAGACCAATACAAAATGCTGTTAAAAGTAAAGGTAAAGATTGTCAATTTGTATAGTGCATCGTCATGTACGACGTACACCTCTAATGCGCTTTTCGTCACTAACCAGAGCTGTCGATCGCACAGCCGCCGCGTGCAGCCTGCAAACACAGGCTGGTGCACCGGCCGGTCAGGCAGTCCAGTCAGCTGTACAAAGGTCTCCACCTTCCGTAACCCATATAATGGGTTACTGCTCATTTAACCGACCCCGGAGGGATGGCAAACTGTTGGCCTTGTTGGTTGACTGATAGCGGACGCCGTACCCACAAAGCGGTCAAGCAGCCATCCATCAGTCTAGCGCAGGATAAGGAAAGTCCGCCGGCCAGGACCGACGTTCTAACCACTATGCTATGCCACCAACTGTTATCAACTTATTATGAACAAAACAGCAGATGAGAGATATAAATGCAAGAATTATATGGTTTACTGAGCTCAGGGATGTATGCTGCCAACTGAAGCCAGTGCTAGCTGTAAGAATAACTTGAAAGGCGGATTACTTCAGTTATGACATTTTGGTGTTCTGTCTTGGGCATCTTGGGTTAGATAATCTGCCACAGGCTGGATTAGGCCTCCCAAGGCCTATAGGCTCTACATGGTGCACCACTGAAATACATATATCTTACTGAACCCTGTTACAAAATCTCATTCGTCCAAACAGATGCAGACACATATAAGAAAAATGGCATTCTGACGGATGACGCCACAAAGCAGCACAGCTCAGCAGGCACTTAGCATCTTGTGAGATTCATCACTCGTCGGCTGACGGGGAACACGGACGGATAAACTCTTGACCTCGCTCATGAAACCATTTGTTGCAAACTGTGAGAACACACAGATGCATCATCAATATCATCACTTTGGATGCCGACATCACAATTATCATTAACAAAATCATACACCTGCACTGCTTTTTTAAGGACTAACTGAGTTTTCAACATCACACCGCTGGCAGTGATAGGTAGAGATTACAGTTTTCCTCAGCAAATTTGTCCAAATTCATGGGCACTTACTTACTTAGTACTTAGATCCTCTGGTCCTTGACAGGACAATGGGCAGCAAGAGTTCGCCATCTGCTTCTGTTTGTAGCCACAGCCCGGATGCTGTTCCAATCGACTCCTCGGTCCACCAGGTCTTCTTTAAATGTAGACCGCCATGACATGGCGTGATTGGCTGGTTGTCCAGGAGTTCTGCTAACTGTTGAAATATCGGTCGATTTAAGAAGAATGGCAGTTTTTACAGAAAGCTTTGCAAACTAGAATAAGAATTATAAAGTAAAAGTAATCACTGGCCTGTACCAAATTCTTCAAGATTCCATAGAAACACTGAAATTCTGTGAAAACAGGCAAATTACCTGGTTGTGCTCAAAATTATATGCCCCACTGAAAACTGTGTTCCCTAGTGATAGGCAAATCCAGATGATGCAAACACTTGTTATGCAAAACCATTTCCACCATACTGTTCAACCAATTTTATTTTTTGACAAAGCATGTAATAAAGCTGTTTTATCGATATTGCAAGAACATTTTTCTACCAAAGCATTCAATCCGAGTATATCTTTTGAACTCAACTGTGACTCAATCTAAAAAAAATTGGCAAGTCACGAAATCAGCTTAAATCTACGTTGAATTTTTTAAAATGAAACAAATAAAAAAAAGCTACAACCATCTCAACCAACGAAGCAGAGCAAATGAAACACTGCTACATACTCCATTTGGATCCAGACAGAACGGGACACGCTGCATGCCTTGTGTCGTAATCACCATCCCCGCTCAGCATGAGGTTGTACCAGATTGCACAAGAACCCTACAATCATAATCATAAATGCTGTAGTGCCCGAGCTACAGTAGCGAAACCAACAGTGCATCACAGTGTCTAGATCATTTGCTCAAGGAAATGTGTTTGGAGTAGTGCTCTCAAGGCAGTAATTGTTTTAACATCGTTAATGCATGCGTTAATTTTTCTTAGTGCACGCATTAACACGTTAATTAACGCACCATTATATTGGTGAAGTTGTAGGTGGACTGCATCGAAAAAAATGACTGGAATGACGAACTCAAGGTGGTGTAACAAGACTGTGACAGTAGTGATGGAATGGCAACGAAACTATTTCTTATTAATGGAATAGTACTGGATTGTAAAATAATCGTTGTTTAATAGAATACTAGAACTTCTGCTTCACAGAATTTAGCAAACTTACGTATGTGCGTTAATTTCTTTAACGTCCATTAATTCTTTAAAGCGTCAATGCATTAATTAGACTGCTCTAGTTTGGAACTTTGCGAAAAGCTGAAGCAAAATAAAAGTTCCTGATGTGGGAGGAATCTGCTTCCAGATACTTGGACCACACGTGGAGAACAAAGTTCATGACCACTATAAACCGGATTTAATCTACATGGTGCAGCAAAAAGTAGCCCCCTAAAGTTTTTCGCTGTTTTCTCAGCAACCATTCAGAATTTTAATTTGAAATTTTGCAGATGTATTGACTGATAAGTTCTACATCTAACAGCCAATAGAAATGTAATTCTGTTAAAAAAACGAAAAAGTTATAAACTTTTTAACATGACTGACTAATGGTTTTTCAGCATTAAAAATGTTCAAGCTAAAAATGCTATTTAATATTCAAAAACCAGTTACCATGTTACTGCCGATGATGCCATAGTAACATTTCGATAAATAGTATTTTATTTTGTTTATAAATTGTCACTAAATTATCGCCGGCTGCCCACTGAGTTTATCTTAGAACAGGATGGCATGCCAGCACAAGATGCACAGAACAGGCTGCAGGCAAACTGTCCAGATTTCATCACAAAGTACCATTGGCCTCCAAATTTGCCGAATATAAATCCAATGGACTATCACATGTGGTGTGCAATGTTGGAGGCTTACTGCAAGCTTAAAACAAAGCCGAAAACAATTGCCAACTTTTAGGAAGCGCTTCAGGTTATCTGGGGCAATTTCACAAGGACGGATTGACAAGACTGTGAAAGACTTCTTAAATTAAGTGACTGAAAACTCGTGTTGAAGCTTGGAGCTGGCAGTGGACACTTTAAACATTCACAGTGACAATGGAATTCAGGCATCTGATCATTAGTTTCTGTGTTGTTTCAATGATGTTATTGAATTGGTGTTGTAGCTTGAACATTTTTAATGCTAAAAAATCTGTAGGTGGTCATGTTAAAAAAATCTATAACTTTGTCATTTTTCAATAGAATCACATTTTCCTTGGCAGTTAGCCGTAGAGCATTTCAGGAAATAAACATATAAAATTTCGAATTAAAATGCCAAAAGGTTGCCAAAAAACAGCAAAAAACTTTAGGGGGCCACTTTATTTTGCCACACCCTGTATGTGCCCATCACAACTTTGCTGCATGTTGCATTTAGACTTTAGACTGTGCTATGCATTGACAACTATAATCACACCTTCAATCTCCAAAATTACATCGACAGCTAACACGAAGTGACATCGGTTTGTGCCACTTACAAATTCCCAAAAATAAGTGTGACAAAATATCACGGTTATGTGGTTAACTGTTAATCAAATGCGATTTTTTTCGTAGCCAAAATATTCAGCAAAAACATAAACAGAAATATGATAGACTATCTAAACATACACATTCTAGTTGCAGCATTAACTAAACATGATAACATACAAACCAGCAAACCAAAGTAAATCGAAACCTCAGACTTCTGCAGCTAACAGCAATTACGCACAACACAGTACATTTAAGTACGGTAGTAGCATACGGAAAGCTCTGAGATTAAGGCAATACTGATATTAACCTTTTCAGGCACAAGGCGCAAACCAATCTCAGGAAACACAGTAGCACCTCCAGCCTCTACATCAGTCATCTGCCGACAACAAGCAACAGTTCCTTACTGCCTTTTCAGCACAAACTGCTAACTTGTTTATTTACTGCTCTGTGTAAATGTAACATGACAGTGCCTCTGTACCCTCGAATGTTACAACACTGAATAAATTCCAGTTACATTTGCAGTTTACACACTACACTCAAATGATAGTATAGTACAACAGCACAACAAAACAAAAACAGTTTGCAACCATAATGACACGACTGCTGCTCAATGAAAAATGCATACCCATAATACTTACATCACCTAAATTTAAATGACTACTTTTAGCAAGTAATTGTCTGATAAACAATCAATTACTGAAGCTCTACTATGATTGTAGTAATTCTGTACAATCAAAAGAAAAGTATCAGGTCAGCTTACATAACAGATGAATGTTGCAACACGATTGCCTCGCCATTCTTCAAATGCATTCGTTTCATGTTTCTGTGCAAACAGAACTTTTTTGCAATCAAGGACAATTATGGGAAAAATGAAAATTACACAGAAGATTAAAATAGCCTGAAATTGTCACAATTATCCTTGCTACATATCAACAGCAGGATATGTGCATATTGTTATGGGGCCATCCTTCCTAGAAGGAGGCCCCCATCATGTGTTGATCCTGTCCATCCATCTGTCTGTCTGTCTGTCTGTCCCGTGCCTCCACCTAGAGGGAAAACGAAAAGGCCTACGAATACCAAACTTGGTAGAAAGGGTCCCTGGGACACAAGCACTCCGTGGACCAATTTCAAAGTCAAAGGGTCAAAGGTCAAGGTCACGGCGGCTAATTGCGCAGTTTGCAAAAAAATCCCCATAACTTCACCACCGGTTGACCGATCAACTTCATATTTGGCAGGTGTCATAAGGACTCCTTGCCGCCTTGCCCTGGGTGACCTCATTACCATGGCAACGGCCTTTCCCTCCATCTGAAAGCCTAGAAAGCCCCAAAACAGCACGCACATACAGCAGCACGCATGCACTCAACTGCAAGGACGGCACCATAGCAGGCGGCCCCTCAACGGCCGCACCCTCTTGTTGAATTTATACCGGTGTGTAAAAAAGAAGTCAACCAGCTGAAGATACGTGAACATCCAAAAATTGTGCAAAAACATCGAGAAAATGACATAAAAGAAATTTTTTTTAAATTTCAGGACTGCATGCTATTTTGTGGACATTTCCAATTTTAAAAACATACAGAAAACTCCGTGTTTAGAAAGATGCAAAATATACTAACAGAGAGCATTGAAGCATACCCGAGCAAAGTCAAAATGTGGCTCATAATGGCCACCAATGCCATAGTTGACAACCTGCAAACAATTTCACACCAGATGACAGTTTTTAGACAAGAAATTTGAGCTAATGATCACAAGATGCGTGAAAGCCTATAGCAGTTCCGGTTCAGTAGTTTAGTTAAAAATTGGGGTGTTCATGCTAAGTTAATATACAAATAGCAAATTCTCTATCTGGATCGCATAACGATAGTAGTGTGGCACCACCTTGTGAATGATATAGATTTGTGTCACAGCCCGAAATCACCAAAAAATCCATGAAACCCCCTATTTTGGCATTCAAGTCATTCAAGGTCATTGAATTCAGTGCCAATCGAGAGCCATTAAAAATAGTAACCTATCTCGCCCTGTTACTGAGATAGAGCAACTTATTGGCCAAAAATCGCAAATTTTGTCCACCCCGTCTCATTTAATGCCCTCATTTGGGGTGACCACCTTCGAATTTATGAAAAAGCTTTACGATTCTGAAACTAGAGTCTTCCAGGCAGCCAACGGTGAAGATTTGGTGATCCTAGCTTGCACCGTTTTTGACTGATCCATCCGTGTGACAGGCAGACAGACAGACAGAATTGCAATGGCTAAGATGCGCTGAAAGCAGTAGCTGTTTTCGCACGTAACAACAAATCCAATGAATGGCATAACATCATGTTCAATTATAATTCTCAGCATCACTATCCAGCACAATATTGATTGTGATAATAATGACCAATAACAGACTGTGATACAATTAATGCAAAAATGCAAAAAAACACACATATACTGGCATTACAGTCCTGGATACTGCTAGGGTAGATAATTTTTATCTATTCTATGCTAAAAGCTGCTTCTTCCAACACTGAATACACAATTCTGTCTGCAGCTACGACAAACGACAAAAGCCGTTAGATGTGTGAGTATCTTTTACACACAAAGCTGGTGCATGAGCTTGCAATGGTGAGAGATGGTTTCTGTATTCAGTCTGACCCAAACTTACTTGACTTTTGATGTCTGTCATGCATGCTATTCCATTTTTGTGTACCAAATGACATTTTGTTTACAGCGTCGGTGACTACGTGCACGTTCGCATCAACCAATGACCACTGGGCTTGCCCTGCTTGCCCACTGGTCAGTTCATCAAAAACTTAACCATGTCAGTTCAATTCAGTTATGTTGCTCTGTATGCACCTTAAAAGATTAACGAGCAATTGTCATGACGATGATGAATGATGAAAAACGAATAAACTTTAGCGTGGCATTAAGTCCTAAGACCACAAGGACACGTAACAATAAGCTTAAACAGTGAAGTCACATAACAGTAGTCAGCGCAGTGAGACGTTCTTAGTCATGTCTGTAAGACCGGGCAAAAAGTTCAATTTTCAGTCTGCTGCGGAAAACTTGCAAACTTGTGAGACCTGGAACTCCTCGATGGTCTCCAGACTCCAGAGTGAGGTTGGCGAAAGCATGAGCTCACTGGCTCAGTAGATAAATTTAACTTATATTAAATATAAATAAATAGAATTACAAAAGACGCGTAAGAGGTCAACGAGTGTTGTACAATGAGACCTGGAGCTCCTCAACAGTGTCCAGTGTGAGGTTAGTGGACGCGCGAGCCCTCTGACTCAGAAAATGAATGCGCTCATCTTCCTCATCTCTCAACCACGCACTGCCAGCGACATACACAACTAGACAAAAAAATGTCCACAGTAACCTTGGCATACTTCGATATTAACTGCAATGACGTCAACGTCACTCAACAGCAATTGGCCTAGCTGGGCCTGCCTAGCAGCAAGGCCTTATGTCACACTGGTAAAATAACCAAAAATCCAGTCACGTGACCTTGACATTTGATCTAATGACCTTGAAATGCAATAGGGTTCTTGCGATTGTTGAACTACATGTGGACCAGGAGTTATCCTGTTAACAGAGAAAAAAACAAACAAAAAACTTAGGGATCATGCCGAAGACAGTACCGTCATCGCTATTGCCAACAGTAAATACAATAAAATTTACTCCCACCATTTAAAATACTCTTATCTGGATATTTGCAAGTGTGAATCTATATGATGTTTGTATCACCAACTACAAAGTAGAGAGCTGCACGGTAATGGGTACAACAGTAATACCGCGATAACGGGGACAACCAATAATATTTTACCACAGTAGTAACGGTAATGGGGACAGATGTAACAGTAATATCGTGGTAACAGGGATTAACGCCACGGTGTTACCGCTGAAATGGGAACAAATGCGCAGAAAATAGAATATTCAAAATGTTGTTAATTGCTAGTAATCAAAAGCAAGAATGGCTGGCGCCAGTCAGACATTTAATCGACGTCAGCAATCTGTTTCTCTCGCCTGCAGTGTGCCTTCTCGCCTTGTCCACTGCACCTGTGTGACCCCCTGTAGCAAGTAGGGTATACTAGGAATGACAATAGGACCGCCGTGACAGGAGTGACTAATACCCTGGGGGCATGGCGACCGCACTGTTCCCGGCGTGACTGCTCAGTTGTAATTCCTGGACCCCTGGTAAGCTTCTTCCATGCGCTACAAGCTGTTGATGGCCAGATCTTCTTGCGTGGCCTGGTGTTTTGCTAGGGCCTAACCATTCAGCAGACTGTTGAATGTCTAATGTCTGCAAAGCTAGACAGTCCATACATTAATGATAATGACACTTTTCTACCGTGTGTGCACAGGTTTAAGTTTTAACTTGTATGGTAAATCAATGCACAACAGACACTTGTGACTGTGATGAAAATTTGGCATTTCATTCGACTTGTGACTGGGATGAAAAATGGGGGCTGCATAGGGCAGCGGTGATGGGGTG
>Ga0209367_1011639_pt1 | contig 11630 bp, 8 predicted proteins | sample WorMetLIZISLAND2_FD_187412 | JGI IMG/M metagenome (GOLD analysis project Ga0209367, IMG submission 187412) | Marine gutless worms symbiont microbial communities from Max Planck institute for Marine Microbiology, Germany - Olavius geniculatus... ... | reverse complement strand
TATATAGCTGTTTGCTCAACATGACAATTTTGCGAGTTTAACTCTATATTGTTGTTCTTTTTGTTTGTTTGTTTTTTTTTGTTTTTCTTGTTTACCAATGTTTATTTGGTGAAATAAAGATTATCATATTTATCCGGCAGTCGAATCAATAGCCTAGCGGCTATTCATACCGTTATCAGTGAAATATCCGGTCCTACCCCGGCCGGCTATTTTTCTGGCAGCTGTCTTAAGCCGTGTTCGTAGCGACAAACTCAACTCAATTAGTTGAGTCGAGTTGAGTTGAGTTGAATTTGTCGCTATGAACAAGGCTTTACATTGCCTTATAGCCGATACGTTCGAGCACCGAAGGGCATGACTGTGATCTCGGTGGAGACGTCTCGGTCTGGAGACGGTCTCGAGACGTACTAACGTCTCGTCTCGGTCTCGGAGCAATATGTCCCGGTCTCGGCCCAGTAGGTCTCGTCTCGTTGAGACGTTTTGTGTAGGCGCGCGCCGTGCATACTAAAGCTGCAGTTAGAGCGATACTAACCAGCATGACATTTGTGGCTTAGACATATTCGTTTACAGTGTTTTTACTCTTGCATTTACTTATTTATCATAAAGCAGAATTATGTCATGTCAGTCTTTTTTTTCGTCATAAAACGACCCTGTTGCAATGAAGATAAAGTGTATGATGTCAAAATGAATACTATCAGCCAAATGTGAACGACGTATAAGGCTATAATGTGCTGTAGTTTTCTAATTTCAGTTGCTTGCAAATTGCGATAAACATAATGGTTCACGTCTACAGCACTGCAGTTGCAATTCTTTATGGTGAAGAAAATAAGTGCAAAAACCCACAATATCACAAATAGAAGAAAACGCTTACCATGGTGCGAGTTAATTAATCCGTATAATTTTTTTCATTGTCACTGTGTTTCACGATACGTCACAAAACACATCTCGGCAAGACGTTGAAGCTCCCGAGACTCTCGAGAGTCTCGGGAGCTGCAAGGTCTTAACCAGCGTCTCGGAAGCTGCAACGTCTCGTCTCGGTCTCGTCTCGGATTTTAAACGTCTCGTTTCGCTCTCGTCTCAAACAAAATTTTGAACGTCTCGGTCTCGGAGACATGGGTCTCAAGTCTCGACTTAGAAGGTCTTGTGCACATCCCTGCCAAAGGGTTTCCATATCTTTCTAGGGGAATTTTGTCTGAGAGCATTTTTACGCGCAAGCTATAGCGCGTAGCCTATATATTAGCTATGGTAATTCTGTTCGTCCGTCTGACGTCTGTCAGTCCGTCTGTCTGTCACAACCCGGTACCAATCCAAGACCAGATGAGATAGACTTCGGGTTTTTACCGTATTATAGCTTAGTATCTCTAGTATTTCGTGACAAAATTTTATGCCACTGGATAGAAAAAGTCCCCACGAACGAGAGGGCGAAAGAGAAGCACCCTTCCTAAAAAGACGTTATTCTACCGTTATTGGCTCGTCTAACAGGGACGCTGAAAATGACGGACATGAAAAAAAAGAACAAATTTAGACAAATTGGCAAGACATGAAGCAGCCTGACATGAAATTGACGGACATAAAGTTAACGGACAGGAAAATGCAAGACATGTTTCAGGTAGCTGAATATAATAGGCCTATATTTAGTCGACTTTGGTTTATAGTTGTTATACTGTAGCTAATTTTATATTGATGGTTTTCGTAATATATATTCGTAATATATGCTTTTTATCATAATACATATGCATATTATACAACTTATTTTGCTGTTGTGACTTGTGTTCTGCCGTTTTTTTAAAGAATTGCGGACTGCATTGTAATGTAATTTATTTCCAAATGACAGACCTATAATATCTTGTTCTCCAATTTCACGTTCGTCAAATTCATGTCCGGCATTTTCAGTCAACCCCGTCTAACGTGAAAATGGTTGCAGATAGGCACATACATGCCGCTTATTATAACAAGCACTGGCAACGAGCTTGTTAGAAATGTCAACATCGATGACCTTGAATGACCTTGAACCCCCAAAATAGGGGGGTTTAATGAATTTTTTGTCGATTTTGGGCTGCCAGACGCATTTCAAGAGTTAATTGCGCCGAAATGGCTGGAGATAGACGAAGACAACCTGCGCATGAAATTTTGAGCATTAAATGTAAATTTTAGCAGTTCAAGTCCGGTCCCTTTAGATTTAAGTAGGGCTGCGCACGCAGGTGTCAAAAAGGGGTACCCTTCTAAAAAGTGGTTATGTATCCGCTGTTGGCTTGCCTAGCGTGAAAATAGTTGCAGATAGGCACAGACATGCTTCCTATCATAACAAGCACTGGCGACAAGCTTCTTAGGAATATAAACATCGATAACCTTGACTGACCTTGAACCCTAAAAATATTAATTTTAAGTGATTTTTGGCGATTTTTTGACTGCAAAAGAGTGAATTGCGACGAAATGGATGGAGATGGTAGACCAAGATTATTTGCAAACAGGAACTGCCATAGGCTCTTGTGCGTTTCATGAGCATTAGCTCAGATTTCTTGTTTGTAGTACTGTGATTCCAGAAAAAAAATGTTTATGGGGGACCGATTCTCGATGCTTGTACTCCTTGGAAGCTCGTTAGCGGTGTTTTTTTTGTGATAAGCAGAAAGTATGTGCCTTTTTCACGTCAGTCGAGTCAATAGCGGTAAAATAACGACTCTTAACGAAAGTACCCTATTTGGCGCACTCGTTCGATGGGAATCCCTTCACCAAGTGGAACGAGATTTTGTCACGTTGAGTCTTTTTGGCAGCAACACTGAAGATTTCGTGATCTTAGCTTGCACCGTTTTGATAAAATCGCAGGGTATGACGGACAGACGGACACTTTTACGATGGCTAATACGCGCTTAGTCAAAAGCGGTGCTATGCGGTAGCGCGTAATTAAACAAACTTAACATTTAAATGTTGTTTCCAGAATTTACAACATCAATTGGCTAAATTATGGTTTATCTATTGATTATGACTTAATTTAGCGACAAATGTGTTGTTACAATTAACGTGATCTGTAGTCGTTATTTAGGCCTATCTGTTTGGTTTCAGCAAAATACACATGAAGTTAAAACGGTAACTAATACTATTCGACCGGCAGCCATACAAATAGCCTGCAGACTATTTTTCCGGTCAAAAGAATAACGAGGCGCAGCCTCGTTTTCAATCTGCCAAGTCAGATCTTTAATTCCGATTCATTTCCAATCGCGAGACGGTGGCACTGATGTCGATCGGTCTAGTTAGCGTTAAAGGTGGTTAAAGGTTAAAGGTGGTGTTATAGTTCTTAATGGAAGTCCATTTCAGAGCTACGGAGCGTCACCTGCCGTATGGGATCCCACAGTGTTACCTGCCACTTGACACAAATGAACGCGCCCCGCCTTAACCCCAGCCAGATAGGCCGGTACTCGATTTACCTACTCCGGAGGGATGGAAGGCTGAGTTGACCTAAGCGGCCAGCTAGCCTACATACCGAGATGGTTTACCTGCCCACAGGCAGTCACCCATCCTAGTACTAACCCGGCCGGGCGTAGAGTAACTTCGTTGATCGAATCAAATGCGTTACCTCTAAGCCACGCCACCAACCCTATGCGTTATGCTTAGTCAATAGAATTAGAGTAATAAGAGTTAATAATATGGTGTAGGGTTTAAGGATAGGGTCATGCCGGATTAAGGGGGGGGGTGCTGAGGATGCTGCAGCATGCGGCCCATTCGTAAAATAGGACCACGGCCAGAGTGGACGAGAGTATTTTTTTTGTAACAGCCATTTTGATTGTACATAAACGACTAAGTGTTGCCATAAGATGCGTTTTTGAAAGCCCAAACTCAGTAAAAATGCGCTTACGGCCGGGGCTCTGCCACGGGCCCCGTTGAGGTAGCTTTTTAGGGCTCTACCCCATATCCCCTAAGTAAATTTGAGTAAGGTGGAAGAAGAGAATGGCAGAAAAAGATGGATGAAAGGGAAAAGAAAGAAAGGGAATAAAAAAGAAGAAGGGGCTTGGAGAGTGTTCCAAAAACAATAATCCTGGCTACCCTGTGTAACCCTAGTGTATCGACATGATCTCGCAGGCCTGCCAAGCCACCCGCATTAAGCGGGTAACATCCACAAGTTAACCTCGTCATGCACGAATCCGCTCACCCGCGCAAAGTCAGTCACCCACCGACGACGAATGTCTCGCATTTTGGTCACGATTTGTCTCTGTTGTTTAAGCTGCATCAAATGTGACAGTTGATTTTCACAAAAATAATTAAAATTTTGCCACCTAACGTCTTATTTAAGGCCAAAGTGCACCAAAGTCGACTTCGGTTGGAGCTCTGCCCAAACCCACAGAGGAAGCTCACAGTCCACTTGCTGGTTTCAATTGGTCTCATTTAAAGCAAAAAAAGTAAAAGCAAAGAAATGAAAAATAAAGGAAAGTAAAGGCAAGAGAAAGGAAGGAAAAGGAAAAAAACGAGATGGAAAGAAAAGAAGAGAGAATTATCACCCACATTTGCCATTTAATTTATATACGGTGTAAACGATGTGACAAATGGCACTGTGGTTGAAGACATAAAAGTGCAAAAATCATTATAAGTTGGTTTTGAATGCTAAAGTCAAATAAACCTTTTTTCTAAATAACAGCATCCGACACGATTTGCTTTTAATCCGGCCCTGGTCAGATTTAGAGTTAGCGTATTTCAGAGATTTAAGTAACGATAATGCACACCCACATTAAGCGTCAAATATTGGTGATAAATTCGAGGCTGCTACAAACAAGAACTAAACTTGCCAACTGCAAGCTTGAGGTTACCAGTTAGCCGGCTACCTTCGTGTCTCTGTGGCGGTACCGCCGCAGAGCAGAGACACGGTCTTGGCCGATACCTACGAGCACCTTTGAATGCTCGTGCGTAGCCTACTGGCGGCCGGATAAATAGCCGGCAAGGGTAAGATCAGATATTTATCCGATTGCCGCATCAATAGCTAAAGGTCAATTTCCACTATGGCTGCGCGTTGCGTTGCGCTGCGTTTGAACGCGTTTAAACGCGCCGCAACGCGCAACGCGTTGAAAAGGGTGGAGACATTTTTGGAAAGTATATTAATGAGTTAATATGGCCGACAAATACGAAGATTGTTGCTGTTGGGAGCAGCAGCTTGTTGCACATACGTGTTGCGTAAGAAAAAAGAAAGCGTAGGCCTAGATTTTGGATTCATCCCGTCATCGCCAACCGGGATGACCAAGGCGACTATCAGCATCTGATACAGTAGCTACGCTTCGACCCAGCTCTGTTCCAGCGATACTTTCGGCTGTCTGTCGATCAGTTTGATGACCTACTCGGGCTAGTTGAGCGTTTTCATTGGTCAGCGCAATTACTATCGCTCGGAGAGTAAACAAAAAATAGAAACACTATCGGCGTTTCTATTTTAAACGCAACCCATCGCAACGCAACGCAACGCAACGCCGTAGTGGAAATGCTCTTTAACGGTTAAATAGGCCTATCTAAGCCGGATAAATATCTTGTGACAAAATTAAAAGTGGATTTGGCTGAAATTTTCGGATTGGTCAGATTTGTTTCAAACTACAGTAATTTGATTAGATTTTGGTGGAGACAGTATTGCCATCTTGCAAAAAGGAAAAACAAGTAATTTGAGAAAAGCTCATGAGACGCGCGACAGTTGGTGACGTATCATAGTGGTTAGAACTTCTAACCACTATGCTACGCCACCAACAATACTGTCAACTTAGAACGTCGGTCCTGGCCGGCGAACTTTCCTTATCTTGCGCTAAACTGATGGATGGCCGTTTGACCACTTTGTGGGTAAAGCGTTCGCTATCAGTCAACAACAGGGCCAACTCAGCCTGCCATCCCTCCGGGGTGGGTTAAATGAGTAGTAACTCATTATATGGGTTTCGTAAGGTGGGGACTTTAGTACAGCTGACTGGGGCTGCCTAGCCGGCCGCTGCGCTAGCCTGTGTCTGCAGGCTGCACGCGGTGGCTGTGCGGCCGCCATCTCTGGTTAGTGACGAAAACGCATTAGAGGTGTGTTCGCAAGAATGCGCTATACAAATTGACGACTTTTATCTTTTTTTACCTTAGCAGTTAGCCTACTTTTCGCAGGTTATCTTAGCTTATCTTTATCCATTTCATCGTAATTCACCCTTGAAATGTGCACGGCAGTTAAAAATCACAAAAGAAACACTAAAAACCCTTATTTTGGGGATTCAAGGTCATTTAAAGTATCAATGTTGACATTCCTAAAAAGTGCTTCTTATGATAAGCAGCATGTCTGTGCCTATCTGCAATTGTTTTACGCTAGACGAGCCAATATCGGCAAAATAACCACTTTTCAAATGACTACCTCTCTGACGCTTGCGCGCGCAGGCCTCCTTGAACCTAGAGGGTAGGGACATAAACTGCTAAAATATACGTTTGATGCTAAAAATTTCATGCGCAGGTTGTCTTAATATATCTTCAGCCATTTCGTCGTAGTTTACTTTTGAAATTTGCGTTGCAACCAAGTTTCGAAAAATTTACCAAAAACTCTAATTTGGGGGGTACAAAGTCGTTCAAGGTCATCAATGTTGATAAATTTAAAAAGCCTGTCAACAGTGCGTGTTATGATAAGCATGCAGCATGTCTGTACCCATCTGCAACCGTTTTCACACTATACGAGCCAATAGCGGTAAAATAACCACTTTTTAAGGGGTACCCGTTTTTCACGCCCACATTCAAAGGGAACCTCCGCACCCGAGGAAACGAAATTTTTGTCGCGAAAAACTAAAGTTCTTGTGACAGCCCACAGTAAAGATTTCGTGATCCTAAGATGCACCGTTTTGATAGGGCTCAAGGGTGTGACGGACAGACGGACGGACGTCTCGACGATGACCAAGACGCGCGAAGCATTACGTGCTGTCACGCGTAAAAAACGTTGTATTAAGTTGTTTTCGTACTCGCCAGACGGCAGCACCGTTCTTTAGTATTGCCAGATGGGTGGCAGAGATGTGCAGATCCTGAAATTTTTGGGTCCGCGTTAGTCCGCAGAATTTGACTAAGGATCCGCTGTCAGTCCGCGTCCGCACTGAATAGGCCTAGGCCCCTAGTCGTTTACCCCCTGCCTACGCCACTACAATATGCCCCACATTGGCTGAGGCTTACATCTCAGAAGCAGAAGTCCCTCAAACTTCGAGATTTTCATTTATTTGTCCCATTCGCTTTCAGCAATTTCTTTGTTTTGCCTACGGAGATTTTGATTGCGTTTGTTAATTTCTGATGTAGGCCTATCTGGTTTAAATCAGTTAGTGTTTAACTGAAAACGGATTAAAGCCTATACCAGGGAGTTTTCTTTAGTCACTGAAGGGAGCGTCAGCATAATTGGGGCCTAAACGGTGCACATGTAGGTTACAGCTAAGGGCCTGCAGTACACGGACACACCCAGAGAAGCTATGAATGAAATAAGAAAACAAAAACTCTCACTCGTTCTTTAATAGCAATAGCGATTATTTCGGTGTTTCACATAATAGACAGAAGAAGGTAGAAATGGCAGAAAATACTATCATGGTTTGTAAGTAACACAGTCTGATCACAGATATTCACAATCAGCGAAAGACTATAGGCTATTGGTGATGCTGCGACAAAATACTCGAGTACTCGGTACCGAGTAGTCAGTAATAATAAACTAAAAGCTCGACTCATCAAAGCACTAATCTGGCCTATCGTCACGTACGGCTCGGAGGCATGGACACTGAACAAAGAATTATGTGAGAAGGTAGAGGCGTTTGAGATGCAATGTAACAGACGTGCTATGCGCATCTCTTACGTGGAGCATGTGACGAACGAGGAGGTTTTACGAAGGGTGGGCCAAGACAGGGGCCTGTTGGGGCAAGTAAAATCACGCAAACTGAAATACTTCGGTCACACAACGCGACATGAGAGTCTAGAGAAAGATATTATGCTGGGCATCATGGCCGGAAAACGTCGGCAAGGCGGTCAGAAGAAGCAATGGATCGATGATATCGTTCAGTGGTGCGACAGGAGCCTGGTCGAAATGGTAAGACAGGCTGAAAACAGAAAGAGTTATCGATGCTTAGTTCATGAAGCCGACTACGCTCGTACATCGGGCACGGCAAGCTGATGATGAGTAGTCAGTAACTGACGAAATACAGGTATTAATTCGCTTGGTAGTGCATTTTTGCTAAAGAAGACAAAAATTAAATATGCTTTTCAAAGTTTGTTAGCAGTTATTAGAAAAAAAACACCGTCACAGAACAAGATCCGCGTCAGTCCGTGTCTGTAAAAAATCTTGCGGATCTGGGTCCGCGGACTGACGGGTCCGCAGTCCGCACATCTCTGGCACCCACGACACATTATGACGTCAGCGTTACGTCATGACTAGCAAAGAATATTTAACTAACAACCATATATTGTTAAAAATTTTTGAATTAGTATTTCTTCAGATACAACTGGTAACATTTTGTGTTGATCGATCATCATTTGAGTGAAATATGAAAGAAAAAAGGGATCCATATTTTATGAAACACTATGTAGTTATAAATACCTTATAGTTAGTTAAAAATATATAGTTCTTAAGTTTTTGGCTGACCGTTAAGTCGAGCCTTGAGTACGATGCGTCATCTGTCTGTCTTCTGTTTTCTGTCTGTGTGTCTATAACGCATGTATTGTGGCTAAACCGTACATTGTAGTGGGTCGGCAATGAATAAGGCGATGACAAGTTCAGTAGGCTGTTAGTCCTAACTATGTCTCTATCTACAGCGCTGTGGCCGCAATTTTGAATGCAAAGTTTCTGCCTGCAGCCATTACCCACGTGCGCTGAATTACCGTATCGTATCCTGGAGTTGATTGTAGCGTTCGAGATAGCAGTCTTACTATATCGTGTATGAAACTGCAGTCGCTCTGGGAAATCGCTTCTATTTCGCGACCGATGACAGATGACGCATCGTCTGACGTTCGCCTTCGCATGTAAATTGTACGGTCGGCATTTTTAGTGACAGCTGCGCTTTTTGTTATAAAATGGAATTTGATTTACGTTAGCAGTTCATTACTAGGTGATGTACAGTATTAAATACGTGGTGACTATTCCTCCGGCGGCCGTACAAATAGTCCGTAAACTATATATCCGGTGGATCAAAAACGAACCTGAGTCATAAATTTAATTACGATTCAATTGAAATCGCTAGGTGGCGGAACAAGTGTCGATCACTGTCATTAGCGTTGTGTGTAGTCACTGCATTATTAGCGATAATATTACGCTTTGGCGTTTAGAGTTTAGGTTTAGGGTTTAAAGTTAAAATTAGGGTTAAGTTTAGTGTGACGATAATGCACACCCAAAGTAAGCGTGTGATATTGGTGATGAATTCGAGGCTGTTAGATGCAAAAAACTAAACTTGCTGACTGGCGATACCCGTGATTCCCTAGTTATAGGGTTGAGGTTGCCAGTTGGCCGGCTGCCGCCGTGTCTCTGCAGGCAATACAAAGTAATGTTAATGATAAGCAAAAAAATGACCTGTCCCCCAACAGGTGTTTACCTAAGCCTACCATCAAACCACCCTGCACCCACCCACACTCGCAAGGCTGGTTTTTCTGGCGACTCGCCGCTGCCCGTCGAATGCATGACATCAAGCATGTTGTAGTCGTCATTGGGCACGTGTAGGCCTGTCGAATAAGCATCCGCAAACCAAGGTGCGGCATAAGTTATCAGGGCGTAGTTTAAAACCTGCACGAGCCCAATGACGACTACATCATGCTTGATGGCATGCATGCGACGGGCGGCGGCGAGTCGCCAGAAAACCCCGCCTTGCGAGTGTGGGTGGGTGCAGGGTGGTTTGATGTTAGTGTAGGCCTGTTGGGGGACAAGTTATTTTTTTTTGCTTATCATTAACATTATCATTTTTGCCTGCATTATATTCAAAACCAGTTGTGGGAACAGGTTTTTGAGTATAGGCCTAATATAAAAACAACCCCACCGTGGTCTGCCATCTTGACGTGGTGGTGGGATTTGTGCTCCGAGGACCCAAAAAATTGTAATCTGGAGGTCCTCGAGGAGTCAACTGAGAGCAGACCATGTTGCAGAACAACCAAACTACACGCCTTCTTTAACAGCGTGATGGAAATATGCTCAAATGTGGAACTCTCATTTGATGATTATCACTAAATTGTAAAAAAAAAATTCCTCGCTAATATTCAATTCACAGGCCTAGAGTTTATTTGGCTTAGTCTTAGAATCATGCCCTTTGTGGTTAACAACAGCGTTATGCTTGACTGTAACGTGAACATTTAGATTACGTATAATTAATAACTAATTTTTATTTGGCCCAGTATCGAGAAAACAGAAATTTTTCAGCGCCCCAGCTTCCCTGTAGCCCCGTCAAAATCCCTTTGTCAGATCCCCCCAAATGTTACCCGTGGCTAGACATCGATGCTCACCCCTCACAAATGCCCAGAATTCGGTGCACGTATACCGGCCATAGGTTTCCGGCTAAAGGCAAAAGCGTAAGTTGAGCGAGTGCTGAAATATAATAGTAGCACATTCCTATTGACAGAGTCAAATGATAGATACTCTTTCAAAATATTATTGTCATTTTTCGGTCGGAATGCATTTGTGTATAGGCCTGCAGCATATGAGTTTTAAACAACTGTCCATAGTGACTGCATGATCACGATTACTTCTTCAATTTATGAATTTATTATTGCAATACAAAAATTGATAGATTGTAAACAATAACTTTATATGATTTATATAAATATCAATTCTTTATAAATGTAATCTATACTTTTTTGTATAAAATTTAGCAGAATTTTTGAACATGAAAGCATCAGTTTTTTCGATATGTGCTTAGAGTAAATTTAGGTAAAACAAATTAATGGAACGTATAGCTAAATATTTAAACTGTGGTTATTTATATTATACATTGTGTTCCAAAAAACAAAGATTTGCATTATTTATCATATTTTTGCCAAAGTATGACAATTTATCAAAACTTTTTTGAATGCTAGACTTGGAAAACTATTTACCACAAAACTGTCATTAAACTTTCCACTACACCCAAAAGCTGTCGCTATACTACTTTATAAAATACTATATTTGAAATATTGCATCAGCTCATGCATTGCAGAGTGTTTTATAGAATAACTTTCTGACATTTTAAAGTGGTAGGAAATCTAGCACTCAAATGTTGGAAATGTACTTTAGTTAGCAAACTTTATGATAATTAGAACACAATTTTTTTATAATTTATAGTTATGTTTTTTTGTAAACGGTGATATTAGATGACGTAATGGTTTCACGTGGTACCGTTTTCTGTTCATGATAATGATGATAAGCCTAATAGTCTTTATTATTCAACTTTATTCACCATCAAGTGGTAGCACATAAAAAGAAAAAAAAACAATATAAACACAATTAACAACACAGCGGACGGTAAGACAGAGTGGCAGTAGGATGACACAAATAGATGAAAGCCTTAACTAACAAGCGAAAAGCCCGAAACTCAGTTCAAACTTTACCGATCTATTACCCAAGACAACGCTGGGTAAGGATATGCCAAGGTACAATTGAATACTCTTAACAGTTTCAATGTTATTTGTCCTAAATAATTTCATAAAGAACCTGTTAAATGCAAAGTCAATTGAAC
>Ga0209367_1011638_pt1 | contig 11631 bp, 6 predicted proteins | sample WorMetLIZISLAND2_FD_187412 | JGI IMG/M metagenome (GOLD analysis project Ga0209367, IMG submission 187412) | Marine gutless worms symbiont microbial communities from Max Planck institute for Marine Microbiology, Germany - Olavius geniculatus... ... | reverse complement strand
ACTACATGGTCTCGCGATGTCAGGTCTCGCGATGTCCACCCTTGCTACATGGTCTCACGTTGTCCAGTCTCGCGATGTCAGGTCTCGCGATTTCAGCGTCCCCCTTTGTTGCAGTTGGATTTTAAGCACAACTGCCACATCCCGCCACCGTCCTACAAATTCAGCGCTTATATACTAGATGAGATAATTGACGAATAAAGCCGGAGAACAGTGTGACACGACATATACAAGGTGCGGCAGAAAAAAGTGGACCCCTAAAATCTTTCGCTGTTTTCTCAGCAACCTTTTGGAATTTTAATTTAAAATTTTACAGATTTATTTATTGAAACCTTTTACATCTAACTGCCAAGTAAAATTTAACTCTGTTGAAAAACGACGAAGTTACAAATTTTTTTAACATGACCGCCTGCCGATTTTTCAGCATTCAAAAATGTTCCGGCTACAACACCAATTTAATAACATCGTTAAACAACACAGTTAAATAATGATCAAATGCCAGAATTCAATTGTCAGGCGAATGTTCAGAGTGTTCACCGCCAGCTCCAAGCTACAACACCAGCTTAGTCGCCTTATTTGAGAAATCTTTTACAGCCTTATCGATCGGTCCCTGTGGCAGGTTGCCCCAGATAATCTGAAGCACTTCCTTGAGTTCGGTGCTTGTTTTCGGCTTTGTTTCAGGCTTGCGGTAAGCCTTCAACATCGCACCTCATACGTGATAATCCATTGGGTTTATATTCCTTGAATTTACAGGCCATTGGCCTTTTGTGATGATATCTGGACAGCTGGAACGCAGCCATGTCTGTGCCATGACTGTGCGGCGTTGTGCGCTGTGTGTGATGACGCGCCGTCCTGCTGGAAGATGAATCCGGTGGGCAGCCGGCGATTGCTTTAAAGGAACGATAATTTAGTGATAATATATAAACAATATAAATGACTGTTTATCAAAACGTCACTGTGACGTTATCGGCGGTAACGTGTAACCAGTTTTTGAAAATCAAATAGCATTTTTAGCTTGAACATTTTTAATGCTAAAAATCGGTAGGCGGTCATGTTAAAAAGTCTATAACTTTGTTGTTTTTTAATAAAATCACACTTTACTTGACAATGTATGTTTTACTAAATGAAGCTGTAAAATTTCATATAAAAATTTCAAACGGTTGCTGAGAAAACAGCGAAAAACTTTAGAGGTCCACTTTTTTGTTGCACCCTGTACAGGGTGAACCAAAATAATCGAAACATTTGACATATTACACGTTCTTCTACCATTAACTGTCACTAAGTGAGCAACTCTCAAATTAGTTTGGTTGTTAAGTTTTTGGCCAAATTTGGTTCCCTGTAAAATAGAGCAAAACATAAAATATCGTGCAAAAAATACAAACTTTTGGATGGTTGTCGTCTTCTGAAGAAAAACAGAAGCAGCAGAAAACAGATAAGACTGATAAGAACGATTATAACTGCCAGCACTATTGTTGAGTACAGAAACGCGTCGTTAGTTACTTCTGCAAATAAAAAAATGCCAAAACACAGTTTAAAGCTGCCTTTAAAGGGACTGATTTTTAATAAACACGAATAAAAATAATTATCAAATTGGACACTTGAACAACATTAGAACGGTGCTCCAGAAACAAGACGACAGTCGAGTACGAGCATAAACCCAATGACTATAGGCTACGTACCAACGTCAAGGGTAGAAAGCTAAAGTTCTATGGTCACATAATGCGCTCAGAAAAAGATAACCTCGTAAAAGATGTCATCGTCGGATTTAGATCAAGTGGTCAACCAAGAAGGCGCTGGGTGCAAGACGTGAAAGACTGGCTAAAGATGACTATCAACGATGCTGCCAAACTTACCGGAGAAAGAATCATTTGGAGAAAAGACGTATATCGAGCCGCCTACCTATCGATAACGGATGGCACATGACCTGACCTGACGTGGGACTATACGGGCGGTATATGGTATCTTACGAACCTAGCCTACCGTACAGAACTATACGATTTGTGCACAGATTGCGTTTAATAATTATATGTGTAAAATCTGTCAACTAGTGTTTTCAGTTTAATTTCTAAATTCACTACTTACGACTGTGTATACTCGACAGAAAGTCCACTGATTGACTTTAATTATACAGCGACGTTGAGTTGTTAGCGCGCATTCTCTATAACAATTTTTGCTGATACGTTAATAAAGTTTAGCAAGCTGTACTTTCAAGCTTTCGTCAAAATATTCCACGCCCTTTATACCTGTTGGAAGCGTCTGCGTATGACCTTCTGGCACATTCGCGCTGTTTCTCGTTGTCACATTGGTATCTGAGAAAAAAAACAGAACAACAATGCTAGTCAGAAATTTATTCACAGTAGTCGCAACTGAAATGGCGAACGGAGAGTCAGTCGGTCACGTCGTTCGCGAAAACTTTGTATATCGCATGCGGGAGAACGAGCGGCATAATTTTGGTGTTAACTATGCATTTTTATAGCAAGTAAGTTATAAGCAGATTTCGATTACATTTTTTAAGAAGAAAAGCGTAGCCTGGCGCCCGAGATCGATCGGTGGTAATCTTGATCACGATACACATCGGGGAATTAATAAAGCATTTTACGCAGTGCACCGCGATGACAGCCAAGAACAGAACATGACAACCTCGGCAGAGCTATGCGCTCTAGTGTGTGCATACTAATCAGATGGATCAGGGTGGATCAGTCAAAAACGGTGCAAGCTAGAATCACCAAATCTGCACCATTAGCTGCCAGGAAGACTCTAGTTTTAGGAACCGTAAAGCTTTTCCATAAATTCGAACGGGGTCACCCCGAACGAAAGCGCTAAATGAGTGGGGATGGGCAAAATTTGCAATTTTGGGCCAATAAGTAGCTGTATCTCAGTAACGGTGCGAGATAGGGCCTAGGTTACTATTAATCACTAATAGGAAGTCGTACACTGGCTCTCAATTGGCGCCAAATTCAATGACCTTGAACGACCTTGAACGCTAAAATAGGGGGTTTTATGGATTTTTTGGCGATTTCGGGCTGCGATACAAGTTTATATCATTCACAAAGTGGCGCCACGGAACTATCGTTATGCGATCCAGATAGAAAATTTGGTATTTGTATATTAACTTAGCGTGAACACCCCAATTTTTAGCTAAACTACTGAACCGAAACTGCTATAGGCTTCCGCGCGTCTCGTGAACATTAGCTCAAATTTTTTGTTATTATTATTAAGGATATTTATATAGCGCACTTTCGCTACGCCCCAAATGCGCTGTGCAAACAGAAAGTTAGAAGTTAAAAAGAGCTGCTTTTAGATGTGAACGCAATGTTAGTAATGTCATATCATCACAACGCAGTTCAACTGGCAAACTGTTCCATACTGCAGGACCAGGGACAGAAAAGCTTCTGTATCTGTAGCATGTCTTCGTCCGTGAAACAATTAGTTGATGTGATCGGGCTGAGCGCATATGAGAACGACCGGCCGTGGATGACGTCGTTGAACAGTACGTCACTAGGTAGGGTGGTGCCAGACCATGCAAACATTTGAACACGACAACTGCCTACTTGAACGTTATTTGTTGTCTTACTGGCAGCCAGTGTAATTCGCGCAATGTTGGCGATATGTAATCGTACTTTCTGTCAAATTATTTGTCTTCCGGAAGGAAAAATGGGGCTAAAAATTTTGGAAAAAATTAGAGCAAAATTGAAATTTTGAGCATATAACTTCATCTGTCAGAAATTTGCATCTATCTGCGCCCCGACTTTTCCACCCAAGCCGCCACTGAATATCGAATGTGAATATAGCAGACCTGTCTAGTTCAAACCCTGCATAGCATAGGGCCTACCTGGAGAGAGATAGAATGCAGCGGGTATGACGAAGTGACTGCCGTAGATGCCGTAAGAACCGACGCTCATGTAGTTGACTGCAAACGACGACCCGTCAGCGTACGAGCCGATCACCTGCCTCCCGGGGTCGTACCCACGCCCATACGAGACGTTCTCGCCAGGCGACCATGAGATCCAGAACCAACGCAGCTCAACGCTCGACAGCACGCCTGTTGACAAGCTCGGATACTCGTAGTGAGTCCTGTTGTCGGATCCTATCCTGCCAGTATCAACAACTGTTTACAGGTAAGTGAGATACAGAACGAAATTCAACTGTACACAACCAGAGCCGGATTAAATTGTTTTTTTGGGGGGAGAGGCGTAGGCTGAATAGAATATTTGCAGATTACATAAAGTACTACGTTAAAGCGCTTAAAAACTACGGACACAGCAGATTAAGAAAGTAACACCAAGCAAAACGAAAAGAGTGTGCGTATAAAAAACGTACAAAGTGACAGAACTAAACCGAAATAAAACGAAATCCAACAAAATTAGCTACGATTAAATAAGAGCCGCAACGTGGGGCTTTCATTTAACTTCATTTCAGTTCAGTTCAGTTCATTGTGTTTCGTTTCGATTGATTTCATTTCTGTCGCTCCTAACACAGCTTAAAGGCTCGGACTTGCCTGATGCTGGACCAGCGGTTGGTGAGAACGAGTTCGTAGATGCCGTCAGTGTAAACGGCTCGTCGACGCGTCAGTCGAATGACCGCCAGCTCGCGTGCAGTCGCTTGGAACCAGACCGACGTCCTGCCGCTCAGATTCATGCCTACGTCCATCACTGTACCACCTTCCTCCGCAAACTCGCGACCTATATATACCCACACACACAGCGCCGCTGCGGTTTAATTTACAAAATTTTACTTTCTAGGTCATTCCAATAAGCAAAGACTACGCAAAAAGTCTGACCTAGAAATAGCACAAAAAAACGCGCTGTACAAAAATATCTAGGAGAACATGTGAAAGTACCTTCAAAAATCCATCAATTATTCAGTCGTTCATTAAGCCAAAAAACAACACACACAATACACAAAAAAACGTAAGCCATAAAGCAATGAGAATAAGCTATAATTGAATGTTTACAGCAAAATAATTCTAGATAAAAAAATTAATAATAAAAAATTAATGCAAAAATGTTATTGCACTACACACATTTCACTTTTTGTGCTAAGATATTTAATTTTAATTCAACCTGTAGACAGTAGACCAATTTCATATTTACTCAGAAGCCCAACAGCAGCAAAACGATCAAGCACTATTCGTGATAAGGAGTGCATAGCTGCATAACCTATACAATAAAGATATCGCAGAAACGAACAACGTCCCCGACAGACTCACAAGCAGACGGACGACGCAAAAATGTCCCTCGCCCCGACATCAAACGAACGAATTAACGAATCAAACCAAAATAGGCCAAAATGAATAGATAGTAATACCGTTGTCATAGTATCGGAGGGGAATAACCCAGTAGGCCGCGTGAGACTGGACAGAAATAACGTCCATAACGTTGACTGCAGACGGCCGGGGGTCGCGGTAACTGAGAATGACGTCATGTCCAGAACGGTTTCCTTTTCCGCACGCAATGACGTCATAAGGCCACGTGATCCAGAACCATCGAAACTCGTCGGGCGACAAAAGGTCTGTGTACCGGTCCGATTGTTGTAAGTCTAGACCAGTGACGCTTTTCCTGTGCACAAACGCAGATACGGTATCAGAAATATCCACAGGTTCCTTTTTGTGTGGGGACTGCTACCATTGTTCCGTCCTCCGTTGTTCGTGACCTTGGTATCTACCTCGACTCAAATCTCAGCATGACCACACATATTTGCAAAACAGTTTCGAATTGCTTTTCTGCGATGAGATTAATCCGCAGTGTACGCCGTTCTGTTTCAAAGGCGGTTTTACTATCTCTTGTCACAGCGCTTGTTCTGTCGCGTGTTGACTACGGCAATGCAACGCTCGCGGGGCTACCTGCTCGCCAACTTTGTCGACTGCAGTCCGTCCTCCACCCCGCTGCTCGGATTGAATTTAGTGCCCGGAAGTCTGATCACATGACGCTACTACTTCGTGAACTTCATTGGTTGCATACGGTTGATTTTTGTGGGCGTTCTGCGTTTTAATTTTTGAGTAGGCTACCTTTAAACGTCGTTTATACGACGAAACTGGCTAGCTCCACGAGTGCTCATAATAATAATAATAATAATAACAATAATAATACATTTGTATAGCGCCGTAGTGCCGTAGCTTCAGAGACGCTGGCAGAGCTCATCGTGTAAACGCGGTGTTACTGTGAGTGTAAGCGTAATATTGTTTACAGCCTTTGAGACAACACCAGTGACAGCGTTTAGCAGTCCGTTCTACCGTCTTTCTACATTGTTAAGCTATTGCATAGCGTGTATTATTATAAATGAAAAAAAAACGAAAAAGAACATTTGTAAACGGCGAGTGTGTTCTCACCGAATGACGACACGGGTGTTACCATCGGCGCCAATGTCTAGCGCGTAAAAGGCATTGTCGGTGAAGTTTTGAGGTTCAGCAGCCAGCCTGATCCCAGCTTTGGCGTCAGTTTTCACTTGGAACACGATCGACGTCCAACCTTTCAGTGTTACTCCGACGTCAACCTGCTTTCCACCAGCCACGTACAGTTGCCGACCTGCATGCAGTAACCACGACGTCAGAGGATTAAGAAGTTTGTATATCGAATTCTTTATGGAAACTCACCTAATAGCTACGGAACGTCACTCGTCATACTTGGCTTACAGTTATAAATCAGGGACTATAGGCTAATAAAATACATAGCAGATAAAAGCACAATAAAAACTAAATTAAAATTAAATTACAATGCAGTACCTGTAAGAAAAGAAAAAAACAATTATTAAAAGCAAGCGGGTTGGGTTGTAATGTTACGTAATTAATTATTTCTATAAATGATCGATAAACTGCTTTGGCTTTTAAGTTGGCAAGCATCACAAGTAAACATTGCCAGTACCGATCAGACATTGTACTTTTATCGTCCGCTCGCGATCACAACCAATGTTGTCTTCAGCAGCATCGGCGTTATCAATAACTTAATTAATTATTTCCAAAAACACTTGTTGACACAGATTTAACGTCGGCTGCATGCTTGCCTTGCCCTATGTCTCTTGATAAAAAACACATCATTGACGTGTTAGACAAAAAGTCGGTAGAATCTGATAAACGCATGTCAGGTCTATATACAAGAACACTACAATATTATAAGTACACATGACAACTTAAATACGCTATCGTGTGAAACAATGGTACTCGTGTACTTTGTCGCATCTTGACCTTGGCATGTCATTTCGAAACAAACAAACGAGTGGACGAGTAGCGAAATAGATTTATTTCCGACTTACAAGGCATGAAGTGTGATCTTACCTTGATACGCATTGCAGTTGGCAACGCTTGATATGACAACAACGATCAGGATATTTGGCCATGTAATCGGCCGAAGTGATGACTTCATGGCTAAAACATTCGATTCACCTGCGAGTAAATGAGTGTATAAACACTGACAAAAGGCACTGCTATTGTAGCGTACCCCGCGCGATGCTTATGTTCTATTCTGATGTTCATGTCTTTTGCGTCACTGGTAAGCCTAGGCCCTAATGAATAATGGACTAAATTACTGAATCATGAATAACACAAAAGTACAACAGTAAAAAGACTACAAACACAGTAAATCTGCATAATAGTAGGCTACCAGAAATACTAGCCATGAATAGCCTACCAGCCTTACTAAGATACGTGATATATCGACGACAGTTTTTTTAAATTGTATTAAATATAAAATAAGCTTACAAGCTTACAGTTCTGAACGCAACACTGCTGCAACACATTGTATTTTTAGTTAAAGAATTACCTGGTAACCACGCTTACCTAGAAGAACACTAGCCTATATACATACACGAAGAACGTAAGCCTGTGTTGCTTATCTTTACAGCAGAGCACGCAAGTTCACATGACACAGTGACACCGTTTCACATTCTTTTGTCAAGCTATAATACACGTGCACACTAACAGGTGTACAATCGGCTGTCGCGGCTACCGTACATATAACGGTAGCTGAAATACAACCAGTCAACGCTTGAGTGCTCACGTGTACAACAATATAAATTATTGAGTCTATCGCTGTCCAGCGCCCGAGTCATGGTTGTATTTATGAGTTAAATCCCCAAAATATCGAGAAATTTATTTTGTTGCATCAGAAACTATGGTGGTTACGACTTCGTCGACTATTATGCCTCCGCCAACATGTGACAACCAACACGCGAAATATCGTGCTAACAAGGCCAAAAGATGCATTTTAGGGCATATTTGACCTCGCCGTGACCTTGACCCTTGTCGGCGTTTGCGCTAGATGTGTTGTGTTTCTGAATTCTGACACAGCAGAAGACAATGTTCTTGCACACAACTCGAAATTGGATTGCGAACTATTGCGAAAAATCTTTACAATTTTTACGCGCGAAAGCAGCTACTGCTTTCAGCGCGTCTTAGCCATCGCAATTCTGTCTGTCTGTTCGTCCGTCTGTCCGTCTGTCTGTCACACGGGTGGATCAGTCAAAAACGGTGCAAGCTAGGATCAACAAGTCTTCACCGTCGGCTGCCTGGAAGATTTTAGTTTCAGGAACCGTAAAGCTTTTCCATAAATTCAAAGGGGGTCACAGCGAACGAGGGCGCTAAATGAGAGATGGTGAGCAGAATTTGCGATTTTTGGCCAATAAATTGCTGTATCTCAGTAACGGCGCAAGATAGGGCCTAGGTTACTATCAATCACTAATAGGAAGTCGTACACTGGCTCTCGATTGGCGCCGAATTCAATGACATTGAATGACCTTGACGCCAAAATAGGGTTTTTTTTATAGATTTTTGGGCGATTTCGGGCTGCGACACAAGTCTATATCTTTCACAAGGTAGCGGCAGGCTACTATCGTTATGCGATCCAGATAAAGAATTTGGTATTTGTATATTAACTTAGCGTGAACCGAAACTGCTATAAGTTATCGCGTGTCTCGTGAGCATTAGTTACAATTTCTTGTTTGTCTTTGTTAGCGTGTTGAACATAATGCTAAAATCGCGCGTGGCAAAACACTGGCAGCAAGCGAAATCGCTCTCCTCATTTGTATTTGCCTAATGGCAGCATAGGACTGGCGGTTTGCTTGTAATTTGCAATTACGTGTTTTGGCTGTAATTCGGCTTTCAAATCTCCCCTTTCACTAAAAGTCAGAGACTCTTGTCTAGCACAGTGTGTTATCTAATCCAGCACGTGTATCTGCCAAATTGTATTTTTTGAATCAGTTAAACGGCTGACGACAAAGAAATGTGTAGAAATAAGCAGATTCTATTGTCCGCAAGTGCGATTCCGTCAAAAAAATGTTGCGCAAGATTTACACTAAGTATTTTGCAATATCGTAATTCTACGTGAATGCAATTAACGTAGGCTAACTATAACGCATTAATTGGACAGCTCTAGTAAAGCCAGAATTCTCAAAAAGATCAGTTCTATAAGACTATATCTGAAATCCTCTTCATCAGTCGCGTAGTAAAGCTAAGTAATAATGGTTTCCCGCTTCGTCAGCTGGTCGAATGTGATCCAAGTATCCAGCGTCATCCCGACTATCAGCTCGACTGCTGCTGCTGCGCTCTTCTGCTGGCGGAAAAGTCGACTGTTTACAAACATCGTCACATGACACAGGGCGACCCGTGACGTCATTTCTCCCGCCAACTGTCACAGTGCACAAAATGGCGAACTTTTAGTACAACAAAGAAACAACAAACTAAATGTCTATATGGCTTAATATAGCAAATCCAATCCCAAGAGTTATAAAGCAATTCTACAATAATCGAAAGTCCACAACATGTTGCAATGTTATGCAGCTTGTTGTCCAACAGATCCACAACAAATCGAGACAGAGGAGTACAAACTTCAAGAAAATAAACCAAATTTATGCTTTTACATTGGTCGCACCAAGACCAGTTATTGTGCTAAGTAACAAGTCGATCCATTCGGCTATTTAGACACATTCAGTCAGCCACCATTGTTCAATGATGTATAGAGCTATACATAATGTGGAGTTTGGTTTGGTACCTTGTGGTTTACAGACAGAAGAATTCGGTGACGAGGTATTTTGGCTGATGCAAGGCACAGTTTCATAAGTACTGCTGGATTCCGGCGGCAGAGGCAAAGGTCTACTCGTGTTGCGTGCGGTTAAACTCTCTTCCTCCATGCCGATGTAACGACTGTCAACTACCGACTTACACGAAGCTACTCGCACAAACAATACATAAGCACAGTCTCCAAATAGCGTGTCGTATAGCAAATATTAATAAATAAAAAAATCTAAAAAATCATAACAATATCATTTTCATTTAAACAGCAAATACCAACAGTTATCGCTAGCGAATTCATCTGCGAAATTCTGCTCGAAAAACTGAACAGCAAGGACAAGAACAGAACTAACACCAACACTGCTAGCAGAAACGTTTGCTCTAAATTTGCTGCCAGGAAAGCGACAGTGTTTCTGTACCCTATTGCTGTACGCTAATGAGGGTTACAAAAACTGAAGTTGGCGCTGACTGGGCGAAACATAGGCTATGTAAGAAAACAGAAACTATGGAAAAGTTGCGCGAATAGAAATGGGCGGCGCGTAGCCAGCTTTGCAGAGAAACCGGCTGCTCATCAGCCAATTTTTTATTACTCTATATAACTAACTAATTCTGTCCATTTTCGACATATCGTAGTATACACTACGGTATGTCGAAAATCGACAGAATTATATAATAAAAGCTGGATGAAAACAAACGGCGAACAAACCAACTGTATTATGCTATCATTGCTCAATCGCACACTGATGGCGTAGTGCATTCCCAGCATTCCCATTCTTGGCACTACTTGTGCATTAGCGGACCAACTAAATTCGACACAATAATTGTTATAGTATAGCGACGACAGCGATACACTACAGAATAACGGGAACAAATACTACACGAATAATGTAAGAGATGGAAACTAACCGTTAGCAGCGCGTTGTTTCAGTAGCAGAAACATCAGCACAGCGATGACGACGATGACGACAACCACCGACAACGTTATTGTTGAGTAAATGAACGCAGCGCCTGATGATGAAACTTTTTCGGATCTGTCTCCTTTCTTGTGGTCTTTACGCGTACAAATGCAAGCAGCGTGTTAGTACAACACGATACGTAATAGACTTCGTATAAGCGTATTAACAAAAGCCAATGAGTCGCAAACTCATAGTCTAATGTCTAGAGTGTAGCACACGAAAGCAAAACAAAAATTTTGTAAGCATGAACTAAATAACTTTGAAAAAATCATGTTTTAGTGTCGACTATCCACTAGGTAACATAATCAGAGATGGAAATGGGTCAGTGGGTCATGGATCACTGCCAGTGACCCATTGACTCATAATGAATAACTGCGCAGTAGCTTGCAATTTAAAATATATTACTTGCTTATGACATTCATGTCACTGTTATGCAACCAAAACAAAATAACGGACTGGAAATAGTTGCATGGTTGTTTTAGGCTACCTCTGTTCATTATCATGCCTGCCTCTCCGCACGTCACGTGGCAATGTTTCATTATTTGTGATTCCCAGATCTACAGACGCTCGATCATGTGCTAAATTGTTAGCCAATTTTTGAATGTCTATTGCAAAAAAATTGCTAGGTGCCTTGTGCAGGAATGTGTTTTCGACAGGGCTAAAGGATCGTTCCAAAAT
>Ga0209367_1011637_pt1 | contig 11632 bp, 9 predicted proteins | sample WorMetLIZISLAND2_FD_187412 | JGI IMG/M metagenome (GOLD analysis project Ga0209367, IMG submission 187412) | Marine gutless worms symbiont microbial communities from Max Planck institute for Marine Microbiology, Germany - Olavius geniculatus... ... | reverse complement strand
ATCATCATTAGCACTTTGCCGAGATGGCTTGTCAAGGCAATCGTTCTGTAGTTGCTGCATTCCATAGCACTGCCTTTCTTATGTAGCAGAACTAGAACTGACTTTTTCCATTCTGTAGGCGCGATATCCGTCTTCCACGCTTTGTTACACAGCTGGTGTATTTAAAGGTTTAGTGGTCAGGTGTAATTCGCACAGAGCTAGGAAGTGGTCCCGATCATTAGTCAACTTGCTTTCGGGTAAATCTGTCACAATAATGTTCTTTTTGCACCGCTGTTAATCTATCATCGTTTTCTCAACAAGAAATGGTACATCATGTACACCATCAGGAATATAAAAAGGTGCGCGCTGTTTGGCATAAATGTTATCATTATTATCATTTGACACTGCAGTGAGAGACAATTTAATTTCAGCCAGCTTTTCGGCCATTTGAGCTTGGGTAGCATGAAGTTGTTTAATCTGGTCCAGGCAAAAAAACTTCGGCAATCCACACAGACCCATCCACAAGACTGTACGATGGGTAACAATATGTCAAAAACATCCGCGGGCAGTGTTGAACATTGCTGGTCATAAACATTCAGACAAATATCACACGTAAGTGAGCCGCCGGAACAGGAACTATTGCAAACTGTGCAGCAGACTTTAGTTGGCACTTTGGTGGTAAACCGTGTGTCACTATTAGAACTGTTATTGGAACTGGTTTGTTTTTGCTTTGACTTAAATTTGGAGGCTTTGATAGACTTCTTATTCATACTGGGAAAACGTGCCTCCTCGCAGGCCGGACAAAGTAAAATATCTCTCTGGCAGTTCCTCACAGTAATGTCACATACATTTCTGGGGCATACTGAGGTTCCCCTGTTAGTGGGGATACCTTCGCATTGCATTGCATTTATACTGTAATCTAAGACGAATTTATTCGTCAAAACTTAACAGACCTTCTCGCCAAGGTAACGGCGTGGCGCCACCGAATTGATTTTTTTTAGAGTCACTGAGGTTGGCAATACATCAACGTCAACAGTTATATGTTGGTGATAACACGTGGTAAGTTGTATATAAAGTTCAGCAAATTTCTGCCAAGGTAAAAGACTGGCGAGCCGATTCAGAACCAGATAACCAGTGATAAATTGTATATGAAAGACAACAAACTTCTGCCAAGGTAACGGCCTGGCGAACCAAATCCAGAACCAGATGACCAATAAGTAATGCTTTATGTAGGTGCGAAAGTACAGTGAGGCTGGCCGAGCCGTCGGTAAGCCGCTGGTAAGGAGTTGCAATCATCCAGTCCAAGATGGCGCCGTTGTTGTGCTGTTGGCATCGTGACAAGTTTGCCGTAGAATCACACTTCGTCATTTCAACTCAAACTAACGCAACTTAAAATGGGTACTATAACTAAAAACGAATTTGGTCAGGACTAGTTACAAAACTTAGCGAACGTAAAACTAACATAAAACTAAATTAAAAGCAACGTGTAATAAAAACCAGTGTTACGCCATGACGTAGAATAGCTAATCCTTTTTTGTTGACCGACCTACAGGTCAGACCGCCCTTCGGATTTTTACGCGCGATGGCTCGGACAACGCGGCCTCACGCAAGGATCAAAGCTTTTCGAAAACCAAAATTCAAAGTTAATATCTAACTCTTAAAAAATCCTTCAAATTTAAAAATTGCGCCCAAGTGCGGACGGAAATTTTTGGCCAAAAAAACGCTCCTGTATAAAAATTTTACCTATAAACGCCCCTAGTCGTCATCGTAGGCCCATAAAAGTTCTATAGTGAATAGGCAATTATTGCCTCGGGAATTACAAATGTGTGGTCATTTTGGACCCCCTGCTACAGATCACGTGACACGGAGCATGCTCAGTAAACTTTTGGCTTTTAACATAGAAAACTGCAATTTGAGGCTTTGTATCTCCGTAACGGTGCAATATAGACGCTTGGTTCGAATTGACAACCAATAGGAAACCACATATGCCGACTGCAGTCTGTCCTGCATGCTTCAGCGCGACTCATCAATATATACGGTGCCCGCCGACATGATCACGTCAAGCCACTGCTACAACGACTTCACTGGTTGTCCGTTTTTGAACGCGTGGAGTTCAAACTGAAGGTCTTGACATATCGCTCTCTCTACGGTCTTAGTTCGGATTACCTCTCGAGTGACTTTATGCGCGTATACGACCTGCGTTCAAGACAAAAACTACGCTCAGCGTCTACTGCAGCTCTGGTGGTTCCAGTTGCGCGACATTCTACACTTGGCGATTGACCTTTTGCTGCTAAGTTGTGGAACGCACTGCCGGGCGACATCACATCTGCTACATCACTTTTAACTTTTTGACATAAACTGAAAACATTTTTATTTCATCGATTTTATGGCGCGTGACTGTTTTAAACTCTCTGCGTTTTTGTCTTAGCGTTTCATTTTTTTTTGTTTTTATTTTTTGTGGTTATACGTGTTTTTGTCGTGTTGTAACGTGTTCTTGAAGTGCAGTTTGCACTTATACCACGCTAATCAATTCGTAGTGATGATGATAATGATGATGATGATGATGAGTCCAATGGTTACGTGACCGATGACGTCACGTGACCCCAAATATCTTTGAAGCCCCGTATCTCCCTATCTGTGGAAGATAGGCGCATGATCATTATTTCCACCAATAGGAAAGTGCCCATGCCGAGTCCGATGGTCGAGTGATCGATGTCCTCACGTTACCCCCAAAGAGTCAAAGTCGTGACTCCAATATCTTTGGGGCCCAATATCTCCGTAACAATGCAAGATAGATGCATGGTTAGAATGGACCACCAATAGGAAACCACATATGCCGAGTCCAATGGTTACGTGACCAATGACGTCACGTGACCCCAAAAAGATCAAAATCTTTGAAGCTCCGTATTTCCGTATCTGTGCAAGATAGAAGCATGGTCATCATTGATCACCAATAGGAAAGTGCTCTCGTCGAGTCCGATGGTCACGTTCCCATAAAGTCACGTGATTCCTAAAGATTAAAATAGTGATTTCAAAATATTTAAGGTTTAGTGTCTTCATGGACGTAGAAAACAGATGGTTTATAATTGACGATCAACATAAAACTTTGTTATTGTAATAAAACAGCAAATATAAATGTACAAAACATTAGTTTATACACTTGTTAGAAGAAACATGCAATGAGTGACACATCGAAAACAGCAAAGATTATTGTCAGGTCGCGTGGGACCTTGTTCAGTTCAGTTTATACCGTCCACTGGTATGTGTATGACACTTGCGAGAAAGTCGTCGTCGATTTATTTTCGCTTCAGAATAAGCTCGCTGTCTGTATTTTTTGCTGCTTGATTGTCACTGTATTGTATTTAGTTGTCAATGTAGACCGACTACGACGGACGAACTCATTGTGTATCGCGACTCTGGAGTACGTCTATCAGTATGCTTGCATATGGAGAAAAGCTAATTTAATGAATAGCTAATTTGTATCCGGTTTACAGAAAAAGTTTCTCAAAGGTCACTTAGTGCTGTCAGCTCAGCATAGCAAGCTGCTTGGCTGAGTGAGAGCTGACTACTTATAAAAAACCATTGTTGGGCCTTGCTAAGGTAAAGGTCATAGCTAAGCTTAAAGAAGAAACTGAATATTCAGTGGCCGTAGGCTGAGGCTTTGTCGGTATGGCCTCGGTTCCCAAAAAGGCGATCTGTTGTCCTGAGTCTGTTAGAAGGAGGTGCTAGTGTGTGTGTGTTTACATCTTTGGGGCTACAGCCTGTAGCCAGGAAATCGCTATTGTTTTTATTTACCTAGGCTCCAGAAATCCACGCCTCTTGACGTCACTATCTAGGCTCAGTCGCTTAGCGGTCAGTTGAAGGACTTTGTTTTCTGAGTATGTTCTGTGTCTGAATTGGCTTGGAGTGTTGCGTTGAATAAGTGTTCAAAAGCCAACGGAAACATTTTAAGGACTTTAGGAGTTTCCTTAAATTGTGGCGGAGAATGCCGTAAAAGATCTGCACCTCTCGTGTCAAAATTACGTTAATTCGTCGTCAATCATGTCGAGCTAAACATCGTCGAATCGCTGTCAGACAATGAACGAGATCGCGCAAATCATCGCCGACATCGCTAGAAGACTGACTATTAAACGATTTGGGGATTCTGAGGACCTCATGTGGCATCATTGGTTTTACTGCGACACCGTCGGACGGTATGTTTGGGTACATTATGACGAATGCTACGAAGGCTGTGGTTGCCAGCAGATGGAGGACAAGGACATTCTGGACTTGCTGCCTCATCATCAACACACCTTGCCATTGAGATGGTACGTACGTGTATACCGCGCGGATAACACAAAACTGTCACCGGCATCACCGAACTCTCTTTTCAACTTCGCTTTCTCGATTGTTCAAAAAAAACTTCTGAACTTTGTTTCTATCATGAATCGTCCGAGCTGGCATTTTGCAGATTTCAAATATGGTCAGCAAATCCTGCAGAACGAATTCAGTGTACCACCCAAAATTTCGTACTGCGCGCTTTCTCCCCTTGATTTCTTCACGAAGCATACACCAGGGATGAGTGTGACGTACGGAATGTGGTACTTTAGCGTTTACCATTTACTTTAGCGTTTACCATTGCCTCCACCACGACCTGTATCGCCATGGTCAGACTCAGATTAAATCACACAGTTGTTACTGACGTGCTACGGCTGCTTCGAGTAGGCCTACGTCGCTGAACTGCTGCAGTTAACCGTACTGACTGTTCGCTGTAACGTTGCTCGTTCACGTTACTGCCCTGCTCGTTCGATTGTCGGTAGCGATGTCTACGTCTACGCTGTCGATTCGCCGTCAAGTTTAACTCTACGACGTAGTCGTGCGAATCGCTGTCGATAACGATGAGTAGACCAAACAACAATCCGCTGGCGCGTCGTGACAGTGTTTCCAAGCGCCCGGCTTTGCTGCCGACACGCTTGTCGAGACGCTTGTCAACTTCTAGCCTGGTGACGTCACCGGAACTGGTCGAAACGACAACAACGGCTACTCCAGCTACTACAACGACGACCACAACGACATCAGTCAACACACGGATCCGGCCGTCGGTATTCAACCTACTACGACTCGTTCGCATGTACCGCCACCTGATGAACTTGCTCGAGTTGACTCGCAAACGCAACCGACAACTACAACTACAACTACAACGACGTACATTGCAACAACAAACATTTTGTCAGCGGCATCGTCATCATGGTCGTCATCGGCATTTAACGGATCGTTAGGTGCAACGACCATCATCGTCAACGGCAAGAACAACTCAACCTTCGCACCGCCACCGTTTCGAGGTAAAGACGACGAGGATGCGCGGGCGTGGTTACGACGTTTCGAAAATTTCGCCGCGTACCGTGGCAACAACGACATTGACAAATTACATCTGATGGCATTCTTGCTACAACACTCTGCCAGCGATTGGTACGATAATTTGGGCGATGACGTTAAAGCGGATTGGACGACCTTGAAGAACGCTTTCACACAACGCTTCGAGGATACGGAGGTCCTGCGTTGGCGCAGAGCCAACAAGCTACTACAACATCGTGTCCAAGGACCGTCGGAGAGTGTAGATGATTGCGTCACGGCAATGCGCAAGTTGGCGAAATTGCTTGGAATTGACGGCGACGTGAAACGCTATGTGTTCAAAGGGGTCTACGTCTCGAATATATGGCATACGTGATACGAGTTCAGACGATGACAGTAGACGACATCCTGAAAGCCGCACGCATTGCCGAAACTGCTGAAACGATCACGAAGATGTCAACGATACCGTCGGACAAAACGACGCTAGATAACATGTCCAACGACGTCACCGAAGAAGAAGAGTGACATCGAATTATTGACGAAGGACGAGAACGTCTACGCGTCACGCAACACGTCACCACAACGATGTGTCACTGACGCTGATGCTACTGATCGTCAACACATGGAGCGACAACGATCATCAAAAAGACACCATGACAGAAGTTCGAGTAAAAATCGCATGAACATGGTTTTGTTGATTCACTGTTCTTATTGCGGGAGTCCGCAGGAGCCTGGTAGACATTTTTGTAAAGCTGCGAATGTGCAATGTTATAAATGCGGGAAACTAGGCCATCTATGGCGCATGTGTCATTCTCAGTTAAAAGAAAACGCACTAAACAGGTCAACTCAACATGTGAACCCAAAACAAGGTTGGAATGCTGAATTTAGCTCTGGATTTGATTATAAACAGAGTCCAAACAGTCCAAGCAATATGCGAGATATCTAGCAATCAGGCCGGTGGGAACCTGGGCAGGCAGGTATTCCCAAGGCGAGCTCTGAAGACACAGAATATGAATTTCAACAAAATTTAATCCCAGTTACTGTAAACAAGCGCTGAGACAGGCAGAAAGGAACTATTCTAACTGCGAGAATGAGTGTTTGGCCTTAGTCTCCGGGGTGTTACACTATCATGAATTCTTACAGCCGAAGCCGTTCCTTATTAAAACTGATAACAGTGCGTTGAAGTACTTAGACTCCGTTAAGCACATAACAGAAAAATTAGGACGATGACACATGCTGTTATTAGGCTGAAAATACAGAATTGAACATATCAAAGGATCTAAAAATGTAGTCGCAGATACTTTGAGTCGAATCGACTTACTGATTGAGACAAACGACGTCGAAGATCCTTATGACAAAGTGGCCAACCTTAACAGCATTTTATACGTGACATTAAACGACAATACGACATCAGACGAGAACTTGGTACATGATAGATCAGATCATGTTTGGGCCATTAGTTTGAATAGGCTACATCAGATAAATCTGATGATGATGACGATAAACTTTGTGACGCGGAAATGAAGACAGACGATGACTTGGACAATATGCTAAGCTCATACGATGTACAGCAATTGCAGAAGTCGTGTCCTGATTGCCAAGTCTTTTTGGAGTATTTCCGGAGTGGAGCCTTACCACCAGATGATGCAGGGGCTTGCAAGATCGTTTATCAAGCTGAAAAATTTGTGTTGGAGGACGGATTGTTATATCATTTAGATTTACCAAGAAATCAAAAGAAGTTTGCTGGTGCACCTGTTTCTCAACAGCTAATGGTTCCTCAAAGACCGAAAAAATTACTATTGCGCTCTTATCATAAAAATCTCGCTCATATTGGGAGCGAGAAAATGTACACCACATTACGAGAGAAATACTATTGACAAAATATGTATGTGAATGTTCAAAATTGGACTAAAACGTGTATAGAGTGTCAAACAGGAAAAAACAGGCGCTGCCTATAAGGCACCGTTAAAACCATTATCTCCACCTGTTTCAGTTTTTGACACTTGGCACTTAGATCATATTATTTTCCCAAGGTCAAAAGGTTATTAATATGCATTAGTTCTCGTGGACTCTTTAAGTTTGTTTTCAATAATATTACCTGCAAAAACTTGTGGGGCCGATAAAACTGCCAGACTCCTGTTTGATAATTTGTTCAAGATGTTCGGCGCTAAGACACTAATTTCAGACCGCGGGTCTGCCTTTAAATCAAGGTTACTTAAGCACTTTTTGCTCTGCTTGGTACGAAACAGAAATTCACGTCTTCTCGTCATCCGCAGACAAACAGTAAAGCTGAAAGTTTCAATAAGAACATTCTCAATAGTCTGCGTACGAAATGTAATTCAGAAAAAGAATGGCCTGAGATGCTGTCATCCATCGCTTTCTCATTCCGCACTTCTGTCGTAAAATCTTTAGCAGTAACTCCGTATGAGCTGGTGTTTGGTTTAAAACCTCGACTTCCGGTTGATAATCTATTACTACCATCTCAGAATTTGCCGAAGTCAGCTAGGGTGTATTTCAAAAAAATGAAACCCCAATTAAAAATCTTGCGTGACACTGTACGGCAAAACCAGTTAGTCTCATTTAAATACGAAACGATATCATGACGCTAAAACTACTGTTAGACCACCCACATTCAAGGTCGCTGATAGAGTTTGGTTGCTAGAACCGACTCCATCGAAGGTCAAACTAAGCCACAAGGTTCAGAAAAAGTTTATTGGTCCATTTTTGCTTTTAGAAGCATATCCAGACTTTTCCACTTTCAAATTGCAAAATTGTGCGACACAGAAAATTTTGCCGAGTCTTATTCACAGTAATAGACTAAAACTATGTGACTCCAGACGCGACGAGCTATTTTTTAAATACAATAACGATACTGATACTGTTACAGATACAGCAACAACAACGAATGACGCTGTAATGGATAGTACACGGTCTTCGACTGACAAAGGAAAAAACTGTGAACAACTCACATACTATAACCTTGAGAACGAATAGAAGTGCAGCTTTATTGCGGCCGAGCGCATTTACGCAAGGGGTCAGCGCCGCAAGCAGAACGAACACTGAGAACGCTACTACGACTGCAAGCGAGCAGAACTCGCTAGCAAGCAATTCATCCAACAACAAAGCAGAAAAGCAGAGAAAAGTCCCGTCACAGTCTTCACTCGATCGACTAAACGAGTACAGGAAAACGCCGATCGCTTTAACACAGCAGCGAATGCAAGCGCTGCAGTCGCGACAGCTGTTACCAATAACTCATCCGATGTGGGGGAAAGACATGCCTCGCATACGAGTACCTTACACATGCCGGCTCAGACATGGCCTACTTATACAGAGGTTGTGAATGGGCAATACGGTAATTTCATTAGAAAATTCCCAGATTGGCATGAGATAAAACGGATATTGACTCATCGGAGGAGAGGACATACAATGTTTTACCAGGTTTTATGGCAGGATGAAAGCACGTCTTGGATTTCAGAACGACATGTGACCAAAGTAGCCACAGACAACAGACGCCAGAGACGGAGACGACAATAAGCTATAAATTCTCTGCACAATTTATTATTTTTTTTATACGTTTTATTCAAAATTGCACGTGCACATTTTTTTCGGATAAAATTTTTTGTTTGTTTTATTTTTGTAGATTTTAGACGCTCAACTAGACATATATTCTGCCGTTATATCACAACATTTTGACGACGTATGCGCAGCGAAATCAGAATTTGGCTATTTGACTAATGACAGAAAATTTTAATACACTAACTAAGGCACATATAGAGACTTGTTTCGAAGGTTAAATGATGACATATTGATAATTATTATGGAACTATCACAGTGCTCAATAGAGTTATGACCACACGTGACAACGTAATTCATTACATTATGGGTATAGATAACGCACGTTTACGGTAGATCATTTCGGCTTAACAATAAGTTTCATAGTAAGTATTCTGGTTCTTACGTAACGTTATTATTTTCATTGTATTACGGACTTTATTCATTCACGAAGGCTACATCATTTTACTTTTCCTCGTGGATTTCTTGTTCTCTTTTAAATAACATATTCGCGGACGAAAATTATTTAACGCGGAGGCAAAATAGAGGAAAGCTAATTTAATGAATAGTTAATTTGTATTCGGTTTACAGAAAAAGTTTCTCAAAGGTCACTTAGTGCTGTCAGCTCAGCATAGCAAGCTGCTTGGCTGAGTGAGAGCTGACTACTTATAAAAAATTATTGTTGGGCCTTGCTAAGGTAAAGGTCATAGCTAAGCTTAAAGAAGAAACTGAATATTCAGTGGTCGTAGGCTGAGGCTTTGTCGGTATGGCCTCGGTTCCCAAAAAGGCGATCTGTTGGCCCTGAGTCTGTTAGAAAGAGGGGCTAGTGTGTGCGTTTACATCTTTGGGGCTACAGCCTGTAGCCAGAAAATCGCTATTGTTTTTATTTACCTAGGCTCCAGAAATCCACGCCTCTTGACGTCACTATCTAGGCTCAGTCGCTTAGCGGTCAGTTGAAGGACTTTGCTTTCTGAGTATGCTCTATGTCTGAATTGGCTTGGAATGTTGCGTTAAATAAAAGTGTTTAAAAGCCAACGGAAACGTTTTAAGGACTCTAGGAGTTTTCTTAGACATATCACTGTCGTTGTATTGCTTGTGCCTGTCTTTGTGCGTAAGTAAGTAGTAGAGCTGTCAAGGCGTTAATTTTTTTAACGCATTAACGCAGTGCGTTAATTTTTAATGCATTAATTAACGGATAAGTTAACGCACCCAGTCACGTCAAGATGGAAAGTAAAAGGTGAATTACCCCGGGTCCGAGACGTTTATGGGACCCGCCTGTAGAATATAAAAAGTTAGAAAAATGAAAAAAAAGTTTTAAAAACACATATAATTTTTTTATTTTTTAAACGTACTTAGACTACTTACTATTTAACTATTACAGTATTTTTATTTTGTATATCATCTTTTGTCCATCACAAGCTTAGAGTTCATCATTTTGTAATTGACTCTATTGAGTTACGCTTACGCGAATTGCTTGTTTACTGTTTTTTGTCAGTTTCGTGCATATGCTTGTATGTCTGTCTGTCTGTCTGTTTATTTGTGATTGGTAAATAAACAAAATGTCTTGCCTACGTGTCTAGTTTGGTCGTGCCTATGTAGTTTGGCAACGTGCGGAAGACGTCATTTTGCTCATACGGCTTACGTCGGCGGCACGTCTCATTTGAACGTCGTGTGGCAACGTCGCGCCGACGTCCTTTGGACATCTTGGCTGGACGTGAGTAAAACGAGCGTGCGACGTCATTTAAAAACGTCGCACGCACGTCCTCCTCACGTCTTCATTGGACGTCACCGCACGACCTCCGTTTAAAATTAATGCTACTTTCTTAAACTCATTTGTTTTACATGTATAATTGCTGCGACGTAATCCTTGTATAATACAAAAATTACGCATGTGCAATAATTTTTTTAACGAGCGTTAATTTATGTAAAGCGCGTTAATTTATTAACGCATTAACGCGTTAATTAACGCGTCAACTGTGACAGCTCTAGTAAATAGTTATATTATTGCGGCTTACGTTATGTGACTGTATGTACGTACCTGTTCGTGCCTGGCGCTGGCACTGGCACTAGATGCTGACCAATCAGAGTGTGTTTTCGACTTAGCGCCACTTTAATCAGGACGTAAATTGAATGTTCTGATTGCTATTGTTTAGACCAAGCGACAATTAGGTCATCGTCCAGTGTAGGCGCGTAAATGAGCTGTTTGATTACAGTTGTTGTTCCGACGTGGGCCGTTCAGGTCGATGTGTGGTCAATGTGTGCGGCATGCAAAAATGCCAATGTTGTATAGCCTTTGATTTGGCTTGTGCGATAATAATAGGGTGCTTGTGTAGTTCCTGGATGTAGAGTTGATTAGATTGGGAGGCCTGTGTGGATCCCGGGAGTAGCGTTAGTAAACAGGGTGTTTGTGTAGGCCCTATAGTGGTATAACGCGGGAAGGAGACTTCTGTGAGTAAAATTCAGAGCCTAAGAACTATCTGTATAGTCTGTATTAAAGCCCTTTTTGTGTGGCTTAGTTTTGTGTCGATAATTTGTAATGTTTTCATATGATATTTGATGATGTTGAATATTTCATCACTGTAATTTGATTTATTGATGTGAAAGCTAAGATATTAATTGTTGAACAGTGAAACTGAACAATCTGTTGATTGACTGAAATACTTGATTTGCAGCTGAGACTGCTTGGATATTAAACTGTATATTTGTATGACTGTGTTTATTTTGCTATTGGCTTTGCACTGATTTATTAATTTACACGCTGCATATATAT
>Ga0209367_1011634_pt1 | contig 11635 bp, 5 predicted proteins | sample WorMetLIZISLAND2_FD_187412 | JGI IMG/M metagenome (GOLD analysis project Ga0209367, IMG submission 187412) | Marine gutless worms symbiont microbial communities from Max Planck institute for Marine Microbiology, Germany - Olavius geniculatus... ... | reverse complement strand
GCTATGTCTGGGGGGAGGGGTTCGGTCCAGCTTGCTCAGACCTGGCACAGTGACACGAGGCGCATTTTGCACTTTTTTTCTCTGAGAATCTCAGATATTCTCACTTAGAAACGCATTTCACGCTTTCTATTTCTCTGAGATTATCTGAGAAACTGTGAGCAAGATTTTCCTTTGCTACGTTATGCTAGCTCCGCCCACTTGCTTGAGTTACGTCATCCAAATAGATAAAATTGGCTAGCGTAGAATTTTATGTTAGAATTCACAGAGAATTCTTACTTGCGCGTTTCATACTTTTCGTGAGAACTAGTGAAAACAACTGAGCCGTAGAAGTGAGATTCTCAGAGAAAAAAAGTGCGAAACGCGCCTACGGTGTCAGCTGAGTTCTATCAACTAAGGCAAAATAGTGAAGTTGCCCACTGTAATTACAACAAAATTGAACAATCTTTATAAACATCTTACAATAGAGTAAGAAACTAAAAATAAGAACTACAAACAGAATATGATAATTAGAATCAGAATTGTTTGTAAACAATCACAACGCATAGAATATTTATACAACACGTAACAATTTAACAGGATGTAACGTAACGTGTTTCCAGCTTGAACATTTTCACTTAGCCGAGTTATTTTCACAAGCATTTTCTTCGCAGACAGCAGGGCTCGAAAATTGGTCAAAAGTAGTGATGATTCGATATCAAAATTTCAATTTCGATACGATATTTTGAAAATATCGTGATATCGATATTTTTAAAATGATAAGTATGTAAATCTTATACAAGCACAAAAACAAGACATACACGTAACATGTACAGCAAGGCAGCTTGTTTCACGTAGATACTAAAACGTGTCAGTGAACTTTAAAATTAACTATAGACTGTCGTGTCATTAAATTACGACACTATAGTTAGTTTGCTTCGGTTAGTTTGCCGTTTTCCTCGTTTATTCTCGTTATCTTGATAATGCAGTAGTAAAAATGTAAACTTCTGGCGTAAAATATCGCAATATATCGAAAATATCGTGACATATAAAAGATATCGTGACATATTGAAAAATTCGATATTCTTTTGACGATACGATATATCGATATTTTTGATATATTGATACATCACTAGTCAAAAGCCTAGATTTTAAACATTAAAAACACTATTAAAAAGTCCAAAGTGCAGTTTTTTCCCAATTTATCATACAATTCATAATACAAAGTAAAAAATACAAAAAAGCTTGTGAAAACCTAATTCTATAACTTGTACAAAAACCTATTTTTCTAGCCCTGGCAGATGCTGCGACAATGCAAAGGCATCATTTCAGTAAATGTTTGGGTATAACTCCCTTCCCCTTCCCTTCTCCTCCCCTTCCCTTCCACTCTTCTTTCCCTTCACTCCCCTCTCCTAAGTAGAGCTTCCCTAAATCCAGCTAGGGGGTTTGAGAGTGCTGTAAGCTCCCCTAATGCAAGCCAATCGAAATAGATTTTGATGTGTTAGAGTTAAAATGTGACATCTGAATGCAACAATTTGAATAATTTTCCTGAAAATCAAGTGACCAAATTTCGTGCAATTTACACAGTAAAGGTCAATCAAGGACGAAAAGTTGTCATCAGTCGTTTACACAGGACTGACTCAGTGAAAAAATGAAATCACATCCTTGGAGGGTCCATAGACCTGCCATCCCTCGTAAATGACGCCCCTGTCATAATGGTCAGTTCACATACGATTATCACAAATATATAAGCAACTAGGGATTGCAATCCCGGGATCCTGAATCCCGGGACTGGCTGCGTTCCAATCCCAGGATTTATTGGGATTACAGAAATTAGTTAAAATTGTACTTCGTGTGTTAAATGATAAAATTAGTTAAGCCCTGTGATGAATAAAATATTTTATTTATGCTAGAGTTATACTCTTTGCTGTGCATCATAATTTGTATTTTGACAGTAAGCGTCACTCCCTACAGTTCAGATATACCTTTTATAGGGGCTTATACTACATCCTACGCACAACTGAGTCCATTGGGAATACTGAAAATGACAACCAAGCTGTAAGCCTAATCCCGAAACGGGATCCCGGGATTACAAATTTCTCAATCCCAGATCCCAGGACTGAGAATTCAGTCCCAGGATTGCAATCACTATAAGCAATGACGTCATGGGTTTAAAAACTAAGGGGGGAGGGGCAGAAAGATGCTATTTTGCGGACCAGCCCCATCTCTCTGTAACAACGCCACTGTATATGAGCACAGAGTATAGCTGACAACAGACTTCATTAACAAACAAATATACATATACATATATGACAGTAAGCAGCAGTTAATCATAAATAACTCACAGATTATAACAGTGTTACCAGATTTTTTGGAAGACACGTCGCCCAACAATAGCGATAAGTAGCCCAATTTTAGTTTTTTTTATATGTAACTCAACGGAAGGTGGTGACTCAAAAAGTTGCCCAAAATGTAGCAAACACAATGTCAACACAAATTTTAGGGCGATAATGGCTGATTAAAGTCATGCAATAGGTGCTTTTTGCCCAACCTGTCAATCCCAAATCCTGCACATATTACTTCACATCGATAACAGCTAACATTTCAGAATGCAACTTACGTTGAATCTGACACTTTCCAAGGTCATTTGACAGTAAAATACATTATCTCAAAAAATACAGTAAAATACATTATTTCAGCTAACAAGTTGGCAATGCTCCAGAGATCTTCCAAGCAATAAATACAGTAATCAAAACCAGTGCAAACAGAATCAATATCATCGCTACTAGACATAGTTTAAATTCAAACTTCACTACACAACAATGAACACTCGAACTATAGCAAATATTCGGTAGAATAAGAATGCAAAACAAACATCTGGCACGTTAGCTATCACAGAAAAATCAGCTTCGAAGTTCAAATCAACACCAACTTGAACATCACAAACAGTGCAAGTCTAGATAGGGCCGTGCCGAGTAATTAAGTCCAAATTTGAACTCTTCAGGTAATACATATTCATTGACTGATGGAGTCGACAGCCCAAAATTTAGGCAGGGGGAGGGCCATTGCCCCCTTCTCCGTAACTAATTACTGCAATAAGGAAGCATTACTCAACTTTGGCATAAATTTTACCACAACGAATGATTTCATTGTGGATGATATTGTTAAAAATTTGGTGAACGAAACTACGCAAAGTTTGTGCTAGCAGAAAAATATCGTCAAGTCCTTCACAAGGTTCCAAAGGGCGACACTATCTCCATCCCCTTAACCATCCCAAGACATCAGCTTACATTCCCAGACCATGGATACGGCATTGATTAACTTTGCCGATGCGATCAACGACGACACCGACTAAGCCAAAGCGGCACTACAGTACCTACTAACAGTACAGAAACAAAATACAGCAGTAGAATCCTACACAAATGAAAAGCAATGCACCATCCAAAATAAATTACACTAATACTATGCACCACGCTAATAACATTACAGTCAATCTCCACATCCGTACCCAAAAGGGCTCAAATCCCCCCTCCCCCCTCGCCCTCAGTAAGAGCCAAAAATGACACTAACCACCAGACGCGATCTACAACCTTGAAATGCACAAAGTGCGTTCATGCTTCACCCAACTGTGAGGGGAGCAAGAATCGCCACTGATTGCTCCCCTGACCCCTTAGCTGGATCAAATCAATGAAGGGTTGCTTTGATCCCCTTTAGAAAAGTTTGGGCGCAGGCCTGGAGCATAACTGTGAAAGCTGTGGAAGACAAATCATATTTGCTAATAAACACAAAATCGACGATGCTGAACTCTAGTTCACAAAAACAACCACTATACGATGAGGTCTGCAGTTTTGTGCCAATGATGGTTTAAACCAGTGTCACAGTAACAGATTTTTCCTCAGTTTCTGTCGCTTCAAACTTTGATGTTAATTTTTTGGATACATTTTTATACAAAAACTAGAGCTGTCGAAGCGTTAATTTTTGAAATGCATTAACGCACTGCATTAATTTTTTAACACATTAATTAACGCGTTATTTTCACACACATGCCCATCGAGAGGTAGAGTAGGGTGTAAGTTACCCAGGGTCCTGCGACGTTTTGCGGGGCCCTACCTGTAGAATATAGAAAGTTAAAAACATATTTTGAACGTATAATCAACAATAACTGCCATCATAGCTAGCATAGAAATCTATTAGCCTGTCATCAAAATTATTATTTATTTACAGTAGTGACAGAACAGCAACTACAATTTAGTTACTTGAATTCTATCGATTGTCAAATAGCCGCAGTTTAACAGAATATTGGAACTTTTGCTTCACGGAATTTAGTAAATTAACACAAATTTATGTATGTGCATTGATTATTTTAACGCGTGTCAATTACTTTAATGCACGTTAATTTATTAACGCATTAATGCATTAATTTGACAACTCTAATAAAAACCAGTGCAAAACAATATTTTTTGTTGCTGTCAAATTAATTTGTTTGCAGCCATTCTATTACAAAGTTCTAATTTTGTTATGAGTGGTGAAATGTGCCTCGGAAATATTATAATTTAAAACAATTTGGCACGTTAAGCTACTTATGCTATAAAAAATCCTGCAATGAGCACTCGCAACTTTTTGGACTGTGCTGGTTTGAACCAAGTTCAATTTTCAATCATCAGAATGCAAGATTTACATTTACATATAGTCTGAAAATTCAACAGTCTAAAAGATGACTTAATCTCCACATTTCCTCTCAACTAGGGTTACGGTTAAGGTCAGTGCAAAAGTTAATGAAAACTCATGTTGCGGCATACACCTTTGGACTATCGAACCTTCAGATTATAAACACAATGAAGAACAGCAAGCTCCCCCGATGCTGGGACAAAAACGCTGGACTAAGAAGCCAGCTACGCTGCTAAATATCGTTAGTAGTTGTAGTAGTAGTAGTAATAGCCGCTGCTGTTGTAGTATCAGTACTGAGTAGTAGTGTCCATCGTTGTTGATGCATTGTTATTCACTAGATGGCGCCACTTTACTATCAGTCGCTGACGTCTTGTCATCACAATGGTCATAGAATAGAAGAGGCAGCATTCCTAGTAGACAGCCGACCGTTATACCCACAAGTCGACCCTAGATCAACCACAACACTAGTAGTAGGAGCAAGTTTCAAACTGTAGTCATAAAACAAAAATTAAATTCAAAAACTTTCAGACTTCCAAAATTAATTTTCAAAGGCTAAATGTTGACATTAGTTCACATGATTACACATTACATGACATGTCAGTAACTGTAAAAATGCAAGCACATTAAAATACTGCCAACATATAAATTTACGAACGACATACTGGACACTGTTTGTCGGTTTAAGTAGGCAGCAGATAAGTTAACGATAGTGAAAAAATTGCAGGACTTTCAGAGACTTAGAAACTCAAATTCAAAGACTTTCAATGACCAACCATGTTTTCAAGGAATTACAATACACTGAATTTTGAAAAAAATTCTAGGACTTTCAGGTATGCATGGGAACACTGTAGGAGTAGTAGCAATAGTAACAGTAGTAGCCTATCTAAAGCAGCGTCAGATGATCGATAAAGTTGGCCAACTTATGTGGTCATGGTTTAGTCACCCAAGAAAAGCAGCTGATAAAATCGTTGAACCAAGACACATGGCCATTTTTATTGCCTCCAACTTCATACGATGTCAGCTAGCTTCACGAATACACAACAGCAGAATGCAGACGGCAAAATCATGGCAAAATGACACTTGCGTTTTTCAGCATCTAACAACTGGAAATATTATCATATAGTAACAAACAGGACTAGAAATTTGGAGCGAAGCCCAACATGAGTCCGCCCGGCGCCCTAAGTGCGACTGGAGGGACAATTTAGGCTGGTAAAATTCCAACGGTAGCAAAGTCACGTGGCCCGCACTCAAATGCATCAGTATACGCAAAACACGCACTGTTGACTTAGGGTGAGTAAACATTAGCCGTGTAATCTCTGGTGTTAGTGGACCAAAGTTTACCATTTGTTTTCTATTCAACGCGGGATTAAGTGTACTTGGTAATGCTTTTTACCGCTTGTTGATACCTTAATTCGTTCCAGAGATATTTGCAGTCAAACTTGAAAGTTGTTGTAAATCGCACTGAAACGTTTTTTGCCCTCCCAAATTTTAAGGGAGCAGTGCCCCCCAAATGTTGTACCTGCATTATCACACCCATCTAGCAGCACGTCATGTGGCAAAGTTTCATAAGCTACTCTCCCTGGCTCCAAAGTTCTTGTGGCTAATACGTAACATTTCAAGCCAATTTTTGACCCCCTTTGAAAAAAATTGTAAGGGGAACCCCCATCCCTGCTGGGGGTTCGTTAGTAAGACTTGGTCATTCTGTACCGTGTGTAAAAATTTGGGGGCGCAGCACCCCCTAGAAACCAAAATATGGTCTTCTGATAAAGGTGCTTTACATGGGTACAATTTCACATCGAGATCTCCAAGGTTAATGGACCAAAGTTTACCAGACTTGTTTCGCCTAATGCTGAAAAAATTGCGGTAGATCAAATACTTGACCAATTTCGAATATCTTCATCTGCTCCAAGGATATTCGCCGCCAAACTTCGAAGTCGTCCGAAAGTGGGCTAAATTTTGCATGTTTTTGGCCCCAAAATTTTTTGGGGGGAGAGCCCCCCAAAAATTTTGGATTAGCATTACAAAATCTAGCCTAGTAAGATCGGCTAACGCATCTCAGAGATCTCATGATTGGAATAAAAAAAACATCTGCAGTAAAACATAAGCACGCTCCGTTAGCTATCGCTTCCGAGCGGACTAACAAATAATAAAACAAACATCTACTGCCCGCTGTAAACATGCACCATGGTGATGTAAACAAAATCTGTCAACCAATATCCTGATTTTGGCATAGAGAATGGAATGTGTTCTATGTTGGAAAATAAAAATATACGATATATCAGCTGACAAAAGCTGCATGATAGACAACAGATTTTTGTTGGCCGATTTTACTGGCAGACAAAATCAGCCAACATTATTGATTGTCTGACATCCCCTTAGCACTACAACTGATACAACTAAAGCATCAGAGTACAAACTGTCCAGCACATAGAGAAAACAGGTTAAACACTGTGTACAGCTTAGAGCTACAGAACATCACCTGCCATGAGGGACTGCACAGTGTTACCTGCCATCCGACACAGGTGAACGTGCCGCAGCTTAACCCTAGCCAGATAGGCTGGCACTCGATTAAATACCTACCCTGAAAAGACAGAAGGCTGAGTTGATATCGGTGTTGGTTATATACAAAGATGGTTTACCTGTCTGCATCTAATTAGTAAGCACCCGATTGTGACCTTATGACTTTTGAGTGTAAGTTCAGTGTCCTGACTATTACACTACTGAGCCACATGGCTTTTGCATGTGCAAGTGCGACTGCTGCTGCTGCAACTATTACTACTACTACTACAGTACTAATACTACTACTACAACCACTACAACTCACGTACAGTGTTTACTGTCCATCGAACGACCCTGCTGTGCAGTTGCTCAGCTGACAGATTTGGTGCCGTCACTCCAAGCTTAGTGACCAACAGTTCCACGTACGCCGTACTTCTACACATGGATGCACAGACAGAGAGATAGAGAAATACAAAAGCATAGACAGACAGATAAACACAAGCAGACGGACAGACAGACAGACAGACAGATACACAGACATGGATAGGAAAACAGAGACCAATATAGAGATACAGACAAAGAGAAACAAGTAATAGACAGGATGGACTGAATAAACAGGCAGATATACAAACTAATGGACCCGCACAGACAGACAAAAACACAGACATACAAACAGCCAGATACCCAACACATAATGCAATGCTCACTTAAGCCCAAATTCCATTATGCCAACTTTCACCTAAACTTCCCCGCGGGGAAAGTCGTGGACACAAATCACGAAAGTTGCGGACACAAACCATCTCGACATGTCGAGATGGTTTGTCATTTGTGTAGCTCTAATGGAATTTAGTCCATTACAATGCATGGGGAAAGTCGGTGACAAAGTCCGCGACAAGTTCCAGACAAAGTCACGGACACAAATCGTGCAAGTCAGCGACGTGATTTGTGTTTTCGGACTTTCATGATTTGTGTCCGCGACTTTGTCAGGAACTTGTCGCAGACTTTGTCGCAAAGTCGGTGTGATGGAATTTGGGCTTTACCAAGCAAGGCAACTCGGACAACTGGTGCACCTGGACAACCACCTACGTGAACACCAGCCTACCAGAAATTTACATTAATCCACAGGTGATCTGCTTCATCAGCCCCTGGCTACCTCAGCTTTCTCATCTCATTCCTTCTTCGTCACTACTCCCACCCCTTGGAATAACCTCTCTGTGAACACTAAAGCTGCCGGTGTTTAGGCACTTCTAAATCTAGACTTGAAAACTGACCTGTTCACTTCAGCCTACCCCTGCATTTAGGACAAGCCAGGGTCATCATAGCACTTCTGATTCACAGTAATAATCATGTGACATTATCCGTAATGTTATATCAAACTGTTTTTTTTTAGATTAGGTGAGACTAGATACTGCCTGGTGCCGTCACTGCAAGCATAGTAGCCAACAGTAACTTCTACACAGACTGACAGACTGACAGACAGACAGAACAAGGGTAAAGTAAAGAACACTAAACAGGTAAACTTCGGACAGGTAAACCATGTCGCCATATAACCAACACCAAGGTCAACTCAGCCTTTCATCCCTCAGGGGTGGGTAAATTGAGTACCGGCCTGTCTGGCTGGGGTTATGGCAGGCACATTCACCCATGACAGGTGGCATTTGACTCTATGTGATCCCTTGTGGCAGGTGATGCTCTGTACACTCCATGGCATAAACAAATGTTTTCTAACAGAGACAACGAAGTAAATTTACCCAACACCGGCGACGTCAGAGATGAGGTTACCCAATGCAGCCGCTGACAAAAACCACAAAAACATGTGAAGTGTTAACTAATTAGCAATATTGGAAGACATTTACTCCAGTAATATTTACTTATTTTAGTCGCTGATGGCTTGGCACAAAAAAACACAACTACTGTTAAATTAGCAATAATGGAAGATATTTACTCCAATAATATATATTTATTTCAGATTTTGCACAACCTATCATACAGTGTGAGGCAAAACAATATACGACCAAACCTTTGTCCATAACTTTGACAGACGTTGATCGATTTTCAAAATTCTTTATATCATTCCAAGATCTTTAACGACCGTGTTACTGCTGATTTTCTGAGAAGTGTAATAGATAAAAAGAATATGGATGAACGATCATCTGCAAATGGGTGAACCACATGGAATATAACCAGGCACCCTGACTGACTCAGCCTGGCCATCCTTCTGTGGGTAATCCAGCAAGAGCCGAGATGTAAACAAGCATATCACACAATGTACTAACTCTGAATCTGTGGTCTAATAATCTAAGCTGATGTTTGGCTGAGGACTAAGAAAATAGTGATGGGCCTTTCAGCTTGAGAAAAGACTTTAATATTTTTACATACAATAACAGTACTGACCAGCCATGGTTGATATGCCCAGCACCGTGCCAATTGTAACGTCTATATATTCACCCTGCAAAGCAAAAAAGCATAGGTTACAGTTTTATTTATCACTAAAAAAACTAAGCAGTAGCAGTAGTAATACAAGTGGTAAGTGAGCAAGTAAAGTGTAAATTTATATAACGCAAAGTCGAAAAAATCTCCAATGCACTTAATACATTTTATCATCTGTTTTTTTTACAAAAGTTTTTTCAGCTGATGTTTGAAAGTGTCAAGACTCGGTTCTGGGTCATGAAGACTGCCAGGCAGCGAATTCCAAGTTGAGGGAGTAGGGAATCCCACCCCTCTCCATTAGTAAGATTCAGGCTACTGCATAAAAATAACCAAAAACGTGACCACCACATGCAATTTGAATTCAGAATGCACAAAAATGTGTTCGCATTTTTCTGCATTCTGAACTAAAATTGCATGTGGCAGTCACCTCAAACTCCATTGGAGGAGCTCACAATGCTCCCACAGACCCCCTAGCTGGACTAATGGTCCAAGAGAGTGGAGTCAAAATGCAAGAGTCTAGCTAGTGGCTATGAACTCGCAGGGCCACATAACGTGGTCTGAAAATAAGCTCAGGCCAGACTGATGCAAAAATTCTCACACGTATTTGAAGATGTTTGGTCAGTACATACATGCTTTTGCACTGATTTATTTCAACTGTTCGGGTGAATAATGCATGCAGATGTTCAGGACGTTTTTTGCGCCACCCGGTATATTGGTCAAGTGCGTTTCTACCTGAAATTAGAAGTGTGCATGACTTTACACAAGTCCAACGAGTGGAGTACCAAAATTATACAATATATATTATAAAAAGTATGTATAAAATAATGGTAGTAATAGACCAGTAATAATCATAACAGAGTTTATGGTGCTGTAATCCTAGCACAGTCAATGCTAGAGTTCATCTGGTTCATTTCACGAGTGCAGCACAAGTGCCGGGAAGCTGCCATTATTATATTATACAGTATATATATATACAGTGTTTGAATACTTACAGCAATGATCATGATGGCATTATCTAAGAGACCAAAGCCAACGAAGGGAAGACAGTTGACTAGGAACACTGCAAGTACACATCACACATACTGTGTCTCAAAAAAAAACTGGAAGCCTGAACTACGTTTTCAATGAACTACGTTTTCAAGTGACTCCAACATCTTCTTGTTCAATATCAGCAAAATTTTTGCAACAGAAAATCACTAATATATATATATATAACCTGCACTTAATAGCACTTGCTACTTTGTAAAAGAAAGCTGAGAACAGAGTACCAGCTGGGTCCAAGTAAAGTTTTGTTGTCAATGGTACTGTCAGCCATAGCTACTCTAAACATCGGCAAAACATGTGCAAGTAATGTATAAGTAGGGAGAGACTGGGAAGAAATGGAACAGAAAGACAGGCACCTGAATACAGTTGTGCAGTAGTGACTGACTGATTGTCGACTTGTGTGGAAAAACCTGGCCAAAACAACACAGCAAATACATCATCAAAACATGTACCGTAAAGTCCTTCCTGAGACACAAGACCCACAAGCAGTCAGTGGCAATCTCATGTTCCTTCATCGCTCAACCAAACACCAGCTCACACCAGTCCGTGCAAATACCGGAAAGACGGCTAAAGACAGCAAAAGACAGCAAAAGATGTCGAAAGACATAACACTCAGTAAAATTTAGCTTACGAGACCAGCTCAGCGCCTGACAGTGACAATGGCAGACGTCAACGGCCCAGCGACGTCAGGCATTATGCATTTTACCCGAACTGAAAGTAAAAATTTTGCATTGCTTCTATCAGTTGGTGGCATGGCGTAGTTGGTAACGCGTCTCGGATGAGACGAAGTTACTCTACGCCGGGCCCGGTTAGTACTTAGATGGGTGACTGTCTACAGTACGGAGCCAGCCAACTAGGTCGACTCAGCCGTCTACCCTACGTGGGATGGTAAAATGAGTACTGGCGGTGGTCAAGACCATCGCTAGGGAAGAAACGGCGAGTTCTGCGCAACAGTAGGCCCTGCGGCCAGGACTGCAAGTATACTGACTCAGTCAGTTAAAGGCGCTGGCTGTTAACT
>Ga0209367_1011633_pt1 | contig 11636 bp, 6 predicted proteins | sample WorMetLIZISLAND2_FD_187412 | JGI IMG/M metagenome (GOLD analysis project Ga0209367, IMG submission 187412) | Marine gutless worms symbiont microbial communities from Max Planck institute for Marine Microbiology, Germany - Olavius geniculatus... ... | reverse complement strand
ACGTCACAGTGACGCTTTGACAAACAGTAATTTATTTTGTTTATAAATTATCACTAAATTGTCGTTCTTTTCAAGCAATTGCCGGCTGCCCACCGGATTCATCTTACAGCAGGACAGCGCACCAACACACACAACGCGCAGCGCAGGAAACTGACTGCGGGCCAACTGTCAAGATTTCATCAGAAAGGACCAATGGCCTTTAAATTCACCGAATGCAAACTCGGTGGACTATCACGTGTGGTGTGCAATGTTGGAGCTTACCGCAAGCTTAAAACAAACCCAAAAACAATTGCGGAACTCAAGGAATCGCTTCAGGTTATCTGGAGCAACCTACCACAAGGACCGATCGACAAGACTGTGAAAGACTTCTCAAATTAAGCTGTCGGTGGACACTTCGAACATTCACAGTGACAATGGAATTTTGGCATCTGATCATTAGTCAACTGTGTTGTTTGACTTGTTTCAAAGATGTTATTGAACTGGTGTTGTAGCTTGAACATTTTTTCACGCGGTAAGCGGTCATGTTAAAAAATCTATAACTTCGTCATTTTTCTATGGAATCAAATTTTATTTGGCATTTAGCCGTAGAACAATTTAGGAAATAAATCTGTAAATTTTCAGATTAAAATACTAAACGGTTGTTGAGAAAACAGCGAAAAACTTTAGGGGGCTACTTTTTTTCTGCCGCACCCTGTAGATTACCGCAAAAAATGATTACAGATTCGCGCGATTTTTTACGACAGCTCGGTCAATTTGCTTATTTATCTTCACTGCGCAACTTGAATTTTTTTAGAAGTATTAAATGTTCTATGTGGTAAAAACGTTCAAAAGTAGTTTTAAAGTAAACATCTGATATTGTTGATATTTCCGTAATAATTTTATACTTAAATGTAGCACGTCTTGAGTGCTTTGCGGCTTCGTTAGCATACGAGTACTGTCAGCAGTACATATGCAAGTTTTTCTCAATTTGAAGCTCTGTGAGCTGTGAATGCAAACCGGAAACGTCAAAACTACCCCACTACACGAATCCCGAACTTATGCCCCTCCCCCTATTATCCCTCTCGATGGGCCTGGCTATCATATTTATAATCATGTCTATAATCTTTTTCCAACCACGGTGGGGAATGCTGACATCATTGCTATAAATATTGCAGCATACCTCAGCAGCTACCACTGACAGATTTAGTTTTGCGCAAGGCTTGACAGTCTGGTGACAATGCTGTTTTTGTACATTTGCAGCACTTTGGGGTGGATGTCACAATCACCGTCTTTCAGTCCATTTGCCAGTGCTGGAAATGTTGCATCGCCCAAGTCAGCTGAAAGGCAAACATCAATACTTAGATACTTTGAATTACAGAGCAGTAGGCCAAAAAGGCAACGAAGAAACCTAGAATATGCACGAAATGCCAAGAGATCACCAATGTCTAATGCACGAGGTGAACAAGAAAAGGATCTTAGTCAGCTTATTACGGCGAATAATGACAAAAGTGATTCTTCAGAGTCCAGTGCTAGACTAGAAGTGGAAAGCATACCAGTTTCCACAGCGAATATTATTAGTTGTTCTTCACAGCAGTCTGATGCAGATATTGATGTTATGATCCCCCCATCTCCTCATCCTGCTAGCAGCAATAACTTGACATCAACAGGTACAATGAAGAGATCATCAGACCAACATGTTAGTGTGTTTGCTAATGTCAGCTTTAATGTAGCTTGTAAGTCAGAAGCGCCAGTACGACATAATTCTACGCTTAGTCCACAGACTGTCAAAAGTTTCTCTGCATGCAAATTTTATCAAAGTTCGACTTCTGAATGTCAGCCAAAGGTACAAGAGGTTAAAATGTTTGCTAATGTTGGTTACAGTTCGGCTGGTCAACCAGAAGTGGCTGTGCTTTGTAATCCCATGGTTCACAGCAGTCATGCAATTCGTCAGTCAGAAACGTCTGTAATGATGGATGACACTAGTCCACAAACTGTTAGCAGTAATAAGAATATTACTCTATGTATGTTTCATAGTGGTTCGACTTCTGAATGTCAGCCAAAGATGAAAGAGTTTGAAGGACGTGGTACGGCACAGCTGAAGTTTGCACATCTGTTTAGTGAGTCAGATGAGGATGAAGACTTACAGAACAACGACCTATCACCACCAGACATTCCTAGGCCATTTGAACCTGATGCCAAAATCTCTACCAAGCCACCAGCAGAAGTAGAAAATTTTTTTCACTTCTCAGAGCATAACAAGTCGTATACTGAATCACATTCAATACGATCCAATCAACGTGTTATTAAACGACACTTTATGGAAAAGGTAGTCAGTGTCTTGTTGTTGTGCATAAACTCTGTATTCAGAAAATTATTACTTTTTATATTTTTATGCTGGTTGAATACTTTATACAGGCAGTGGATAAAAACTTGTTTCTATGTATCTTTGTATGTCAGAAAGTGGCCATGGTGTTAGTTTTCGTACTGACATCACTACCAGTGTAGAAACTGCTGATAGAATCCCAAGTTACTTCATAGATTACTGGATGCTGTTGTTTAGATTTTTTTTGTTTGGCATTTGATAAACTGAGCTGGTAAGATGTCCGATTTTAATATGTATAAAATTTCATTTTTTATGTCAAGAAATATACTGTTTCTGTTTTTCTTGTTATGCAGAGCAACAGATGGAAGAATGTGCAATTTTACTTGAATAAAATTGAATCAGCTCCAGAAGGTCAATATCAGCGAGATCTATTGTATATTTTTCTGTTTTAGTTTGGCCATAGGTTTTAATGTCTGGTGGAATTTCGTTATGTCTAGTATTTGCTAACCTGACTTACAAGTCAAAAGCTGATGAATAGTCCCTTTGTCACTTTGTGTAATATTTTAGTAAGAGGGCTGGATAGGTACAAACTGGTCACAAATGCAGTTCCTGTCTGGATTTGTCCCTTTCTTCACCCCCATTATCTCCATTCAGTCTATGTCCAAGACACTCCAAACTTTTTCATACAACAGAACATAATTATGTGAATTATGTGAAAACAATGTTACCCATCTGTCATGTTAGTATTTCAGAATTGCCACTGAAAAGCAATCATAAGCAGAGACTGATAGTTCAGTTTGTGGAGGAGTTAATCATATCGAATCCGCTTGTCGACTTTTTTGGTTGATCTTTTGTTGTATGGATCAGCGATGTTGTCTCTATAGGGGCCCATGCAAAATCAAAAAAAAATTCAGCTCTGCCATTTCTGAAGCGATCCTCCCCAAATTTGGCACACTTATAGAGGACGATGATGTCTAAAAACTCAGGAGACATAATTTCAATATTGCTTCCCTAGCCAATTTTTTGGTCATTTTCTCAAAAATTTGCATTACAGGTATTGGCTAACTTTTTTTCTTAGATTTGATTTTTCTAAAATTTGCTCACATTGTGAGCAGCAACAATGCTCACAATGCTGGTATATTCAAATAAAATCCCTAATTTTTTTCTGGCCTGAAAAATAAGCTGAGTGTTAGAGCTGATGGCTGTGAATATTCATGCCAAATTTCAGCTTTCTAGCTGTTACCCATTGTTTTTGGCATAAGTTTGAAAATCGCAAAAACTGTAGCCTACTGCAGCGGTCGAGTATGGTCGGTCGCCACGCTGAGTGTCAGTGTCTGTTCTGTATCAATTAGCTTGCCAGTGGATGCCATCTAGCGAAGCACTGCAGCAATATTAATAGTCGTGAGGACGTCCAGTGAAATAAGAAGCCCAGTTGTCGCTAATCATATCGCACTGGTTGTCAGTGATCTTGGCGGCATGATCCAAGTTCGATGATTTTTATCTCATCTGAAAGGGCGTATGCTATTACCTATTTGTGATGATCAGTAGTAACCTGGGCCCTATCTCTCACCATTTCTGAGATATAGCCATTTAGAGCTTAAAACTTTTTGTTGAAAATTGCGGCCCAACCGCTGCATATGGAGATATGGTTACTACTGACAGCCAGCACCCTATCTGATGGCACCATCGCCGACCCGCTACGACTTACCATTTAGCCACAATACATCCGTGACAGACAGACGACATACGGATGACGGATGACAACCATGCCATAGCTCGACCGTTGCTCAAGTACGATCGGCTCAAAGATAAATAGTGCAGGGTGTTTTTTATCAGCCATCGTGCCACAAAGCATTGGCTTTGCGTGTCGCTCGATCATGGCCGTTTGCCGGGCTTTGTCTCAGCGCTGTGTAGACTTATGTGTGCATGGCTGGAAGCTAATATCAGCGCCACCGCCTGGTGGCTCGGAATGATTGTCGGCTAATACCCAACCGGTTGTGATACATTGGGAAGAACACTTGAATCTGCAGGTGTGATGCATTTGTGACTATTGTAACGTTATGGTACAATCTCCTGATCCTTAAAGTGTGACGTCTTGATACCTATCCGACTCCGATCACGCTAAGTGTTGACTCCATACTAAATCCATACTAAATCTGTTACATTGCAAAACATGTTGTGTGTATGCATCAGCTATCAGCTGTCATATTTCACCACTGTTGTATTTTTTTGCCATTTTTGATTCAGTTTACTTTATGTGCTAGACTGCTAGTGCTAGATTAAACAGACAGCTTGTATTGTATCAATGTCTCACTTTGTGCAGTACCCTCAAATAACTACAGTACACCAATAGCCAGTACATTTCCTGTGCCCATTCTTGCACACTCTCTGTGGATACTGTCATGTTTCTTTACACCCCATTATCACTGCAGTCCTTTAATTTGGGTGTAGGCCTGCATCATAAGTTTGTTGCATACTAACTGTAGGTGCTAAAATTGAGGAGATTCTGTTATGCTGGAGTGGAGAATATGAGAAACTAGAGAGACATCATGGCTACATTCAGTGGTAAATTTGTGTTTGTGAAACAGAAACTGCAGTCATTTGCACATTTTATAGCTAGCTCGAGTGTGTCCAAATTCATGAAACGTGATCAGAATGTCACACTGTCTGCATTACCTATGGGTGTCATGATCTCTGCCAAATATACGACAACGTATGGTTGGTCTGTTGTCTGCTAGATACCGATAACCAAAAAGTTGCAAGTCAGTTTTGATGATTTTTTTTGTCTGGGTGTTTTGATTTTGGTGTCCAATTTGGGTCATGAACTCATGATATGGGTCTGGAAATTAAACTAGTCTTAGTGGATTTGCATGCTTATCAGCATTTCTCAGGTTGCTAGAGGACTGTCTGGGGGTTGTGATCTCACTGTACTGCTAATGCTGTGCTGCAGGCTGTTTCCTACTCCAGAGCGTGGCATGAACCATCAAGCTCAGCCTCTCACTGATGAAGAAGCTGAGGTTTGACTTTACTGGTTTCAGTAATTTTACCTATCTTAACTGCTTGGATGACAAAGTTTGCATGGTTCCTGCAGTCAGGGAAAGTCAGGGAAAAATCAGAAAATCAGGAAAACTCTGAAAAAGTCAGGGAATTTGACATTCCAAAGTCAGGGAAAAATCATAGGGTCAGGCAAAGTCAGGGAAAATCAAAGTACCAGGGTGCAAAAGTTAACAAATATGCAGAAAAAATTGAATTGTTGTATGCAGACTGCGTACAATGGTTCAAATTTTCTTCTGCTCACTTTGCTCGCAGCTTTATTTTGTATCTTCACTTTTGAATTTGTTTCTTCACCCTTGTTTTTAGTGTGATTGCAAGCGATTGAAAAACGACATTGGTATTTTGCGTGAACAGATTAGTCAGGGAAAACAATTCATTTTGTTTTGCAAAGTCAGGGAAAATGAATTCTGTAGAGTAGTAGGAACCATGAGTTTAAGCGCTACTTTACTGGAGCAGCATACATATTTGTTTTGATGTCATTCCTGGTGTCACTAAATCGTTTTCAACTAATTTAGTAAAGTTTTGCTTAGCAGAAAATGAGCAAGGGTAAAGACTGCAAGTCTATCAGTGAACCCACTTATGGAGTCAATTTTTTATTTGCTGTTAACATTATTGTTGGCAGACTGGGTGTTCCTCTGTGGGCACAGCTAACAGCTAACTGACAAAATGTTTCATTAACAAGATGATTCAGAAATATTCTTGTATTTGTAAATCTAAGGCAGTTAAATTATGCCACATGTATCAGCCTACTAGTAGTCTTGTACCCACAAGGAGCCATCTGGGATGCTCCTGTACTTTAGTCATACATTGTAGGCATTTTGTGTCTGATTAACACGAGAACAACAGCGTTTTTACGCGCGAAAGCAGCTACTGCTTTCAGCACGTCTTAGCCATCGCAATTCTGTCCGTCTCTCCGTCCGTCCGTCCGTCTGTCACACGGGTGGATCAGGCAAAAACGGTCCAAGCTAGGATCAATAAATCTTCACCTTCGGCTGCCGGGAAGATTCTAGTTTCAGGAACCGTAAAACTTTTTCATAAATTCGAAGGGGGTCACCCCGAATGAGGGCACTAAATGAGTGGGGGGTGGGCAAAATTTGAGATTTTCACTGTATCTCAGTAACGGTGCGAGATAGGGCTAGGTTACTATTAATCACTAATAGGAGTACACTGGCTCTCGATTGGCGCCCAATTCAATGACCTTGAATGACCTTGAACGCCAAAATAGGGGGTTTTATGGATTTTTTGGCGATTTCGGGCTGCGAGACACATTGCAAGAGCGAATTGCACTGAAATCAATTATTGAGATAGACATGGACATTGGACAAGCTGCATGTGAAATTTTCAGCATTGAATGTAGATTTCGACGGTTAAAGTCTCGATTTTCTAGGTTCAAGGAAACTTGCGCACTGGGGCATCAAAGAGCGGTACCCCCGTAAAAGTCGCGATGAAATGGCTGGAGATAGACTGACAGTTTGCGAACAGGAACTGCTATAGGCTTTCACACATCTCGTGAGCATTAGCTCAAATTTCTTGTTGATATACCTATAACGATGGCACGCATCACTTGATGCAACAAGTGGTTAAAGGCCTTGTTGTTTTGATATTTGAACTTTATATTTGAAAATTAGTCATCGCATGATGCAATGCCATGCGTTTGAATGTCTGACGTAGTAGAGCAGTATAGTACTGCCCAGCATCAGGATGGTCATACGTGCGGTGGCACACCCATTTGTGATACATGAATACTCAATACCTTTCAATACCTCTCAATACCTTTGCTGTTATCATTGCTTTGTAGTTAGTCGATGGCCATTAACCCCACCGGCAGCTCATCATCCATTTCGCAGCTTCACAGCTTAGACAACTTGTTATGAAGCAGCAGCAGCTGTTGAATTCTAGAACGTAGCCTACTAGGTATTGTAAGTGTAATAAATGTTAGACGGACTGTCACTGTGTGCAAGCATTGTAAACATCCACTTTGCAGCAGATGTTTGGCAAAAGTGTGCACGATGTACAAGTAAGAACACAGTACTCTGATAGCAATATCTTGGTAGTTGTATATATACACAATTTGCATTGGTTTTTGTCAATAAAGGACATGTTGCACTACTGCGTAAGTTGATGCATTCAGTGCAACCAGGTGTATGTATTACAATCAACTGGAGTTATTGATCTAGCAAATTTCTCGCGGTTATTGTTTTTCTGTGGAAGATAATAAATAATGAAAAGTCCAATTTTCTGAATTTTTGGTGCAGGCAGTGATGATAGGGCGATGAGTGAAAGATTGCGAAAGCGCCAATTGATGCATGCCATCGTTCTGCTGTTAAGTTAAATGGAACCAGCTTATATGTATGTCGTGTAATGTACATTAGGTGTGGAAACAAATGAGCAAGATTTGAGATGTAGTATCAGCTGTATATTTTCTCATGTTATTTGGATGTTTTCCTGCAGTTTTTGAAGTCAAGTAAGGTGGCTCTGGAGCGCATGATGAGAGCCTATCGGATGATGCTTGACTTCTTTGGCATCAAGCTCCAGAACGAAGCTATTGGGAAGTTAGGACGTGCTGAGAACTGGAAAGCAAGATTGGCTCACCTCAATAGGTTCATATCTGTTTGAGTTATTATTGCTACTGCACACCATTGCGTGAGAAACATGGTGTGGGTGTGAAGTCAAACTGAGCCAAGTGAGTGGGTGATTATAGGTAACATACGTCGAATGATATCTGAGGAACTTACGGATATGGTCTGAAGACTTTTAAACATGACGTGTGTAAAGTATGGTAGGAGGTAGAAGGTTTATATCCACCCTGCTATTATTATCTTAGATTGTTGTAATATAATTGTAAAAATTGCCGCAATTATGCTCAAAGAGTGAACCACTATTCCATTGGTCACACAGCCTTTATCCGTTGCCTGTCATTAGTAAACTAATATCCACTTCTTGCTGGATCACTTGGTTGGAAAGTAGGCAGACAGCTTGCACAGAGTAGCTTGTAACAATCATGTATCAACTGTTGTATCAATCATGCTTATCCCTGAATAAGTGTTGACTAATTAAGTTATCACTTGTATGAAAATTGTGGAAATATCAGGCAGTTTGACAGCTGTTTTTTGAGAATAGTCAAGCAAAAAACTTATTGAAGAAAACTGTTAATTGTTAATTCATGTTTAGCAGTTGCAGTGTTCAGCACTGTTGCTATTTTAACAGTGGTTCTGTAGCACATTGCATTGCATTATTTCCTATCTTAACTAACGTGTTTTATTATTATATTATTAGTTGGCATAGCATGAGTGAGGGTATCGTGAAAAGTTGGGGAAATTTCGGGAATTTTTTGGTGTCTGGAGTCTCTGTTGTTTGTGTCTACATTTCAAAATGTGTTAGGCCACTGATGGATTAGAATGAACTGTTTGACTAGCTGAACCATTGTGTGTTGCAGCTTTTCTCATAACTATCTGCGAATCACGCGCATGCTGAGATGCTTTGGAATGGTCGGCCTTTCACAGCTTCAAGCACCGCTCGTGGAATTTCTCATTTCTGAGGCGTTTGCAACTAAAACTCTGTCAAATTCTCAGCGAAGCTGTCGCACATACTGGTTGCCTGCAGTTGAGGATGCTCAGGAAAGGCTGCGTCTTGGCCGCCTTATCACAGACATCAATCAACAATTGTGAACATTATATTAGTGAATTTGTTTCCATCATTTAGTGACATTTCACTTTGTGATTTGCCTTTGTTGTTTCAGTCCAAGTGATTTTCCATCTTTGTTGTCTGTGATAGCTGCTTAAAGATTTTTGTACTTGGCGGAAAATTATAGTTTGTATGTAAACTTTTTCATGCCTTTACTATAGAAAATGTTGAATGTTGTGTCATTTTGAGATATGGTGACAGCTTTTTTCCTTATACTGAAGCTGGTATTTCATGTGATTTCTCAGCTCTGTTCTGCGAAGTGTGGTTTGAAAATTATGTGCATTGATTTCAGTTAGGCTGACAATTGCACTACCTATGATGCTACGCATAGTATCTCAGCTTTTTTGATCCATCACATGTAATTGTCTTCAACTGCTGTTTTGTGTTATCAGTTATGTTGTTAGGTTATTTTGGAGAAAGTGCGATATTTTGGCGTAATTTGTTTATTTTTTATACCACTGAACAGTGTTAACTGACGTCACATTTTGCATCCGACACTGCAGTGTACCATTATTGTGCAAATTGTTGTGCACGTAGTTATATGCACATTTGTGTCCGCTTTTCCATCTTATTTTGTGTTCAGCTGTTTCACAATGGTTATGTCTTGAGCATGTATTTGTTATTACAGGGTAAAAAAGAAATGTTTCAAAATGTGTTCCAACAACTTTTATTGTAGAGTGTTGTAAATGAACTTTGACTAAATCTTTAATTTAATTAATGTTGTCCCAATGCCATATCCATTTGCAAAGATATCAAAAGTGGATAAATTGAGAAATCAGTAAGTCACTTTAATTTTGGTCAGTAAAGATCTAGTCATAAAACTGCTATAGATGCAGGGTTCATAGGATTCTTAAGAAATCATTGAAAGTCCTTGATTTTTGAACAAAAAATTCTGGGCCCTTGAAAGTCGTTGAAAATATAGTAGGTTCTTGAAAGTCCTTGAATTTGAATGTTCCATATTTTGAAATTTTTGCATATTAAAATTTTTAAGAAAGCATTCTTGTAAAGTTTGGCATTTTACTACTACTTGGTTATAGTTTACTTGCTTACTTAACAAAATGTCAATAAAGATGTCAATAATCTGCTTTTATCATTAGTGCAGTATTGATGAGTACACTAAAGTATATATTTGGCTCTAAATTTTGATGTAGTGTGAGTATAATATGTCTTTTCATCGATACTTTTGGTACCTGAAAACTGCAATTTTAGGTCCTTGAAAAGTCCTTGAATTTTATAGTTTGCTATGAACCCTGTAGATGACATGAATAACACGGTGACGACAATGAAGTAATACACTCCTGAACATTGCCCGTTTGTATTGTCTTCCTGTAGCTTATGTACTTTGGGCCACTGTGGCATAGCCAGAAGTGTGAATTGGGGGCCTGACCTTTTCCCTTCTTTTTCCTCCCTCCATTCCTGTCACCTATTCCTTCCTCTCCTTTCCCTTTCTCCCCTTATAAGTAGGACCCGCTAAAATCTGGTAAGAGCGTCTGGGAGTGCTGTAAGCAGGGCCATCAGGAATTCCCATTCGCAGAAATTTGGTCTTTTCCAAATTCCCATGAAAATTCCCGGGAATTTTGCGAAAATACAGATTTTGGCTTTTTCCAAGCATTTTTCATCCAAAACGGTCTAAATTATCGTTTTAGGTGCATCAGGCGTATTAGCAGATAAAAATTTATCGATTACTAGCGATATGAACGAATATCGTGCTCTGATACATCACCATAGGTGATACCGGTAGTGTGCAGGGATGTGAACTAAACCCTTTCAACACTTAAACTTGCACGAGATTGGTCTGTATCTGAATGGTCAGCAGCAACACGCCGTACAACCCATAGAACCGAACTTTGCCGATGGGCAGTATATAAGAGCGTACAACACCATATTTGCTGGAACGGGCAAGTTAGGATCAGATGAGGGTCTGTTCATCACATCAGTCGTGAGGACTACGGAAACAGAATATACGCTGTAGGCCCTACGCATTCGATCTGACGGCTGACCTCGGCGAAGACGATCACTTCAGTCTGGTGAGACAGTGTAGCGTGCGTCTGGCGTTGGAATTTGCACAGGCACTGCCTGCGACAGTGACCGTTATCGCCTATGCCGAATTTGAAAACGTGATCGAAATTGACCGCAACAGAAACGTCGTCTTCGACTTTGGAGTACGAACACTGAGGAAATAGAGAACGCGTTGAAACGGAAATGTGTCAAAGACTTTGACGGTGTATTCAGTGCCGATACGTTACCCGCAAAGCCACGTTTACTGGTCGTCAACACCGATCCTGCACTCAGTCCGGGGCGTCATTGGGTGTGCATGTACGTGGACAACGGACATGGAGAGTACTTCGACTCGTTTGGTCAACCGCCTACTGCGAATTTCAAACGTTACTTGAACAGACACTGCTCGTCTTGGACATTTAACAACAAACAATTGCAGAGTGTAATCAGTAGATTTCGTGGATACTATTGCATTCATTACTGTGTACTTAAAAGTAGAGGCGTAGACATGCCTAAAATTGTAAATAGTTTTACTGACGATACTGCACTTAACGATGTTTTGGTACATAGATTTGTGTGTTGTGTAACTAAGGAATAC
>Ga0209367_1011632_pt1 | contig 11637 bp, 7 predicted proteins | sample WorMetLIZISLAND2_FD_187412 | JGI IMG/M metagenome (GOLD analysis project Ga0209367, IMG submission 187412) | Marine gutless worms symbiont microbial communities from Max Planck institute for Marine Microbiology, Germany - Olavius geniculatus... ... | reverse complement strand
ACATTGAGCAGTGGTGTGGGGCAACCCTGCAGGAGTTTAGCCACGCTGCCCTAGATAGGCAGCGGTGGGCAGCGATAGTAAGAATGGCGTCAGACACCAACGGGCATTGAGCGCACGGTTGTCGATGATGATGATGAATACTACAAAAGGTAGTAAAGCCGTAAAACTGCAAGTGGAGTTATATTTTTGGTATCATCCAACTCAGTTTCACAGTTCAGCGTATCTGAGTTTTATAGACAGTCACAACATAAAGTCATTATTAATCAAAACTCTTAAATTATTACACTATTGCTAACAGAACGTCACTGAGTCTTGCACTCTGCCAGTGAATATTCTGAATTAACTAAAACAATCTAGTTAAACTTTTTAGTTAGTAACTAATTTTTCTATGTTAAACTACTGTCTCAACTTAAACTTTTGAAAATTAGTTAAACTAATGGTCTAACTTTAAAAAATGTAGTTAAGCTTTTAATTAGTAACTTTTTAGTTAACTTTTGCTCATCGCTGGTCATGCTGGTTGACCGATTTATTTCTTGAGTAGTCGGCAAGTAGCTTATCAACTACTCATATGTTTATTTAATACATTTAATGAGTAAATTTGTTATCAGTATATTGGATAATACAGTGCGAGGGGCGTTCTTAAAGTCTTGCAAGTCGATATGTTAGACCGAAAAGCTTATTAAAATCTATAAATCAATAAAACATAAATTTCTTCCTAACACATTTGAGCCTAAAGCGGGTGTGACGTCATTATAATGTATGACGTCATAGAGCGTGCATTAAACAAGAACGAATTGAAGTGCTGGCACAAACAGCATAAAATGAGGCTAGCTGTTGCATGCCACATCTTCAGCCTACAGCTGGATTTTCCAATTTGAGGTCTGGGGACATGTGATTCTATGAGATAGACTAGTCCGAGGTTCCGAAAAGAGGCCTGGAAAAGGAAGTAGTAGGCATTTTTATAGAAAAGCAAAAACTATTTATTTTAATAATAATAATAAGTGAATATTTATACTGTGCACTATCATTTCAAAGAAATCCCTAGTGCGCTGAATGAATTATCAGTACATCTGAAACAAAAATGATTTTAGGAAACGTTTACAAGAGTCCATATTGAGTATGTGATCATTCAGGTACGTCGGGAGAAAATCTTGATAATAAAATAAATTTCTCTCTTGCGAGATCATGCAAGTTTCGCCGGCTTTGGAGCCAGTGCAGACATTGTTGGATTTTCTGCAGCCACAATTCAACGAGTAGTACAGTTGCAGCCGACAAATTCTTTGCGGGGGGGAGGAGGGGGCAATGACATGAGCTTTGGAAGCAGCGACGTCGCTTCCATTTTCTAACCCATTGTCTTTGATGGTGGTAGGACTGGATGCTGCAAGTCGGCCTGTTGCTAGACCATTGCTTGGTAGTGAGAACGCTTGATCTGATGCAAAAGGGCATCTGGTCCATTTTGACGAACTTTGATGAACAGATTTGCTCGTACTTCGTCTATGTTGTTTGCACTAGCTGAAGCATAGACTCTGCAGACAAACTGTTCAGCATCCTACGCTGTTTCCGTACACTGTGTGGGTCCATTACCCAGGCCTTGAAGGAGGTGATGATGATGCTGATGATGATGATGAAGGACGAATTAACTTTAGCGTGGCGTTAAATCCTAAGACTACAAGGACACGTAACAGTAAGCCTAAACAGTGAAGTCATGTAATAGTAGTCAGTGCAATGAGACGTTGTTAGTCATGACTGTAAGACTAGGCAAAAAGTTTGGTTCTCAGTCTGCTGCGGAAAACTTGCAACGACGGAGACGACCGGACCGACTCCGGCAGACTGTTCCAGACCGATGCAGCAGTTGCTGGAAAGGTGCGGTCTCCAATGGTAGAATGCATAGTGCGTGGAGCGACCAACGCTGATGTAGTCGAAGAGCGCAGTCATCAACTGCTGGACTGTTCTGGAGCTGCCGATGGTGTTCTTTAAACACAGCCCAGCACGTCTTCTTGGTGCGACCGGCCAGATAGGAAGTCGTGGCAGTGCGTGAAACTCTGGCAGTAACTTTAAGACTTGAGTGTCCATTTGCAGATGTTCTAAAATCTCACGAACTGGGATTAACTTGCTTTTTCTGGCCGTGCCATCTTTCATCCGCATCTTTTGGCAGCTCATCCTGTTGAATGTTTGTGTGTCTTGCGGCTACTACAACGCTAGCAGCTTCAGTCTTTGTGCAATGCAGAATTATCCGCATGTGTCAGCTTCTTCTTCCGGCTTTGCTTTCAAAGCTTCAACATTTACACTGGCATCTGAAGCATCGACTCTCTCATCATCACTAAAGCCACCTGCAGCAACAGTGATCTTGTTCGGTGGAGCTTTCAGTATCAGTTGCTGAGACAGAAAGTGTACAAGATCTGCTTTGTTTTCTGCGTGGGCCGTGAAGTTATCACACTGGACAGGAAGGGATAGATTAGCACTGGGCCTACTGATAGCAACAGTGTTCTTTCCACATCGTTCTCGCATCCCAGCCTTTATTGGGGCTTCACAATGGCAGTCAAAAATGACATCAATTCGTGCAAATTGCTGCCCACTCTGGAGAGTGGCTTCAACGAAATCATCGGCATAATCACCAGGAGTCTTAGCTGCCTGCAGTTTCCCTAACACAATTATCGTTGCCCGTCAATTAATGACAACAATGGTGTCTGCATCTGAAAGTTCCAGGCAGGGTTTTCAATGGACTGGAATTTTCAGGACGTCATGACTTCCATGCTAAAAAATTTGGACATCAGTGTACAAAACCTGGAAGTCATGCAGTAGGCCTACAAGAAAACTCAAGCAAAATACTTAGACTTTACTACGTATGTGTCACTTACGCACCAACAACATAGGTCATGGTTTCTATGTGCTGTAACTCAACTATGCTGTATAGCGCGTCCATAACACGACTGTTGTCTGTCTGTCGATCTGTCTGTTGGTTTGTCTGTCATGGATGTATTGTGGTTAAACAGTGCGAGATAGAGCCTAGGTTGGTATAGTAAGAGAAAGTCGCGTATTGGCTTTCAAATCACATGAAAATCATTGACCTTGGATGACATTCAAAGGTTGTAATGCATAATGTAATGTATGCCAACCGTGCGGTATTGTGGCTAAACTACATCATCAGATAGGGCGCTGGCGACTTTCTATAGGCTGTCTGTAGTCGTCTTCATCGGCAGCCGTTTGGCCGCAATTTTTAATGGAAAGCTTCAAGCTATAAGTGGCCGTATCTCAGAAACAATGAGAAATAAGGCCAAGGTTACTATTAATCACTAATAAAGTCACATGGGCCTATTGGCTTTTAAATGACGTAAAAAATAATTGACCTTAGATGACCTAGAAGGCCATAGTGGAACGAACTACAGGGTGGTCCAACAAAAACGGCACAAAGTTTATGGCACCATAATTTCGCAACCGTACATCACAGAGTCATGCGGATTTCAGCAAAATGTTCTGAAAGAAATTCTTTACATGACTAAAGTCAGTGTTTAAATACAGCAATTAAATATTCTTTGTTTTTGCCGCTGGCAAGTGAACTTTTGAAAAACAGTATTACCTTCAATGTATTTAGGTCCATAAAACATGCCACTATTATTTTATGAATAGCTCCATGAAACATTTTCCGATTTCAATAATTTTTGGCATGCGACATTAATAAGAAACTTGATGCAAAGGTCTATAGTTTTGGCCATCTCACCATAACGTTGTCGCTACACTACCGTGTGAAATGCAGAAGTTGCAGTTTGGCTGTTGACAACAATGAATTCCTACCGGGTAGCATATGCGTCAGCTCAGAAATTATTAACTGAATAGTGACAAACGCAATTAGCAATTATTATCACTCAAAAAGTCACACGTAACACATCACACCATCTTCATTTCAGCACGCGCTCAAAATGTCCTCAATGTTTGCAGCACAAACGCAAGCGGTAGATGTTGACACAATTTGCCAACAGCACGTTCAGTAACTGCATGACTCAAGCAGCCCACTTGCTGTTGATGTATTATTTCAGTTTGTCGACTTCGAATTTTAAAATAAAGACGAAGCAACAGATTTTCAATGATTTTGTGGTTTCAGTAATTTCCTGAGCTGATGCCCGTACTGCCCAGTATGAATTCATTGTTGCCAATGGTCAAACTACGACTTCTGCATTTCACAAGGTAGTGTAGCGACAACCTTAAGGCGAGGTGGCCAAAACTACAGACATTTGCATCAAGTTTCTTTTTAATGTTGCATGCCAAAAATTATTAAATTTGGCCAATGTTTCACGGAGCTATTCATAAAATAATAGTGGCACATTTTCATGGGCCGCGGTGATGAGGGTAATACTGATTTTGCATTGTTCAATTGCCAGCAGCAGTAACAAAGAATATTTAATTGCTTTGTTCAAATACTGACTTTAGTCATGTAAAGAATTTTTCTGAACATTTAGCTGAAAACCACATGACTATATGACGTACGTAGTGGTGTCATTAACTTTGTGCCGTTTTTTTGGACCACCCTGTATATAGGCTGTAGCGGTCTTCCTTTGCGACAGCTGGGCTTTCTTGTAAAAACAAGCAACATTTCATTCTACTAGCTTTATGCAAAACAAAGATCGCAGTTTCTGGATCAGAACTGTTCACATAATATAGGCCTAAATTAATACGGTTGCGTGCCTCGTTTTCATGAAATGAAGTATTCGGAAACACGACAGTCAGCGAAATTTTTTTGAATCAACGAAACATTTGAAAACAGATTCTGACGTCAGTTTCCAGCTTATTATAGACAAATAAACATAATAAGAGGCAGATTGCTTTGTGACATCCACGTCTTAAAATTTGGGCGTACGGGCTGAAATTTTTTGGCGTATTTGCGCCCAAACGTCCGCTATTGAAAACCCTGGTTCCAGGTGATCGGAGCAGGAGACATTAGCTGCAGAGTGGGCAGCAATTCACACCAATTTATGTCATTTTTGACCGCCATTGTGAAGCCCCAATAAAGGCTGGGACACGAGAACGACGTGGAAAGAACACTGTTGCTATCAGAAGGCCCAGTGCTAATGTACCGCTTCCAATCCAGTGCGATAACTTCACGGCCCACGCAGAAAACAAAGCAGATCTTGCACGCTTTCTGTCTCAGCAAGAATTGCCTTTGAGCCAGTTCATAGATGGCCGTTCACCTCCGCCAAATCCACTGGCATCACAAACAGTTCATGAATCAGTATTTTCCTGAGATCAACTAATCTGCCTGCTTTATACGCTGTAATGAGACGGTGTAAAATGGTTCTGTTTGTCTTGACTTTTTGAGATTTTTCCAGTGTTTGCCTCTTTTCGCAGAACTTCGTACAATGAAGCAAATGTCAAGTGCTTGTTCTTTGACAGAGTGTCTTTGAAGGCAACTTTTCTTTCTGTTTGCAGAAGCAGTCGGTCTTCAACGTATCTTTTCAACTGTTATCGACTAGCAGACAATAGCTTTTCTTCAATGGCTATTGTTGCCAAATCTTCGTTGACAATATCCCGTAGCGTTTCAGGCAAGTCATCGGAGAACATTCTGAGTCGTTTAATTACTTCAAACATAGAATTTTCCTCTTGTTGATGCACTCTTTTCCTTACTCTTGTTGTTTCAGTATGGGTGAGATCGTCTCCTGATCTGAGTCCAAAAGCAAGCCTGGTTTCCATTGCAACATGCGATTGGAGATTACAGGACAAAGCCCCTCTGCAAAGGGCTGGCATTGTCTTTGTGATTCCTTTGATGCCGCCTACTTTTTTTCCAACACCATTCAGCAACTCCCCCCCCCTAAATCCTCAAGTCCTCAAGTTACAAGTTGCAAGCTGTTCATGACTCTAGCTTCGTACAGTAAGATCACCCTACGTACAGCAAAGATCTAACTTTCAGTAATCTTTTTTCACGTTTGGAAAACTTTCTCTGCGGTGTCCGCTATCTAAACAATGAATGACTCAAGTCTGTCGTGGAAGCCTGGCTGAAAGGAAGCTGCGCATTAAGTTTCTCAGCGCTTTCAACAGCGCTGCCTGCAGTGCTGTCGGCAGCAAGAACTTCAACGGCCAAATGCTTTCTTTGCTAACGACAGCGCTGTCGTTTTTTGGCCGTTGAATTTTTTGCTGCCGACAGTGCTTCCGGCAGTGCTGAGTAACATAGCACGCACCAGATGTAAAACACTTTATGACGTCATAACTTACAATGACGTCACATCCGCTTTAAGCTCACATGACTTCGGGAGAAATACGCATTTTATTGGTACATAGATTTCGAACAGTTTCTCAGACTAACATACTGACTTGCACAAATTTTTGAACGTGCCTCGTATGCGGCCAGAGGTTGCTGGTTTATCTGTGACACCGTGTGTGCCTGTGTTGTAAATACAAGGTGGGTGAAAACGTAGCTGATGATCTGGACTATTGGTTGCTTCCTGAGACTACCACCTCTGTAACCATCCCATGTGGCGCCATCGATGAGGACCCAACTAAACATCAGGTTGTTCCAGATGACTACGAAAGATTGGCAGCAGTGAGTTAAATGTTCTTTGCTGTTTCTTTTTTTGTCTATTTCTGAACCAAGTTTGCCGACCAGGGGCCCAATTCACAGACATTGTTGTTGTGAGATTTATCTCAAGATATGTCTAAGGTCTCTTAAAGGTCCAAAATTAACATTAATTTTATCCATTTCTCTAAATGTTCATAATTTTCTGATAATTTTGACAGTAATGTCGGCGTTCAGCGTTTTATCAACATGGATAAATTTATGTTTGAAATTGATGATTTATCTGGATCGCATAACAATAGTTCCATGGCGCCACCTTGTGAACGATATAGACTTGTGTAGCAGCCCGAAATCGCCAAAAAATCCATAAAACCCCTTATTTTGGCATTCAAGGTCATTCAAGGTCATTGAATTCAGCGCCAATCGAGAGCCAGTGTACGACTTCGTATTAGTGATTAATAGTAACCTAGGCCTTATCTCGCACCGTTACTGAGATACAGCAACTTATTGGCCAAAAATCACAAATTTCGCCCACCCCCTCTCATTTAGCGCCCTCGTTCGGGGTGACCCTTTTCGAATTTATGGAAAAACTTTACGGTTCTTGAAACTGGAGTCTTCCAGGCAGCCGACGGTGAAGATTTGGTGATTTCGGCTTGCACCGTTTTTGACTGATCCACCCATGTGACGGACGGACAGACAGACTGACGGACAGACAGACGGACGGAGAGAATTGCGATGGCTAAGACGCGCTGAAAGCAGTAGCTGCTTTTGCGCGTAAAAATGTTAAGTTAGATTATGGTAAGTTGTTTTGTGAATCAGGTCTCTGGTTACTATTCAGATGGGTGTTATGCAGACTGGTCAACCATCTTGTTATATAATTAATACGAAGGTCATCTCAGCCTTTAGGCTTTCTAGGGTATGTAAATCAAGTAACGGCCTGTCCGGCTGGGATTATTGCGGGGTGCGTTCGCCTGTGTCGGATAGCAGGTAACACTGTGTGATCCCATATGGCAGGTGACACTCTGTAGCTCTGTGATGGGTTACTCGTGAAGAGCTGTGATGTCATTTAAACTTTTTAAACTAGGACTAGGCGTTCTATCTAATTCTTCATTGTTTGCCACAGTGACGTCTAGTGGCGGATAGAAATTGTGCTGAGGAGTTAAGTGTGGTGGTCAAAATGTCAAGGAATTGGCAAATGAATGTTGTAAGTTCAAGGTCACGAGACCAGATTTTCCGATACTTTCCATTGCGAGATACAACCGTGCTAGGCAGGCTGATCTATGTTTATACCGGGTGGGCCAAAAAAACGTGCCACTTTGCTTTTGTCCACATCTTCACCAAAAAATAACCGATTTTCAAAATTTTTTCACTGGTGCATTCTGTGGACAACTAGCAATAAAGTGATTATTGAATATCCACCACTCGTTAACTGTGTCACTAACTACCTTGTGAAATACAAATGCAAGAAAAACTGACAATAATAGACAGCAAGCGTGTTGATAAACAAAATACACTTCCGACCAAAAATGCAGTGAATGATCTGTGCGATGCTACACTTTGTTAGATCCGTTTTTTTGGATATCTGGCATGTTGAACGATATGTTTCTTTCTGGCCTTTGTGGTTTAGCAAGCCTACTATTTCATTCACAGTGATCACGTTCTCTTCAGTACGTGTATGCTTCAGTCTGCAGGTCTCATGCCGTTGCTGCACGTTTCCAAAATCAGTCTTAATAACATTCGCACGCTTTCCCTGTTGCAATTTATTTTTTTAAAATTCTGCCACTATTCTCCAAAAACTGTATTTTTTGAACCAGTACAAGTTCTTAATCAGAGCCTTGTCTCCACTGCTAAATGGCACATTACATCACTGGTATATCTTCAGGGCATTAAAAATTATTATTTAAGACAATATCATCTGTTTTTGTTTACAGACATCAGAAATGTACATAAAACTAAACATAATTTAATTTTTGTATAAAAATTACCGAAAATTGTTTCAGAATATATTTTTTGCACATGTATTATAGTGATTTTGGTAATGTTTGAAAATTTATGTTTCACGTGGTAGTGTAGCGACACAGTTAAAGTTTGGCGAGATATTTAACAACAACTTTATTGCTAATTGTCCACAGTATGCTCCAGTGAAAAAAATTTTGAAAATTGGTCAGTAATTGGCAAAGATATAGACAAAAGTGAAGTGCCACATTTTTTCAGGCCCACGGTGTAGTCATAGGCCAATGCTGATTTCATTGCTATAAATAGTTTAGCATGCCAAGGCGGTCAAAAGGACAAGCCTTTGCCTTGTGCAAAAGGCATCAAAGTCCGGTTTTTGTCTGAAATGTTTGCAGCAGCAGAAGTCAGGCAAGTCGAAGAAAAAGTCAAAAGCTTCAACAGACGAGAAGAAGGTAAAGACGAAGAAAGAGAAAAGATCATTGACACACGACAAACAACAACAACAACAACAACTGCAGTGTGATGACCACGTGGAGACTGAGGGACTCACCACACAGGAACTAACGCCACCACCGGTTGGTAGTAGAGGTAGGGGCAGCAGTAGTAAAGGTAAAAGGTAAAGGTCGTCAATTTGTATAGCGCATCGTCGCGCACACGCCTCTAATGCGCTTTCGTCACTAACCAGAGCCGCCTGCCGCACGGCCACTGTGTGCAGCCTGCAGACACAGGCTGGCGCAGCGACCGGCTAGGCAACCCCAGTCAGCTGTACCAAGGTCCCCACCTTCCGTAACTCATGTGAATGAGTTACTACTCATTTTACCGTCCCACAGAGGGTAGAAGGCTGAGTCGACCTAGCTGGCAGGCGTCGCACCGAGATGGTTTACCTGCTCGCAGGCAGTCATCCATCGCAGTACTAACCGGGCCCGGCATAGAGTAACTTCGTTTCAGCCAAAACGTGTTACCAACTACACCACGCCACCGGCCAAGTAGTGGTGGTAGAAGTCGTAGTCGTAGTCTATATAGTTGTAGTCATTGTAGCTGTAGTGTAGACACTACATAGTGATAGGAGTTGCAGTTTTTATTGCGTCTGAAGCGGGTAATATGGTTTAAACCTTATTGGTCATTAGCCTCTGGTAAACATGCTCTGATAAACACAAGTTTTCGTGTATTTTATTGGCTACCGTTCACCAGGGTTTTCAATATACCTAAATTTTTAGAAAGTCATGACTTCCAAGCTAAAAAATTTGGACGTCAGTGTACAAAATCTTGAAGTCATGCAGTAGGCCTACAAGAAAAATCAAGCAAAAACTTAATGCAAAACAAGACTTACTAGTTACTACATATGCATCACTTACGCTCCGCCAACATAGGTCGTGGTTTTACATGCTACAGCCATGCTGAATAGCGCGTCTATGACACGATTGTCGTCTGTCTGTCTGTCTGTCAATCTGTCTGTCGGTCTGTCTGTCATGGATGTATTGTGGTTAAACGGTGCGAGATAGGGCCTAGCTTGCTATTGATTACTAATAGGAAGTCGCACATTGGCTTTCAAATGACATGAAAATCATGGGCCTTGGATGACCTTGAAGGGTCATAACGCACTACGGTATGCCAATCGTGCGGTATTGTGGTTAAACGGTAAGTCATATGGGGTAGGCAATGTTACCAATTACCATCGAATAGGGCGCTGGTGAATTTATATAGGCTGTCAATAGTAACCATGTCTTTATCTGCAGCGGTTTGGCCGCAATTTTTAATGGAAAGCTTCAAGCTATAAGTGTCTGTACCGGTATGTCAAAAACGGTGAGAGATAAAGCCAAGGTTACTATTAATTACTGATAATAATTGTCACATATTGGCTTTCAAATGACAAAACATCATTGACCTTGGATGACCTTGAAGGTCGGTAGTGCAGCAGGAACTACATGTATATAGGCTGTAGCGTGTCTTCCCTAGCGACAGATGGGTTTTCTTGTAAAAACAGGCAACATTCAATTCTACTAGCTTTATGCAAAACGTAGGTCGCAGTTTCTGGATCAGAACTGTTCACAGAATAAGTTAGGTCCTAGTATGGTTGCTGTGCCACATCTTCGTGAAATGAAGTATTCAGAAACAAGACTGTCAGCGAAAAATATTGAACTAACGAAACGTTCGAAAACAGATTTTGACGTTAATTCCCAGTTTACTACAGATAAATGAACAATAAGAGGCAGATTGATTTGGACGTCGTGACGTCCGTGTCTTAAAATTTGGGCGTATGGGTTAAAATTTTTGGGTGTATTTATGCCCAAACGTCCACTATTGAAAACCCTGCTGTTCACGTAGATACGAGTTTACGTGTAAATTTCACTCGTACACGTAACTATTGTCCAGGTCATGCTTTTTTTATCCAGTGACATGTAAATAGCACTAATTTAATTTATGACGCATATTTGATGTCAGCACTTAACGTCATTGTTGAATGACTTACTACTATTCCTGTGCAATTTGTAAGATTATTAACGATGTAGTGGAACGTTGCGGTTTTATTTCGGAAGCATTTTCTCGATTGGATTTTATTTTACTGGAGATTGTCAATATGGCCATCATGCATTGAGTGACGGTTGAGCGTGAGCGCTGCGTGGTCCACGGACACCTACTCCTGCTAATTCTTGTGTCTCTGACCACGTGGCACAAGGACTTGCATCCGACTAGTGGTGATCATATGAGTGAATGTGTTGCTGATGTTTGCAGGCATTGTCCAGCTATGTCTTGTTAGCGGAAAATTCTGCACTGAGGCTGGTCAGTTTACTCGGCCTCTTAGTAGTAGCAGTAGTGATTGTTTTTATGTGCGAAAGCAGCTACTGCTTTCAGCACGTCTTTGCCATCGCAATTCTGTCCGTCTGTCCATCTATCACACAGGTGGGTCAGTCAAAAACGGTCCAAGCTAGGATCATTGCTGTATCGGCTGCCTGGAAGACTCTAGTTTCAGGAACCGTAAAGCTTTTCCATAAATTCGAAGAGGGTCACCCCGAACGAGGGTGCTAAATGAGAGGGGGTGGGCAAAATTTGCGATTTTTGGCCAATAAGTCGCTGTGTCACAGGCTGAACGGTAGTTCAAGCCCTGTGTTAACGGCGACTTCTCTTTCTTATGGGAAAGCCAAAAATTCGACCCCCACAGAATCAAAACCCCTGATCTGATT
>Ga0209367_1011631_pt1 | contig 11637 bp, 10 predicted proteins | sample WorMetLIZISLAND2_FD_187412 | JGI IMG/M metagenome (GOLD analysis project Ga0209367, IMG submission 187412) | Marine gutless worms symbiont microbial communities from Max Planck institute for Marine Microbiology, Germany - Olavius geniculatus... ... | reverse complement strand
TGTTGTATAAGCGCTGATGTAAAACTGCAAAAATCAAAAAGTATAAGCACGAACTAATGTATTAGCTTAGACATTTAATCTGTTCTCAGTAGCCAGATATAAATGTCTAAGCTAATGCATAATGTTCATGCTTATACTTTTTGATTTTTGCAGTTTTACATCAGCGCTTATACAACATTAAATGAATTGCTTGCAGTTTTTTTATATACAATATTTGCGGTTTTATTAAAGTTTGAAAGGTCACTGAACAGTTACTTTGCACGCGACAACAACAACTACTACTACTACCTGCCGGCTACATCACTGCAAAATTTTATTTATCTACGTCAATCGGTGGCTGAGATATTGCTGTTTGTGCAAAAATCCAAGACGGCCGCCATCTTGAATTTTATTTTTGTTCAATATTTTGGCATTTCTGTATGTAGGACCTCCAACGTAATACACATGCCAAATTTCGTGCAAATATGTGCAATAGTAAATGAGTTATGAGCGACAGATGAAATTCAAAATGGCGGCCGCCGCCATCTTGAATTTATTATTTTTGTCCATTTTGGTCAAATGGTCTATTTCCGGTGGCAGCCGGCTACATCACTGCAAAATTTCATTCAACTACGTCAATCAGCGGCCGAGATATTGCTGTTTGTGCAAAAATCCAAGATGGCGGTCGCCGCCATCTTGAATTTAATTTTTGTTCAATATTTTGGCATACCTGCATGTAGGACCTCTAGCGTAATACGTGTGCCAAATTTCGTGCAAATATGTGCAATAGTAAACGACTTATGAAAGATAAACGAATTTCAAAATGGCGGCGGCCGCCATCTTGAATTTATGGTATTTGTCCATTTTGATCAAACGGTCTGTTTCCGGTGGCAGCCGGCTACATCACTGCAAAATTTCATTCATCTACGTCAATCGACGGCTGAGTTATTGATGTTTGTGCAAAAATCCAAGATGGCTGCTGCCGCCATCGTGGATTTAATTTTTGTTTAATAAAATGGTATACCTGCATGTAGGACCTCTAGGGTGATACACATGCCAAATTTTGTGCAAATATGTTGAGGAGTATTATCGGATCGACTCCGATTTTGTGGTTTGAGGCCCGCGCATCTAACGTATTCAGTGGGAATGGGGGCGTAATGTACTCAGGTTCTCAACTTTTTTGTTTTTGAACTTAGGCACACCAAATTTGGGGACATTGTAGCCCTGCTCCAGGGCTGTCCGAAAATGTCGAAAAAAGTGGACCAAAGTTCACCAATTTGGAGAAAAATGGGTCCAAAGTCGAAAATTCGACCCCCAAAATCTCGTCCCCCAAGGGGTTTTGGGTGAAAATTTTGACATGGTCCTATAGGGGGCCTAGGGGCCTACCTTAGTTTCAAAATTGGGGGACCCCCATTTACCCCAATTTTGGGGGATTTTTTCGAAATTTTTAATTTGACCCCCAAAATCTCAAAATTGTCTCGTTTTATTTTCGATCTGTTTTTGCACAAAAATAAAAGACCCGGTGTAGCAGGGTTTTCAATAGACCTGAATTTTCAGGACGTCATGACTTCCGAGCTAAAAAATTTGGACGTCAGTGTACAAAATCTCTAAGTCATGCAAGAAAAATCGATCAAAAACTTAATGCAAAACAAGACTTACTACATATGCATCACTAACGCACCACCAACATAGGTCGTGGTTTTTACGCGCTACAGCCATGCTGAATAGCGCGTCTGTGGCACGATTGTCGTCTGTCGTCTGTCTGTCAATCTGTCTGTCACGGATGTATAATTGTGATTAATCAGTGCGAGATAGGGCCTAGATTGCTATTGATTACTTATAGGAAGTCGCATATTGGCTTTCAAATGACATGAAAATCATTGGTTTTGGATGACCTTGGAACGTCATGACCAAAGACGTTAGGTAACGTCTTTGGTCATAACGCACTATGGTATATGACAATCGTGCGGTATTGTGACTAGACGGTTAGTCGTAGAGGGTCGGCGATGGTACTATCGGATAAGGTGCTGGCTGTCAATAGTAACCATGTCTCCATCTGCAGCGGTTTCGCCACAATTTCTAATGGAAAGTTTCAAGCTAAGTAGCCGTATCTCAAAAACGGTGAAAGATAGGGCCAAGTTACCTATTAATCACTAATAGAAAGTCACGTATATTGGTTTTCAAATGACATGAAAATTATTGACTTGGATGACCTCAAAGGTCAGTATTGCAACAGGAACTATATAGGCTGTTGCGCATCTTCCCTAGCGACAGCTGGGCTTTCTTGTAAAAACAAGCAACATTTAATTTCAGTAGCTTTATGCAAAACGAAAGTTGCAGTTTCTGGATCAGAACTGTTCACAGAATAAATTAATATGGTTGCCGTGCCACGTTTTCATGAAATGAAGTATTCAGAAACACGACAGTCAGCGATAATTATTGAACCAACGATACATTGGAAAACAGATTCTGATGTCAATTTCCAGCTTATTCTAGACAAATAAAAGTAATAAGAAGCAAATTGATTTGGACGTCGTGTCGTCCACGTTTTAAAATTTGGGCGTACGGGCTAAATTTTTTCGCTATTGAAAACCCTGCGGTGTAGTATATGGTCTTAAAACATAATCACAAGGTGACTAGCGAATTTTTTGCTAGGGTTCCCCAAAGTTACCCACTATGGTAAATTTTACGGTTTTTGACGCATAACTCTGTCGTTTTTGAACTTTGGTCCACAAAATTTTGACACACCCTAGAACGTTTCAAGATCTTTCCACACGTTTTAGAACATGTGGATCAAAGTTCACCGGTTTTGAGAAAATCGGGACCAAAGTTCAAAATTTGATCACCCAATAACTTTTTTGTTTCTGAACTTTGGCCCACAAAATTTTGGTGGCTTGTAGCCCTTCCCTAGTGTTGTCCAACAACGTCAAAATATGTGGACCAAAGTTCACCAATTTCGCGAAAATCGGAATTATTGCCAGAATTTGACACTCCATAACTTTTTTTTGTTTTTGAACTTTGGCCCTCAAACTTTTCACGTCTTGTACTCCTTCTCGACCTCTTTCCAAAAGTTTCAAAATATGTGGACCAAAGTTCACCAGTTTTGAGAAAATCGGGACCAAAGTTCCAAAATTGATGACCCAATAACTTTTTTGTTTCTGAACTTTGGCCCACGAAATTTTGGGGGCTTGTAGTTTTTTGGTAGAGTTTTTTAACAACGTCATATATTTCGACCAGAGTTCACCAGTTTCGAGAAAATTGTGTCCAAAGTTCAAAAATTGTTCACCCAATAACTTTCTTGTTTCTGAACTTCTAGCTACCTCACATCGAAACTTAGCACCAATATGTCGCATCTGGGTCCTGGGACTACTTACGGCCTAAGATTTTTGGCGTTCGGCATTACCCCCCTCGACTCCGAACATGCTGAGTGTGCAGTAGTAAACGAGTTATGAGCAATAGATGAAATTCAAAATGGCCGCCGCCGCCAGCTTGAATTTATTATTTTTGTCCATTTTGTTCAAATGATCTATTTCCGGTGGCAGCTGTCTACATCGCTGCAAAGTTTCATTCATCTACGTCAATCGGCGGCCGAGTTATTGATGTTTGTGCAAAAATCCAAGATGGCGGCTGCCGCCATCTTGAATTATAATTTTGTAATGCTGGACCACCCACGAAGTCCATCTGTGCACCTGAAATTCTCCTTAAAATTTCGTGTTGATCGAGTGCGTTCTTTTCGAGATATCGCGATTCGAAAAATTTTTCTCAAATTTGGCTTAAAATGCCTATTCAGGCCCCCAAAAATCATGTTTTTGGGGAGTTTTCACCCCCAAACATTATTTTTTATCATCGAGACCCCCAAAAGGGCGTACCTTACGCGGAAACACGCGTTTTGAGCCATAAACGGTCGTGATAGGTCTTCTGGTGTGACCTGTAGGCGTGAGCAAGAATACAAAAAAAGGAAGGAACATAAAAAGTAACGGGAAATGCCCTCCCTACGCAGACCCCCTTCCCGTCGTCCCACATCAACCAAATTTTGCTTGTGGGGTCGTATCCCGGATATCTTTCTTGGTTTCGAGTTTCATTAAGATCGGTTGAAAAATGTGGGAGCTGTGGGGGGTCGAAATTTTGGCCTTCCCATTGACTTGGCACATCGCTTATACAACTGCTTGTTGCTGCCGCACAAGCCGTGACGAGGTGAACTAGAAATGTTAGGACACTAATGTGTGTGGTGCTAATGTTACTAGGCATATCTACAGGGTGGGCCAAAAAACGTGCTACTTTACTTTTGTCTATATCTTTGTCAATTATTGACCGATTTTCAAAATTCTTTCACTGGCACACTCCGCAGACAATTTGTGATCATGTGATTATTATAGATCCCACCACACCATAAATGCCTCTTTACACTACCTTGTGAAATATCAATGAGATACGCAACAAACCAACATTACAGTGAGTCGTCTGCATGACACTAGACTGTGTGTGTTTAGCACAGTCTAATGTCATTCGAATCATTCATTGCAGTGTTGGTCTGAAGCATTTTTTTCATTTACGTAAATTTTTGTTACTATCATTGATTTTTGCTTACATATATATTTCATTTCTTGTTACGTGTCCTTGTAGTCTTAGGACTTAACGCCACGCTAAAGTTAATTCGTCCTTCATCATCATCACAAGGTAGTGTAGAAACGCATTTACCATGTGGTGGGATGTATAATAATCAGATTATTGCAAATTGTCTGCAGAGTGTGCCAGTGGAAGAATTTTGAAAATTGGTCAATAATTGGCAAAGATATAGACAAACTTGTAACATGAGGTGAGCTAAGAATGTTGAGACACTCCGGTTGATGTTGCTAGACATATCTACATTCCGCTCGGTGGCTCAAGACATGGTCAAGCTCGCCGTTTTTTTGCATCTCTGATGTGTTTTCTCTACGTCTGTCTGTGGCACGGGATGTGGCATCATATTGTGTTCTGGGTTGCGGCTAATTTCATCGGAGTCAGTCTTGAAGCATTTGGGGAACAACTCTCCAACGTTCCTCAAATACGACGGTTTGAGGTCAGTTTTAGTTGACTGCACTAACGTTTGTGCTTATGGTACAAGGTTGTGTCCATCTGTTTTGTCTGTCGTCTGCCTACAAACAGGCGTTTGTAGTGCATGTATTGTGGCTAAACGGCGCATATTGCCGGAAAACTGTGTGAAGAAGCAAATAGGATTATCTGACCGCTGTCTTGTGGCATGAAGTCAAGCCTTATACTTGTATATCATTCTATTTTGCAAATGGGATACTAACACACCCATGTATTTAATTGCAAATTGCTCAATACTGATATTTTGATTGCTTGGCTAGAAATTTACGTTCGCAACATATGTAAGTAAGTAGAAAATTACGTTCACGTTTGCAAACTGCGTTCACATTTGCTTGTCTTTCAGGTCCTGGCAGGTACATTCGGCTCTTCCTAGCGTCAGCTGGGCTGTTGTTTGGCCATGCAGTAAAAAGGTGTCTCATGCTCATGCTCGCTGTCGTCTAGTGATGGATCGAAGCTGATTCTGGTCACTCTGGTCACGGCTCACTTAAGGCACGTACAATAAGTAAGTAGGTGAGTAAGATGACTTAGAAGGTGCAAATTGAGCAGTTAGCCACAAACCACCGCGCTCTCAACAATTAAACACAAATGTCTTCAGCAGCTGCTTAAACTGTTCAAAGTTAATATCAGTTTGTCTCAGATGAGCTGGAAGGTTGTTCCACAGCCTCGGACCTGCAGCAGCAAAGCATCTGTCTTCATAGCTGCTGTAGGTCCTTCTGACGACACAATGTCCTTGAGTTGGCAGAACGCAGCTGACGACGACCTTCGTCGGAAACCAGCTGACAGTCGGCGGCCAGGTATGCTGAAGCCATGCCGACAGTGATAAGTAGACCAGGGTGGCCATCTTAAAATCCACCCGACGTCGAACTGGAAGCCTGTACAGCTCTTTTAGCACCGGCATTATGTGGTCGTAGCGTCGAGCGCCCAACACCAAACGTGCAGCCGCATTCCGAACAGACTGCAGCCGGCTCATCAGACCGTCGATGATGCCGTAGAACATGGAGTTGCAGTAGTCCAGGCGACACGAAATAAACGCCTGGATGGCGAGCAGTCGTAGCTGGTAGTAGCCACTGCAACACACAGCGGACACCTGCGCAGACAGCGTTAGCTGGCTGTCGACGATGACGCCGAGGTTTCGTGCCATCTTCGAGACCTTGATATATGCCGACGCCACCGGAACCTCCGAAACGTTGACTTTCGCCAGCTGCTGTGGAGAACCCAACCACATCACCTAGGTCTTGGTGGGGTTCAGTTGAAGTCGGCTGGCTTTCAACCATGCCTTGGTGTTGACAAGACACACTGTAAGAGGTCGGGCGTGTCATCGGTCGGAGTGCTGATGTAAACCTGCATGACATCAGCATACTTTTGCAGGCTGAGTCCATGATGGTGAACGACGAGGGCCAGCTGAGCTATGTGCAGAACGTACAACAGCGGGCCCAGTACGGATCCTTGCGGAACCCCAAACAGTACTGACTGCACAGAAGACAGTTGACCACTGTAGGCAATCTGCTGCGTTCTGTCGGTCAGAAATGACCGCACCCAGTCAAGGACTAAGTCGGTCAGTCCAACAGCAGACGCAGAAGTTCCAGCAGCATGGAGTGATCGATAAAGCAAATGCAGTGAATTGAACGGAACTGCAGTTTATTAGCAAAGTTTCGTTTTTGTCAGTTGCTTTGCACGGACTGTGCACAGCTAACGAACTGGCAGTTCAGCCATTTCAGTTCAGCTGTGACGAAAACTCATTAGTTTGCTTTTACAATGCACCCTTTATTGTTTGCAACTGTTTTGAAGCACCCTGTTTTGTCTGCATTGCAGGCCAAGTATCTATCACCAGCAATGTCTCACAGGCTACGTTCAGTCTGTGCCATTCCGCTCACTGCTTTGTCGGAGTTTGCTATATTCACTTTCTTCTCCAACACAAGGATTGGATATTTGATATTTCGTCGACTGATCGTCACAAGTGAGCCAAACAGCTTCATTGCTCATTATTAGTACTTTGCCTCTGTTGCTGAGCTGAAAGTTGAGATATTTTTGTTTTTTTTTGTTTATCAGTAATGCGGGCACTAATTACAATGTATGCAGCATGTGAAGAAAAAGCTATATCAATACTAAGTCTCGATATATGCATTAAATTAATGCTAGGATTCTATTTAGACGTAAGTGATTCGGTTGAGGTGATGCAGGGCAGCTACAACATAGTAGCATCACAGTGACAAAGGACTTTAATGCCGTTTAGTTACTATGCTAATACGTGAGCAAAAATATTACAAGAAATTTGAGCCTAATGCTCATGAGATGTGCGAAATCCTATAGCATGCCCATGCTTATCTGCAACCATTTTCAAGAAGGACCGGCCAACATCAGATAAATAGCAACTTTTACAGGGGTACAACTCTTTGATGCTCTCGTGCGCAGGTTTTTTTTTTTAACCTAGAAAATCGAGAATTGTACCATCGAAATCTACGTTAAGTGCTGAAAATTTCATATGCAGCTTCTCCATGTTTATCTCAATTGATTTTGGCGCAATTCGCTCTTGAAATGTGTCTCGCAGCCCGAAATCGCCAAAAACTTTATAAAAACTCCCTATTTTAGCGTTCAAGGTCATCCAAGGTCATTGAATTTGGTGGCAATCGAGAGCCAGTGTACGACTTCCTATTAATAGTAACCTAGGCCCTATCTTGCACCGTTATACAGCAACTTATTGGCTAAAAATTGCAAATTTTGCCCACCGCTCTCATTTAGTGGCCTCGTTCGGGGTGACCTCCTTCGAATTTATCAAAAAGCTTTACGGTTCCTGAAACTAAGAGTCTTTCAGGCAGCGACGGTGAAGATTTGGTGATCCTATCTTGGATCGTTTTTGACTGATCCACCCGGTGATGGACGGACAGACAGACAGATTGAATTGCGATGGCTAAGACGCGCTGAAAGCAGTAGCTGCTTTTGCGCGTAAAAATTTACATTGCAAGGAGGGATGACCAGGCTGAGTTGACATAGGTGGCTTGGCTAAGACTTTTGCTGAGCCCTTTGCTGAGCCGAAACGTTCTAATATGGTGTAAATCCATACTTTAGTCAAAAAGTGACCTGATTTTGAAACTTTAGTCTCAGTTTAGACATAGACTTCGATGATGTACAGTCATAGAATCTAGTCAGGTGACATTGTCATTGGTCAGATATCCTGATACTGTGTTGTAGCGTTTCCGCTGTCAACGCCGTTTCTGGCTCTTTTAGTCTACGCGTTCATTCAGACATGCAAGGAAATCACAAGACGTCAAACTCTGCGCCAACACAAGCTCAAATCATCCTAACTGCTATCGTTTCACCTTTGTTTTTAACTTTTGTATTGCTTTAATAAACATTTATTTGTGTGATATATTTTATTGTTTTTTGTCATTTAATTAATGTGTGTGCGTGTCCTGCAATCAGTGGCTTTTTAATAAATTAATATGACCGAGAATCTCTACTAGGCTTAACATGTCTGGCAGCAGATTCCATATGGCAGGTGATGCCCCGTAGCTCTAAGATGGGTTTCCTATATGGAGGTATACCATTTAACCATGACATTAACACTTTTCTTAATTTGTGTTTGTGTATAACAGTGGTTTGTCTGCTTTTGTTAAGCCTAGAATTAATGAATTAATAAATAAATGAATATTGTATTTAGTATCTATCGCAAAACTTTTAGTACATGCCCGCTATCAAACACAAACCAAATATCTCTGAAATAAGCTGTGGAACTGAGTTGCTTTTAGTACAAGTCAGGTCTCCAGTAGATGTTGGGTATAAATCCAACCTGTACCAATTTTCTGTGTGTCTGATGTTGTCTTTTAATTTAGCAGTTTAACCAGTGCTGAAGCAAGTAATGGCATGTGCTGTTTTAGGCAAGATAACAAGAAAAGCCCAGCTAACGCAAAGGGAACGCGCAACAGCGGTGCATGTTTGAAAGCCCGGTGCAGATTTTGTCTAAGCTCACCCATCCTAGCAACGATGTTTCTTTTACACTCGCCAGAGGGCGCCAGATGGCACAACCGGTCTCGCTCAGCTGTATTGGCTTAAAATCGCAAATTTTCCTTACCCCCACCCCTCTCTCATTTAGCGCTCTCGTTTGGGGTGATCCCCTTCAAATTTATGGAAAAGCTTCAAGGTTCCTGAAACTAGAGTCATCCAGGCAACCGATGATGAAGATTTGGTGATCTTAGCTTGCACTATTTTTGACTGATTCACCCGTGTGAGGGACAGACGGACAGACAGACTGAATTGTGATGACTAAGATGCGCTACAGCAGTAACTGCTGTTGCGAGTAAAAACGTGTTAAAAAGTGTATTTCAAATAAGAAATGCTGTGCATGTGAAAAGTTTATTGTGCCAATTTATCAGTATTTCAATACAAAGTTGGGTCTCTACCATAAGCTCAGATTTTCAGTTTGTTTTAACAGAACTTCAGAATTTGTGTTAGAAGTTTTGCTGTAGACCTACCATACTATTAATCATCTCATGTGACTGACGGAGACTTTAATTTGTTCTAACCATGCTTGTTGGCTGTTTTATTTGGTTATTTGTTTAGACTTCTGCATGTACTTGTTAAGCACATATTTACCAAAGATGACTGATCACGTCTGTTTTTGGACCTAGACTTTCTATTGCAATTTTGCAATTATGAGTTACATAGGCATTCTAGTTGTACGTTGTTTTTCTAATATTTCATTCAGCCCCGTCGAGACAGTGGGGTAGGGGTAAGGTACCCCGGGCTCCATGACACTTCCGATGCCCCGCCGTCGCTCATGTATAAAATGTACAGCAGAGTGCACCATTCTAAAAAGAAAAATTTTCAAGAATGTTTGGGGGCCCCACAAGAATGTTTCCGCATGCCCTTCTGTGGCTGTCGATGGGTCTGATTTTAATTGTCTAATAAATATGCATGTTCGTTTTAAATGTCTGCATGTGAATGTCCATTTGTAACTGCAATTACGTGCATTTGTCACTTGATAATAAAAAATTACTTTCTGACAGTTCTGTCATTTCATGCAAGGCTTGAATTTTGAACGCACTAAATCATCTAGATGATGTACGTTTGAAGCAGTGCAGGTCAAACAGATTAACACTTTGCTATAATTTTTTTAGGTAATCATAAGATGATTAATTTAACAGTAGATGAAGAAAAGGATTTGGGAGTAATTGTGAGTAAAGATTTGAAGTGGGATAAACAGTGTAGTTAGGCAGTAAAAAAGCTAACAGGATGCTTGGGATAATAAAAGAAATTTTACCGATAGATCTAAGGAAACTATTATGTCTTTGCAAGACTGCATTTAGAGTATTGTGTACCAATTTTGAGCCCGTATTATAGAAAGGATATTAAATTAGTTGAGGGAATTCAACGTTGTGCAACTAAATTGATTGACGACGAAAGAAATTTACATTACGAATGACGTTAGAAGAAAAGAAGGCATAGGAGTGATTTACTAGAAACATTTAAAATTATTAATGGTTGTTATAATTTGCAATCAGATTTATTTTTTACACAATGATGAAGGTCAAAGAAGAGGTCATTCAAAGAAACTATATAAAAACGCAGTAGATTAGATTTGAAAAAGTATGTATTTAGCAACAGAGTAATTGATCACTGGAATGCACTGACGTGTGTGTAACCAGTAATACAATAAATCGATTTAAAAATTGTTTGAAACGGGAACTGCAACCGGAAACACATAGTTAACCTTAGTTATTTGGATAGTAAGCGTTATATGGCTTTTGCCTGTACTTACTCAGGCCACCAGTAATTCTGGTGGCTTCGGTGAATTCGGTGAAAAAAAAGCGACGAACTCGCGCAGCTCTATTATGGTTAGTACTTCTATGCTAGTGTCATGGCTTGTTGTTGTTGTTGTTGTTTATTTACTGTTGTTATTTGTTAATCTTTTTCGTTGTATTAATTAAACTTCATGTCATAGTAGCGCTGATGGGAAAACGCAAGAGATCGGTTGCTTTGATAGAGTCGGACAGCGATGAAGACAGCAACAGTGCTGCCGACATTGATGCGGTATTTGCTAACCCTGCGTTATTGCGTTTACTAGGCCTACTGGAAATGGAAATCGAAAACGAAACCGTCTTTGCTGGAATTCATTAATTTATTCATTTATTTACCACTGACATAAGACAAACACAAACGAAGACAGGCCAGAATAGAAATGCTCTTAAGGAGCACTAATAACTACTGTAACTACGTAGTTTTATCACAGGCTGAACGGTAGTTCAAGCCCTGTGTTAACGGCGACTTCTCTTTCTTATGGGAAAGCGAAAAATTCGACTCCCACAGAATCAAAACCCCTGACCCGATTAAGATAAAATTTGGCAGGGTTGATTACGTTGGCGAGGGGACCAGTCATGCAAAATTTGGGGCTGCCCGGCAAATGGGTGAGATATACGCAAAAATTTTTCTAGCTATATACCTTTTTCTTCAGAAACTCACCTACATGTCAGACCCTTCGGCCGATTTTTGCGCGCGATGGCTCAAACGACGCGGTCTCGCGCAAGGATGTGCCTTTTGGGGGTTAAAAAATTTGAAATTAATATTTAACGT
>Ga0209367_1011630_pt1 | contig 11638 bp, 8 predicted proteins | sample WorMetLIZISLAND2_FD_187412 | JGI IMG/M metagenome (GOLD analysis project Ga0209367, IMG submission 187412) | Marine gutless worms symbiont microbial communities from Max Planck institute for Marine Microbiology, Germany - Olavius geniculatus... ... | reverse complement strand
AAGGGAGGGGTAAGGAAGAGGGAGAGTGGACCCCCAAGGATTTAGTGAAATGACGCCACTGGGAACAACATTTTCAGAACATTCTGCACTGTACCAAACATTTCTGACATACTTTAGCTTAGCTGCTTAGCAATGTTAGTTATGGGTGACAAATTCGTTACTACCACAATGTCCATAGCAACGGTTGCTATGCAGAACTACAAGTAAGTAAGTAAGTAAAGTGTGAATTTATATAGTGTATATCGTTAAATTAACCTCATATGGTAACTAAGGTTTGTTAAGGTTTCATGCTTAGTCTATATCTCTGCTGACTGAGCTGTAGCTGTGCAAAATGTTTTTCCATAGCAACCGTTGCTATGTTGAAAATGCACCGTTGGATTCCTTGTATTTAATAACGTACGAGCACATTATCACAACCGTCATATTTGTCACATTTAGACACTTATCTTTGTTTCAGGCATGCTAAGGCTGTTGCTAAGGGCTTCTGGTTTCCATAGCAACAGAATGTAACCAAGAGCCGCCAAAAAATTTGCACCTGATCATTTCTCAAAATGGCTTCGTTCACGCTAACTGAAAATGCAAAAACATTAATTTTTGAAGCAAGTCCTACAGGAATACATGTGGACAATGCACTAACAGCTTTCAAAAGTGCATTATCCACAACAAAAAAACATTAATTTTTATTCTAATGACTTGAAGGTGACGTATTCCGTTTCAAGCTCGGTACAAATGGCATGCCAGGAAAGCACCATACCCACTATCCAAGCATCGACAACAAAGATATGCCACTGCAAGAACGTTTGTTGCAGAATGACTCACAGAGAAAATTTTCCTACAAAAACTATTTCTGGAGATGAACAAAGTCTTAGTCACGGGCCACGGGCGTCTATACCCCTTAACGGCTACAAGCACTACACCCCCCATTTCTTTTTTCCCTCTCCCCTCCTCTTTTCAATTCTTTTTCTCCAGTTCTTTTTCACGGGTCTTCCCCTAAATGTAGCTAGTGTCTGAGGAGTGATGTAAGCTCTCCTGAGAAGAATCTAGGGGAAGTCAAGACACAATCGATTTTGAAACACTGTTGGATTGCAAAACGCATTTGAAAGCAAAGCTAAACTAAAAAGCAGTCAGAGCCCGCACACCTCCGCCAAGGCCATGTTGTTCGCTGGGTGGCAGCAAAATCTTCAGTTTGTCAGCGATTTCCCTTATGCCCCACTGAAAGCAATGGTAACGAAAATTTCAAAGTGATCCAGAATCCAGGATTTTTTTCGGAACACCCCCAAAATTGAATCACTGGTAGCTTGTGTCATTCCCAACATTCCAAGAAAATTTCAGAAAAATCCGTCCATAACTTTTTGAGTTATCTCGCTAACACACAGACAGACAGACAGACAGACAAACAAACAAACAAACAAACAAACAAAGTCTGGCAAAAACATAACCTCCTTGGCGGAGGCAACTATGTATTCATGAACGTGTTTGAAAACTGGAGTTCATGTCAACTGTTTTTACCAATTTTGTACAGGTGAGTAAAATCTTAAATTCCACCAGTTCCTTTCTCCTAATGGCTGAAAAAAACTCCGGTCTAAAAATTCCTGAGAAAGGATTTGCTCCAAGGTTCATATCAATGGCGTTGGTTGTTACTGTTACAAAGTTTGGGGCAACTGGATACAAGACGTTTACGACAGACAGCTCTGCACATTTCCAGCAAAATTCTAAATACCAATTTTGTCCCCAAATTTGACCAAATTTAGTATTTCTGGAAAAAACTGTTATAACAAAAAAGTTTACGACAAGGAAAAATTTAGCAGAAGCAATAGTACTCTTACTCCAACCTCTGCCATGGCGCGCCACTGTTTATAAACCCATGGTACAGATGCCTGTAAACGTCATACCACGCGCCGAGAAGGCGATAGCTCACCCGCCTACCTGGACCCTTGCAAATTGCTGACGCTAGGGCGGAAGAACTTACGGTTAGGGCTGACGACCTGGCGTAGAAGTGCTATTTTTAGAAGATGATGAGAACTTCCGACTAGGGTTAGAGTTAGGGTTAAGGCTAGGGTTGGAACGGTGCCAAGTGGCTTTCACCCGTCACAGACTCCAGCGAAAAGCTAAAGTTATGCTGGAGTAAGTCATGAAAATAAATATTCTTTGCTGTCAAACTCGTCAAAATTCTTGGTAGGGTTGAGTCACTGTTTTGGAGGCCGTGATAGGGTTTTAACATGGGGACAGACCACCCGCTGTGGAAGAACTTACAGTTAGGGCTGACGACCTAGCGTAGAAGTGCTATTTTTAGAAGATGATGAGAACTTCCGACTAGGTTAGGGTTAAGGCTAGGGTTGGAACGGTGCCAAGTGGCTTTCACCCGTCACAGACTCCAGCGAAAAGCTAAAGTTATGCTGGAGTAAGTCATGAAAATAAATATTCTTTGCTGTCAAACTCGTCAAAATAGCTATTCTTGGAAGGGTTGAGTCACCGTTTTGGAGGCCGTGATAGGGTTTTAACATGGGGACAGACCACCCGCTGTGGGGCAGAAATGAACATTTTGTACTATTAACGCAGCACTAAGATTCAGCGCAACAATTAGGCCTATAATGAATGACAGTTAGGTCTGTCTGTACAATCAGGTCTCTAGCAAATAAGTTTAGGATCTCCGGGGTCGGGTATGATGTCACCGTCAGGTCCAGCCAAAGGAGGACAGCCAGGACTTGTGAAGTTGCGCGGCTGCACGTAGCCGTCTTGCTTTTGCCTACACAATTCATTTCATTTCAATTATTGGTTCAACACCTACAGGGTGCGGCAAAAAAGTAGCCCCCTAAAGTTTTTCGCTTTTTTACTCAGCAAACATTTGGAATTTTAATTCGATATTTTATAAATTTATTGACTGAAACATTCTACATCCAACTGTTAGTGAAATGTGATTCTGTTGAAAAATGATGAGGTTATAGACTTTTTAACATGACTGACTACAGATTTTTCAGCAATAAAAATTGTTCAAGCTAAAAATGCTATTTAATATTCAAAAACCGGCTACCGCGTTACTGCCGATGACGTCACAGTGACGTTTTGATAAACAGTAATTTATTTTGTTTATAATTTATTATTAAATTATCGTTCTTTTAAAGCAGCCGCCAGCTGCCCACCGGGTTCATCTTCCAGCAGGATGGCGTGCCAGCACACACAGCGCGCAGCGCACAGACTGGCTGTGGGCCAACTGTCCAGATTTCATCACAAAGGACCAGTAGCCTTGAAATTCACCGAATATGAACCCAATGGGCTATCACGTGTGGGGTGCAATGTTGGAGACTTACCGCAAGCTTAAAAGTTAAAACAAAGCCAAAAACAATCGCCAAACTCAAGGAAATGTTTCAGGTTATCTGGGGCAACTTGTCACAAGGACCGATCGACAGGGTTGTGAAAGATTTCTCAAATAAGGTGACTGGAGGCCATTGTTGTAGCTTGGAGCTGGCGGCAGACGCTTTAAACATTCACAGTGACAATGGAATTCTGGCATCCGATCATTACTCAAAGTTCTGTGTTGTTTCAACGATGTTATTAAATTGGTGTTGTAGCTTGAACATTTTTAATGTCCAAAAAATCGGTAGGCGGCCATGTTAAAAAATCTACACTACAGTTTTGTCATTTTTCAACAGAATCAAATTTTGCTTGGCAGTTAGTCATAAAACATTTAACAAAATAAATCTTTAAAATTTCAGACTAAAATGCCAAATGGGTGCTACTTTATTTTGCTGCACCCTGTATATCCACAGAAACATAGGAAAAGTGCCATTACACAGGTTAGAGCAAACGCAAACAGAAACAGTGAAACAATAACAGGTCAAGGCAGAAAGGCTCCAATGGCAGGCTTATTATTTACAAAGCGACGAAAGAGTGAGTAAAAAGAGAAGACAGCTTCTGCCACTGATGTAAAAAAGTTCCAAAAAATAAAAAAAACGTTAAACAACGTGGCAGGAATAAAAGAATAAAAGAAACGGTTAAAACTTTAAAAAAACGTTGGCGATAATTTGTGCAACCTCATGCCTAACGCCTAATGCTGCAAGTGCAATATTCCTGGAACGATAGTATAGTCTAGATAAAGAAAACTTTATTTAATTTTAATTCAACCATGTGGTCAAAATACCGTAGCACTAGACTAACCAAGTATATTAAATATAAAGCTTTTTCTATTTAGTATATTTGGATAAGAAAGTAAACAAGTAAGTACCAATTTATATAGCACCAAAATCTCAGAAAAGAATAAAAGAGAGAAGTGATAGGGAGCAAGATGAGCAGACTGAAAACAAGATAATGTTCATACGAACACGGAGTCTGTCCAGTGCATTTCGATAGTTTACAGTATATGTCCGTATAAACATAATCAGTGAGCTGTTTAGACTGGTAGAAAAAAAATCAAACAGTTTAATTTCAAATTGTACAGCAGCAATGATCCTTTCATCCGTCTCTATTATTTTAACAACAATAAACATTGTCAGTCATGAGACCATTCGATTCATCACCAGCGCTTTAATATAAATGGTCCATCGTCAACATGTCTATCTTGCACCATTATGGAGATATGGCGCCTCAAAGAAAATGGGGTCACGAACTTGACCGTATGGGGTCACGTGACGTCATCGGTCACGTGACCATTCGACTCCCGGTAATAGACTTCCTATGGGCGGTCCATAGTGACCATGCATCTATCTTGCACAATTGTGGGGATATGGCGCCTCAAATATTGGACGCACGGAAGTGGACATGGAAAGAAAGATGGAAGAAGGGAAAGAAAAAAAGGAAGAGAAAGGGGAATGGAAGGAAAAGGGAAAGTGGAAGAAAAGAAGGAAGAGAAGGGGAAAAGAAAAAAGGAAGGGGAAAAGGTAGGGAAAAAGGAAGATAAGGGGGAAAGAAAGGAAAGGTGAATGGAAAGTGGAAGGGGAAGGGATAGGAAAGAATGGGGAACGGGAAAGGGGAACAGAAAGAAAAAGGGAAAGGAGAAAGGGAAGGGGAAAAAGAAGGGAAGAGAAAGGGAAAGCGGAAGTGGAAGGGGAACTGGAACGGTGAAGGGAAAGGGAAAGGAAAGGGGAAAGGGAAAGGAGTAGGAAAATAGGAAAGGGAAAAGGGAAATGAGAAGGAGAAGGAAAAGGGAAAGGAGAAAGGGAAGGGGAAGAGAAAGGGAAAGTGGAAGGAAGACAGCTTAAGAAAAGTTGGACGCACGGACGGACATTCAGGTGATTTTATACTCTGTCCAATGCTATGCACAGTGTTTGAATTGCCGGGGGAGGGGGTTAGGGGGTTGAACCCCCAACTGTTTTCTCAACCCCCCTAATACACTGTCAAATTATGCACTCACTAGGGGGTCAGCTGTATACTATATACACTGCCTCAAAAAAACATCCCAGACATTTTCGACTGTAACTTGAGAACCAATTACCAGATTTTAATAATTTTTAGTACAAATATTCCTCACACAACTTGCCATCAAATGGCCATTTAGTTTTCCACCTCACCCAATGTATGCTTCTGCACTACCTGGGAAAACCAGATCAAGCAAAATATGCGTTAAAATAAACAGAAAACCTGAAAAAACATCCCCAACATTATCGATTGTACCTTGAATAAAAATTAGCAGATTTTAATAATATTTGGCAGAAATATTTCGATGCAACTGGCTATTAAATAAGTATGTTAGTTCTCACCTCACCCAACGTCTGCTTCTGCACTACCTGGGGAAAGCAGACCAGGCATAATGCGTGTTAAAATGAATGGAAAAACGTCAATAAATTCCATCTGTCCTAATTTGTGAGCCCCAACAGCAGGTCTGTTACAAGGTTTGACTGTCTTGCAGGAGTGTGTCTACCAGATAAAGTTTAAAAATGTTTGTAAAGTCAAGAAGTGACTGGTGGAGCCTGTATTGGTCTGGAGCAGAACATTATCGATACTGCTGTCAAGTGAATATAGAAAGCATCTCCTTGCCTGTGTTCACATAGTGGGCCAACACTTCAAGCAATTTTACTGTAGGCAGTTGAAAAATGAACAACTAAATGAAATGTCAGCCAAAGTGACAGAAATGTGAACAAAATATTTTTTTACGCATTATGTTAATAAAGCAATCATATCGCATTGGATAAAAAAGTGATATTTCGTGGGTTGTGCTTTCCCCATGTAATGCAAAAACAAACGTTGGGTGAGGTGGGAAACTAAATAGTCATTTTTATGGCAAGTTGTGTCAGAAATATTTGTACCAAAAAGTATCAAAATATGATAATTAGTTTTCAAGTTACAGTCAAAAATGTCAGGGATGTTTTTTTGAGACACAGTGTACACACAAATTACATCACAATTTTGGTTTGGCTCCGACCGTCGAAAAATTCAACCCCCAGCTAATTTTTCACAATTCATACACTGGCTATGCATTGCATTGGACAGAAAATAATAAGTTTTAAGATGACGTCTGAAAGAAGTGAGTGTTTGAGCTTAACGGATATGATAAAGAACGGAATTTATGCACTTGTGGTACAGAAATTCAAAATGCATGGGAACCAAAAGACAAGTTGTGGCGTGGAACGTCAAGCACAGGGCTAGGAGATGAGCATGTGAACCTTATAAATTTGTGGTGATGTAGAAAATCAGTGAGATAAAGCACGTTACTGAGGTATAGCTTTAAAAGTAAACTACCATCACTATGACCTATTATTCTAATTCGTGGCTGTGGTTTCAAAAGTGACTTTCAAAGTCCTAGATGGCAATTTTCAATGCGTTTTTAAAAAAATATAAAAAGCTGAGAAATAAAAAACACGTTAGAAAACTTAAATTTAAAAAAAAATAGCAAGAATAAAAAAACGTTAAAAAAACATTTTTTAAACCTATGGTCTGTGCAGCCACGTTTTGTTTAGATATTCAGAAATAGCATGCCTTCAGCTACAGCAGCTAAAAATTTTGCTTAAATTGAGTGTTATTTGACTAAGTTATAGTAAAAAGAAAAACGGAAGCCATCTTGATTTAAACACCATGTATAACATAAATATTTTATGTTAGACTTGGCTGACTCTCTTCCTCTTACAGTTAACTTTTGTTCTTATTTTTTCACTATCAAACAAGAGTATATTTAGCATGTTTGACATTTAGCGTTCTACCATTGGCGACCGCACCTTTCCAGCGACTGCTGCATCGGTCTGGAACAGTCTGCCGGAGTCGGTCCGGTCGTCTCCGTTGTTGCCTGGCTCCACCTTAAAACTAAAAAAAATGAAAAGAGAAATATAGTCATTAAAAAATTAAGTTTGCCACTTGAGATTAACGTAAAGATATCTGTGCTGTAGCTGCATCTTGTATAAACGTGAAAAGATTACTATTTGACTCATGTGCAGCTTACACTTGCTGCTCGAGGCATTCAAGAACAGCGTTGACATGTTCCTGAGGAATGTCTCCATCAATTTCCACGAGATATTTGTAGATGAACTGGAACAAGTTGAACGGAATCCTTGCAGCTCCGCCCTCCGGGTCAGCAGTCAGAATCTCACAGGCCAGCCGCATTGCTCCACCAATATCCTTCACTCACAACAGGCACGCAGCATAACTGCTAGTTTATCATCAAATATGATATCCCCATGGCACCAGCAGCGTTTGTAATAGGATAGTATGGGCACTTATTATTCCTCCTCCCAGCCCTAGGTGCCCTAGGTATATAAAGAACAAACGTCAAGTGTTCCACATGACCTAAACACTTTGTGTTGAAGTTACACATAAATTTTGATGCTTCAGCAAGCACAAGTGTGCAAAATGCCAGCACCGCAGAACCATTGTGGCTAATTGCCAGTCTCCAACTTTAAAGCTATTTTACTTACTTACTTGCTTACTTACTTACTTAGTTAGTATGGCATGTCGCCTATCCCAGTTAAATACACCACTGGGTTGACTGAAAATGGAGGACTAAAAATGGAGGATCAAAAAAAACAATAGACGATAATTACTAACTTTTCAAAGATAGAAGATAAAGAACCAAATTTCCGAAGGTGGAAAATAGAGGACCGAAAAATGGAGAATCTAATTTCAAGTAGAAAATGAAGGACAAAAATGTTGTCAACACATCATTATGCCCAGGAAGCCACATCACATCTAACTGTTCAACTTTCAATTTGCTACCTAAGAAGAAAAAGTATATGTTAAATTAAACTACTAAACCATATCAATCAAAGCAGTTAATTAATTCTTATGGAACCAAAAAATGGACTGTGTAAATCATTATCAATGTGCATTACAGTATAACTAAGCCTAACACGAATGTTTGCATACTGTTGGATGAACAAAAGTACAAACGATGTTGTTAAAACAGTTCGTTTGTTGTAAAATCTAGGTTAAAGGTTTTGCTACTGTGCAGTCCATATACAGGGTGCGGCAGAAAAAAGTAGCCCCCTAAAGTTTTTCGCTGTTTTCTCAGCAATCGCTTGGAATTTTAATTTAAAATTTTACATATTTATTTACCAAAACCTTCTACATCTAACTGCCAGGTAAAATGTGATTCTGTTAAAAAGCGACGAAGTTACAGACTTTTTAACATAACCACCTACCGATTTTTTAGCATTCAAAAATGTTCTGGCTACAACACCAGTTTAATAACATCGTTGAAACAACACAGTTAAATTATGATCAGATGCCAGAATTCCATTGTCATTGCAAATGTTCGAAGTGTTCACTACCAGCTCCAAGCTACAACACCAGCCTCCAGTCGCCTTATTTGAGAAATTTTTTACAGCCTTGTCAATTGGTCCCTGTGGCAGATTACCCCAGATAACCTGAAGCGCTTTTTTAAGTTCGGCTCTTGTTTTCGGCTTTGTTTCAAGCTTGCGGTAAGCTTCCAACATTGCACACCATACGAGATAGTCCATTGGGTTTATACTCGGCGAATTTGGAGGCCATTGGTCTTTTGTGATGAAATCTAGACAGCTGGCCCGCAGCCAGTTCTGTGTGCTGCGCGGCGTTGCGCGCTACGTGTGTGCTGGCGCGCCGTCCTGCTGGAAGATGAATCCGGTGAGCGGACGATTGCTTTAAAAGAACGATAGTTTAGTGATAATTTGTAAACAATATAAATCGCCGTTTATCAAAACGTCACTGTGACGTCATCGACAGTAACGTGTAACCATTATTTGAAAATTCAATAGCATTTTTATCATGAACATTTTTGAATGCCGAAAAATCGGTAGGTGGTCATGTTGAAAAGTCTATAACTTCGTCATTTTTCAACAAAATCATATTTTACTTGGCAGTTAGATGTAGCAGGTTTCAGCAAATGAACGTGTAAAATTTCAAATTAAAATTCTAAGTGGTCGCTGAGACAACAGCGAAAAACTTTAGGGGGCTACTTTTTTTGCCGCACCCTGTATATTATATGCAAATGCACATTTTTATGTGCATTTGACGAATATGTGCAGAAACCAACGTGAGCATACCTGCTCGACATCAAGTCAATGTGCCAGTCAAGGTCATGTGGTCAGTTTACGCCTTGTTGATCAGAACTGTGTTATCGAACCAAAACTATTTGCAGATGGCGTCATGTCAGGACGCACTCTATTGAATGGCAACACGTTCCGATCTGTGAACCCAGTAATGAATTTGGCAGATTCAGACTATGAAATCTACCAAGGAGCCAATTTCGGTGATACAAAAAGTGTCGAAGCTGATGAGATACAAGTTGCAAGTGATTCTGCGCATGTTTCATCTAAAGCGGGTCACGTACCGGTTGACTGTCAATCCGAGCAGTTTCATTATACAGAGAGTTTCTCAAGAACCAACTGCGCGAAACAGCGTTCAGAAATGCCAAAGTTCAGCTAAAATATGATATCATCTGCAGATACAAAGGACAATCAAGGTATAATAAACTGCGATAAAGAACATGACAATTCCGTGAAGGATTATGAACATGTCAGTTGTGTGATCGAAGCTCTTCCGAACGATCTGTCAGAAAAGCAGCGACAAACGGCAAGTGCCCTGACAAAGGAGAACGAAGCATTGTTTTCCAAGTCAGAATTCGATATTGGTCACACAAGTTTGTCGCACACAAGATTGACACTGGAACTAATCGCCCTTTCAAACAACAGTTACGTAGACACCCAACTGGACAGCTACCGGTTATAGATGCAGTGGCGGCGCCAGCTTTTTATGAGTGGGGAGGCCAAGGGGAGGGGGCAAGACATGTGTAAGGGGAGCCACACTTTTTCCATTTCGTACTTCAACACCCCCCTTCCTTTTCTTATCCTCGTTACATTTAGGCTGTCATCTAATATTCGTACTTATTGGGTGTGGGTGACCACTTTCCACAGCACATAAAATTTCTGGATTTTCATTAGGGCAGGCAAAGATTCAACAATACACCAGACCCCTAGACCATGCACGCAATTGCTTTTCGATCAAGGGTGGTGCCATAAATTCAAAAGTGGTGGTATAAATAATATGCGAGCGAAGCGAGCAGAAAAAAATTGGTACCACTAATTTTTGTCCAGTTGAGTAGATCTAGAACCGTTTTCCTTCACTTTTCCCTGACCACTCTGGAATTCCCAGACTTTTCCAAATTTTTTCAGGTGAGTAGTCACCGTGTTATTTTATACGGTGCCAAAACGGCCCAGAAGCATATTAAGGCAAATTGCATTTGTCCTCTCATCACTTAAACCATTTCACTAACTAACTTTTTCCTTTAGCTATAACATAAACATTATAAACTCTCCCGTCGGATCCAAGCCTGGAGATTAACCCATTTTGTGGCAAAATATTGTACTTTTCGGAACGGTAATACATTTTGCTTGACACTTTAAGAGGTGTTTACTAAGGCCTAACTTTCTATAGTCTGTTTCGACACACTTTAAGTGCATAGATGTAGATTAGTCTAAATACTGGTTTAATGGCTGACAGTTAACAGGCGGGCTATCACAGGTTTACAAAAGCATTAAAATAGAAAATATCTAATGTATAGGCTTCTTATGAAGTGTTGGATCTACCTATCCTATAACGCGTAACTGGATTTAGGAAACCCATGGCCAAACTGCCAGCATCAGCAACCTGGGATCTGTAAGCAAAAATTTGTTAACATTATGTTTCAGACGTAAGACCCAGATCATTTAATGTTTTAAAAAAAAGATCAGATTATGGCTTTTAGCAAGTATCGTACATAAAAGACCATAATTGTGATTTTTGTGTTTTCAATTTCACCCAGATAGTATCTGCGTGCCATTTCCTTTAAATACATGTTTTTGAGTGGCAGCTCAGTCACATTAATATTGACTATCTACCATTCTGCCATGGAGTTGTAGAGATAAGTTTAAATTTTGTAGGTGATATAGATAACTATTGCACAAACTTACGGCCTGCAGAACTGGTGTCTTATAGTTACTACTATTTTGACTGAGTCAAAGAAACTGGTAGCAAATAAAGACTGCTGTAATGTTGTAACATCATCTAGGGGCTACCGCCATCCAGTGCTTGGAAACATTGATACACTCAGTTGGTAAATGCTTATTTTACTTTGTGGCATTTCAAATAATCGAAGTTTGGAATCAGCTAGAATTCAGCAAGGTCAATGTATTTACTGCAGTTTAGTTATCCATAGACTGCATTTTGCTTCATGTCTGTGAAACTCAAATGGGGGGGGCAAATG
>Ga0209367_1011629_pt1 | contig 11638 bp, 8 predicted proteins | sample WorMetLIZISLAND2_FD_187412 | JGI IMG/M metagenome (GOLD analysis project Ga0209367, IMG submission 187412) | Marine gutless worms symbiont microbial communities from Max Planck institute for Marine Microbiology, Germany - Olavius geniculatus... ... | reverse complement strand
GAGAATTTGGAACTCCTTAACTCCTCAAATTCGTCAATGTCAAACCTTGGCTACATTCAGATGTCACTTAAAGACCCACTACTTTCAGTCAGCCTTTTCTGCCACCTAGCGTCCATCATCCTATGCACCCTGATTCTTTCTAAGACTTTGGCGCTTTATAAATCATTTACTTACTTACTTACTTACTTACTTACTTACTTAATCAAAGATGACTTACGCAGTGGCTGCAGGCTGCTGTTGCATCTTCTTGGCCGGCATCTGCTGTTGAAGCCGTCCATCACTCGTCTGTGCTGACCATGCGGGTGCAGTGGTGGACAGGAACGCACCGGTGAGAAATGGACTTTGGTACAGCCTGCTACCAACGCCAACTGGTAGTGGTGGCCTGGAGCTCAAAGTTGCCTGCCGACCAGCCTCGTCCACATTGCGCTGACCCTGGCGGCAACTCAACCCATCGGTGCTCGGCAGTGGCGGAAAATACTCCAACGATGCAGGCGCACCAGCTGTCATACACATACAATACATACAATATATCATACACTGACGTATATAAACAAAAAGCCCAGCTGTCACTAGGGTAGCCAACTGTACTGGTTGTCGGTGACCTTCAAGGTCATCCAAGGTCGATGATTTTCATCTTATCTGAAGGGTGTGTGCAATTTCCTATCAGTGATCGATAGCAACCTTGGCCCTATCGTGCACCACTTAGCCACAATACATCCATGACAGACGGACAACAGCCAACAACCGTAGCATAAGCTCGACCATTACATAAGTATGGTCTGCTAAAAAGAAAAGAAAAGTCCTTCCCAAGCCGTAAGGCCATAAAGACTGATTTCCATTTGGTTAGCCCTCAGCCAGACATCAGTTTACACTGCAAGACCACGAATACGGGTCTAGTGCATGGCGCACTGTGTCAAGGGTCAAAGTTAGGACTAGAGTCATGGTGCAGTGCAGTAAATGAGTACAGCTAAATGAAAGGCCGCATATTATTATTATTATTATTTTAGTACCCCCAGTAGTAAAGTACACTACTGCCAAAACACAACAACAATAACTAGCCCCAGTAATTCATACTCCTGTCAATGTGAACGTACCGTTAGCGTGACGCCAGTGGTAGTCAGGTCTGGTTGGCTTGTGGTAGTCCGTAGTGATGCTGCTTGTTTCACTTGCCGATGTCTCTGTTCCAAACATACCACCTCTCCCGCCTCCGTATCTCATCGTCTGATCAGCGTTGGCGACGAGTTTGTACAGGTACGGCTGGCTCTTCAGTGCCGAGTGTGGACCTGTGCTGTGTGATGCCGATGCGTGTGGTGCGGAGGCAGCGGGTTGTGGGCTGGTGCAACCTCTGCTCTGCTGACCAGCCTGCAACAGCCGACGATGAGAAATTAAATATCATACCTCCCGACCACTTCCTACCTTTTACGTAAAAAACGTAAACGTAAAGTCCTTCCCGAGCCTTACGGCCCATAGGGCAGCGCTGATCTCCGTTTCCTAAGGCCCTCAGCCAGACGTCAGATTTTATACTGCGAGACCACAGATACGGGGCCAGTGTATCGTGCGGTGTACCCAGCGGTGAAGCCAGTACCAAATTATACTGCTTGGTGACAGAGGCACATGTGTGTGAACAACTTGCCTAAGGCATGCGCCTCTGAGTTACCTCAGGATTACAAGTCCGACACGTTACCGTTAGACTACCGAGCCACACTTTTACACGGCACCAAAGTCCTTCAAAATTCTAGAAGTTTGTTCGACATCATTACAACTAGACGATCCAGCAATGTACCATGAAAGCGTACAGAAATAAATTATTAAAATCTTATGAAATTGTCTTGGAGTGATGGCAGCCTGTTACACGTCGTTCTGCAAACTTTGCAAGACTTTTGGGATTTTCAGAACAAATCTCCACATATTAGGACATTTTAAAACAAGCTTCAAATATCACAAATTTTCAGCCGAGTGCAAGGCTGAAACATTTTATACAAAACATACTTTGCAAACATACTTCAGGTATCGATTTTGACTTCATACATATAGCTAACTCATAATTTGTCATTTTTGGCCATTAAGTCATAAAAAAGTGAGGTTCGCCTGCAAACTTTGGAAAAAACTTCCAGAAAACACCAGTCTCGTATTGGCATTTGTGCTTTTCATTAGTGCAGACTTGCCTGCCTTGGGACACTTTTGACATTCGTGTTGCACTCTTCCTTCGGCGTTAAGTCCATCCAGGGCCTCCGGCATAGGAAAACCAAGAACTGGCCTGTATGCTGTATGATCCCATATAAAGGTAAAGGTAAAGGTAAAGGTCGTCAATTTGTATAGCGCATCGTCGCGAGCACACGCATGCCACTAATACGCTTTCGTCACTAACCAGAGCCGCCTGCCGCGCGGTCACCGTGTGCAGCCTGCAGACACAGGCTGGCGCAGCGGCCGGCTAGGCAACCCCAGTCAGCTGTACCAAGGTCCTCACCTTCCGTAACCCATGTACTCATGTACCTCCGGCATGGGAAAACCAAGAACTGGCCTGTATGCTGTACGATCACATATGGCGGGTGACACGTCCTAGCTCGGAGATGAGTTTCCCACAAACCTTAAATAACTCTTTAACCTTTAACATTTCTTATTCTGCTGTCATGCTGTGCTGCATGATGTCAAGAAGTAAACTGAAATGACTGAATAAAACATATAACTGTTCCTGCTAGATAGCTACTAGGCTCATAGAATTATTACCGCCGCCAAGGAGGTAAAGTTTTGCCAGACTTTGTTTGTTGTCTGTCTGTCTGTGTGTGAGCAAGATAACTCAGAAAGTTATGGATGGATCTCTCTGAAATTTTGAGGGAACGTCGGGCATGGCATAAGCTACAAGTGATTCAATTTTGGGCGTCATCCGGCAGGAATTTTGGATTCTAGATCACTTTGAAATTTTCGTTACCATTGCGTTAAAGGGGGCATAAGCGGAACCGCTGCAAAACCGAAGATGGTGACGCCACCTAGCGAACAGCATTGCCTTGGCGGAGGTACCTGCGAGCTATGATTGCTTTCTAGTTATAAATCTATGACTAGCCCCTGTCTGGTGGTGTGCTGCTGTGATCTTTGAGTCACTAGCGCCGACTGTGCCCCAGCGACTGTCAGCCGCAGTGGTTGTCATCTGCCTCCCTGCTCGCCTTGTCACCTTCCCCGGCAATGCAACAGAATGGCAGAAAAACAATTACATATATGCTAAAAAGATGGAAAAAAATCAAAAAGGTTTCTGGCTCTTCATAAAAACCCATTTCAGAGCTACAGTGCATCAGTGCCATATGGGATCTCACAGAGCTACCTGCACCCGACATAGGTGAACATGCCCTGGCATTCGATTTACTGACCCAAGAGGAAATGAAAGACTTTACGAATTGCACAAATAACTAGGGTTGGTGTCGTGGCGTAGTTGGTAACACGTTTCGGCTGAAACGAAGTTACTCTATGCCAGGCCCAGTCAGTACTGCGATGGGTGACTGCCTGCGGGCAGGTAACCCATCTTGGTGCGAAGCCTGCCAGCTAGGTCGACTCAGCCTTCTACCCTCCGTGGGACGGTAAAATGAGTAGTAACTCATTTACATGGGTTACGGAAGGTGGGGACCTTGGTACAGCTGACTGGGGTTGCCTAGCCGGCCGCTGCGCCAGCCTGTGTCTGCAGGCTGCACACATTGGCCGTGCGGCAGGCGGCTCTGGTCAGTGACGAAAGCGCATTAGAGGTGAGTTTGCGACAATGCGCTATACAAATTGACACCTTTACCTTTTTACCTTTACTTTAGGCTGAGCTGACATGTGGGAATAGTTTGTAAATGCTGAAAATGTGACCCTTTTTTACCTGACTACTAGATAAAAAAACACAGGCTTTGAGACACAGTTCTCTGACATTCGCTAAATTCTGTCATCAAAAACGTTCTGCACGATGGGGTATTAAATTAAGCAAACCTGGAGAGAAAATCTGCTGGTGATTTATCAGCAGAAGTTCAATTTTCTAAAAAAAATTTTTCATTTACTGGTAAACATGTGAAAAAAACACGGAGCAGAAGACAGTATACAGAGCAAGGAAAACCAAACAAAAATCATTATTAAAAGACTGTGTCATTCTACAGGGACGGTTCAACATCTACTGAAAAGATTATAAAAAAACTGCAAACAATTTATTTAATGTTGAATAAGCACTGACGTAAAACAGCAAAAAATCAAAAAATATATAAGCACGAAGTAATGTATTAGCTCAGACATTTAATCTGTTCTCAGTAGCCAGATATAAATGTCTAAGCTAATGCATAATGTTCGTGCTTATACTTTTTGATTTTTGCTGTTTTACATCATCGCTTATACAACAATAAATACATTGTTTGAAGTTTTTTTAATATAATATTTGCGGTTTTATTAAAATATGGAAGGTGACTAGAGCCTGTTAGTTTATACTACAACTATAACAACTACTACATAGCTAGCATCTTAGATTTATTTTGCGCAAACACACAGAATAGCAACCGTGTTATGAGCAATAAATGAAATTTAAAATGGTGTCTATCACAATCTTAAACTTATTACTGCTGTCGATTATGGTCACATAACCTTCATCCAGTACTTGCGGGCTACACTTCTGCAAAATTGCATCATTATATTTCAATCAGCAGTTAAGTTGTCAGGGCTGATGTTTAGTGCAAAAATACAAAATGGCGGTCGTTGACATATTGGATGTTATTTTTGTTTAATATTACGGTACAGCTGTATATAAGACGTTAAATTAAGTCCACCTGCCAAATTTCGTTCAAAAACATCCAGTAGCAAGCGAGTTATGGGCAATAAACCAAATTCAAAATGGCGGCCGCTGCCATGTTTGCATTTATTATTATCGCAATTTATTTTGGTCACATGGTCTATGTCCAGTAATGACTGGCTACATTTTTGCAAAATTGCATTAATCTACCTCAATCGCTCGCTGAGTTATGGTCTGTGCAAAAATCAAAGATGGCGGCCGCCGCAATCTTGGATTTTATTTTTGTTCAATGTTATGGTATATAAATGTACAGAACATCAGTTTATACACTTGTTAACGCCAACATGCAATGAGTGACACATCGAAAACAGCAAAAATCATAAAAAAGGTGGTATCACTCACCATCACATCGCCTAACTGTCAGTGTTAACAAGTGTATAAACTGATGTTTTGTACATTTATATTTGCTGTTTTATTACAATAACAAAGTTTTTATGTTGATGGTCAATTACAAACCATCTGCTTTGCACGGCCATGAAGACACTGAACCTTAAATATTTTGGGGGTCACGATTTTGATCTTTAGGGGTCACGTGACGTCATCGGAACGTGACCATCGTACTCGTCGAGAGCAGTTTCAGAGTGGTGGTTAATGATGACCATGAATCTATCTTGCAAAGATATGGATATATCGGGCTTCAAAAATTTTGGGGTTACGAGTTTGACCTTTTGAGGTTATGTGACGTCATTGGTCATGTGACCATTGGACTCGGCATATGTGGTTTCCTATTAGCGGTTATTACTATTGCTACTTTGGTTACATGGCCTATTTCATGTAGTAGCTGGCTACATTCATGCCAAATTTCATTAATCTAACTCAAATGGCAGCTGAGTTATTAGTGTTTGTAAAAAAATTCAAGATGGTGGAGGCCGCCATCTTGAATTATTATTTTGTAACGCCAGACCACCCACGAAGCCCATTTGCGGTCCTAAACTTGCCCTTCAAATTTTGCGTTTATCGAGTTTGTACTTTTCGAGATATCGCAATTTTAAAATTTAGCAAATTTGGCTTAAAATGCCTATTCAGGCCCCAAAATCATGTTTTTGGGGAGTTTTGATCCCTAAACATAATTTTTTATCAGCGAGACCCCCAAAAGTCACTACCTTGTGCAGAAACACGCGTTCTGAGCCCTCATTGTTCGAGTTTGGTCCTATGATGTGACCTGGACGCGAGGTGAAGAATACAAAAAAAATCTAGAAAGAAACTAAAGTAAGCCAAAATTCGCCATTTTCGCAGACCCCCTTCCCGTCGTCCCACATCAACCACATTTTGCACACTGGGTCGTATTGCGGATATCTTTCTTGGTTTTGAGTTTCAGAAAGATCGGTTGAAAAATGTGGGAGCAGTGGGGGGTTGAATTATTGGCCTTCCCATTGACTTGGCACATCGCTTATACAACTGCTTGTTGCTACCGCACAAGCCGTGAAAAAAATGCAATTTTCTTATAAAACACTATAAGCATGTCCCTTTGAATACATTCACTGGCTGGAATGGTAGTTAAGTAGTAAGTTATATAAATTCATTAAAATGTATGCATCTAATTTATTGTTGATGAAGAAGACTGGACCAGTTGCCAAAATGTCAACTAGGGTTTCCAAACCCGGACCACTTTTCCAAACCCGGGTTTTCGGGGGGTTTCAAAAATCTTAAACCCGGGTTTCGGGTTCGGGTTTTAGAATACACATAACTGCATCTGATTCAGTATGCATGCTGTTCAACGTAGCTTCAGTTGTAAGTGGGTATTAGGCTTGTCCTGTTATTAGCTTCCGAACGATAACAGCTGGATGTATTTTGTTGCATTACAGAGGTCATTCTAAAGACTGAAACGGCTATGAGACTGACGACTGGATGAACGGAACAGTGATGATGTCTGACGATGGTTGGTCCGTTGGTCCAACAACTGATAGTCAATCATTCAAAACGTGTCTACTATCAGAATGGCAATGAACATCAATGACGACGTTCTGACAGTCAGACTGTTGAACTTTTCGATATTTATTAACACCGAATTCCCCCGTGTTGTTTTTGTATAAATTCAGCAAATGAACAGTGAGTCTTTGCTGATATAAGTAATAAGTGTGTACCAAATTAAAACATCAGTTATTTAACTGAAAGAGAAGATCAAGTCGCAGAAAAGTCGAAGGCTTCCGTCCAAAACAGTATCTACTTAGTTGATTTACCTGGCCTTTGATAGACTGGTCTTCACGCGAAAAGCTTTGCCCAAACGACCTGCGCAAGCTGCACAACGAGCATCCGAACTGGCACTGGTACAGATTATTGATTATTGATAAATCTGCGAGAAGCCAGTTTGATAGCATCCACTGCGTATTCTGCCGAGTTATTTTAACGTGTAATTAAACATAATGTAGGTCAAAATTCAAACCCGAAAACCCGGGTTTGCAAGCTCTCCAAACCCGGGTTTTCGGGTTTGAAAAAACTCCAGGTTACCCGGGTTTTCGGGTTTGGGTTAACCCGGGTTGGAAATCCTAATGTCAACCATAAATTACATGTAGATAAAGTTGTATTTTTAGGAAGTTATAAATACAACTTATTAGTGAAAAGCATGTATTTTCTAACACAACGATATATCACTAATTCCAACAATGACCTGTACGTTGGGCGCATAAGCCTCTCGGAGTGTGAGACCACGCTTTGTCATCGGTGAATAGCTTCTTGGTCGCTGCTGGGCCACTTTTGCCACATCCTGCTGTCTGTTGTACGGACCCGCAATCATCTCATCGAGCCGGGTCTTCATTGGCTGCTGTGTTGTTGTCACCATGGGCCGGGTGGTGAGCGCAGCAGCAGTTGTAGTGGTCGGTGTGGTCTGTTCACGGAGTACCGACGACAGACTGCTGCTCCCATCGACCAGCGGACCATCGGCAGTGTCAGATGCCGAGGTACTACGACTAGCTCCACGTGACACAGACGACTCCGACCTACGTAGAACAACTACAACTACTAGCAACAACTACAACAACTATTACTATAATTATTACAACAACAACTACAACTATTACTACTGCTGTTGCCGTTGATCAGTGGACCATCAGCAGTGTCAGATGCCGAGGTACTATGACTAGCTCCATGTGACACAGACGACTCGGACCTACGCACAACAACTACAACTACTAACAACAACTACAACAACAACTGTTACTGTAATTATTACAACAATAACAACTACAACTATTACTACTGCTGTTGCCGTTGATCAGTGGACCATCAGCAGTGTCAGAGGATGAGATACTACAACTAGCGCCATGAGACACAGACGACTCTATAACCTATTCACAGAAACTACAACAACAACTGACAACAACTATTACTACAACTATAACTACGACTGGCAAAAGACTACTGTAGATCATGTGTCAGAAGCTGATGTACCACAACTTGCTCCAAGGGACAGACACACTCCAACCTACTCACAACAACTACAACTCTCCACAACAACTACTATTACTAGAACTACCTCAACAACTAAAACAACAACTACAACTAATGATAAACCGCTGCTACCACTGACCAGTGGACTGTCAGCAGCATCGGACGCCGAGGTACTACGACTAGCATGAGACTCTGACCTACACACAACAACTACAACTAACAATTACTACTATTAGAACAACTACAACAACAACTAAAACAACAACTACAACTACTAGATTGTCTGCAGTGTCAGACACTGAGGTACTAGCTCCGTGGGACAGAGACGACTCTGACCTATGCACAACAGCAACTACACGGTGTTTCATAAAAAAACAACCCCTTTTTCTTTCTTTCATAATTCACTCAAATGACGATCAATTTACACGAAATTTTTAACAGTTGTAGCTGAAGAAATACTAATACAAAATATTTGAACAAAAATGGCAGTTGATTAAATATTCTTTGCTAGTAGTGATGTAACGCTGACGTCAGGGATCCTTACGCCACTTGCCAAATATCAAGTTGATCGGACAGCAGGAGGCGAAGTTATGGGGATTTTTCGCCAACAACGCAATTAGCTGCCGTGACCTTGACCTCTGACCCCTTGACCTTGAAACTGGTCCACGGGGTGCTGGTGTCCCGGGGACCCTTCCTACCAAGTTTGGTATTCGTAGGCCTTTTCGTTTTCCCTCTAGGTGGAGGCACGGGACAGACAGACAGACATACGGACAGGATCAGCACATGATGGGGCCTCCTTCTAGGAAGAACGGCCCCATAACAAACCTGTCAGCGGGTGGGTATGCATTCAGCAGCAGCTGCTGCTGGTGCTGCTTGTACTGGCGCTGCAGCTGCTCGGTGGGTGACAACTTGACGTCGTACGTCTGTCTTGTCTGAGCTGGTCTTTCACCCACCGCATCACCCTGCTGTGTCTTCAGGTCTTTCCTGCAAAACCGTCGGCACCAATTCGACATGCCACAATCCCCGCAATGCTGCTAAGTATAGTAACAAATATCACACGTAAATCATATAATACCAGGGGTGTTCGATACGTTTTGCAACTCAACTTCGGGAAAAAAAATTTCAAAATCTACGCATAAGTAAAACGTGTATTTCTCCTCTGCTTCCTTCCACTGTTGTGGTACCTTTATTACGGTCCAAGCAGCGGTGATGAATCGGTGCAGTCGGCGTAGCAGAAAATAGCCACCATGCCTCAAAACGCTCGGGTGTTCTGCCCATCGAGCCATGATACTCTGTTGATCCTTGATCAAGGTATTCCCGTCTTTAGACCTTACTGGACGAACAGCATGATGCGGGGGCCCGTAGGTCGCCTTAATTGCTTCATAAACAAGAACAGTGCTAAACTATATACACATACACTACCACCTCAGTGTGACTATGTGTCCACATAGGGTGAGGTCGAAGTTCTTAGCTGAGCTCAGAAGCTTGGTCTTATGTATATGCTGAACGGGATCAGAGGTCTTAAACGGGAAACAAACAAACTCATAAACAATTTCAAGTTGCTTATTTAATAGTTCACAGTGGTGAACGCAAGAATAACAACTCTCCGATTAATTGACTGAGTGATTAATTATTAGTTTAAACATACTAGCCATACAATGTCAATGTCAGACGAACAGTTAAAGATAGACAGCAAATTAGACAAACAGACCGACTGACGCTGTTGGTCTGCAGACAGCCACTGGCACAGGCTCCTCTAATTAAGACACATACGAACTGAGAGAGAGACTGACAAATAGACCGACAGAGAGACAGACAGACAGACGATCTGACAGACCTGCAAGAGAACATGCGTAGTTTGGTGCCATGGTCTAAAATGAGTAGTAACTCATTTACGTGGGTTACGGAAGGTGGGGACCTTGGTACAGCTGACTGGGGTTGCCTAGCCGGCCACTGCGCCAGCCTGTGTCTGCAGGCTGCACTTGGTGGCCGTGCGGCAGGCAGCTCTGGTTAGTGACGAAAGCACATTAGAGGTGTGTTTGCGATGATGCGCTATACAAATTGACGACCTTTACCTTTACATACAGACCCGCAGGAGAACGTGCGTAGTTTAGTAAAGTTCGACATCGATGCCATGGTCTGAGATGATCTCAGGACAGCTTCGGCCTCTCTACCACTACGACAACAACTACTACTACTACAACTACAACTACAACAACTACTCCTAGCAGCAAACAGACCCGCAGGAGAATGTGCGTAGTTTGGTGGAGTTGGACGTCGATGGCATGGTCTGAGATGATCTCAAAATTGCTTCCGTCTCTCTCTGCAGCTTCACAGCGTACGGGTTGTCGGCAGCCGACTGCTCCTGATACTGCTGCTGATGCTGGTAGGCTGTGGCTTGACTTGGTCCTGTGGTTGCTTGAATTGGGGGTCGGAACTGCTGCGGCTGTGAGACAGCTTGAGTACCGAGTGGTCTTGACTCTGTGGTCTTGACTCTACCAGTCACAAGGGTGGAGGTGGCAGTCGGGGTGAGACGGCGTGCTGGCGACTGCGTGCTCGGCCGAGGACGCGCCGGTGACTGTGACACCCGTCTAGCAGAACATAGTAACAAGAGGGTGCATGGTCTGACAGACAGGATCAACACATGATGGGGCCTCCTTCTAGGAAGGACAGCCCCATAATAACAGTAACAGTAATAGGAACAGCTACGACAAATGTTCATGGTACTGTCATCGAAGCAGTGAACCGGCCAGAGCAGCATAAGCGCCAAGTGGCTGCCAATTCAACACCTTACCATGCCATGCTATCAACCACCTGACGATTCTCACTGTTTCGCAGTACCGAAGTTAGCATCGTACAAGCGTGTAAGTAATTTCAACGATATCAGTTTATAACTGTGAGTGATCCGACAGTCAGAGAAAAATAAGTGACGATGCTACAGCCTTCCTTCAAAATAAAAGAAATTAAGTAATAAAGCAACGAAAATGATCAATGTGAGAATCACTATGCTCAGCGTGCGGACAAAAAAAACAAAACATTTTGATAGTCAGCAACTCAACGCTACGTTACTACAGCAGTGCCCGTGTTTTGTATCCGAGCGATTTTATGTAAGCCTAGTCGTTTTACTGTATTTATTTCATGGTTGGACTGGTCATCTACACTGTAAGTCATTCGCATCTGAGATTATCAATAGAGCTGTCAACGCGTTAATTTTTTAATGCATTAACGCAGTGCGTTAATTTTTTAATGCATTAATTAACGCGTAAATTAACGCACCCAGACCCGTCGAGAGGGAGAGTAGGGGGATAAGTTATCACGAGCCTCGCAACGTTTGAGGGGCCCTGCCTGTCTAATATAGAAAGTTAGAAACACATTTTTAAACATATAATCAACAATAACTGACGTCATAGGTAGCATAAAAATCTATTAGCATGTCATCGAAAATCGAAATAA
>Ga0209367_1011628_pt1 | contig 11640 bp, 12 predicted proteins | sample WorMetLIZISLAND2_FD_187412 | JGI IMG/M metagenome (GOLD analysis project Ga0209367, IMG submission 187412) | Marine gutless worms symbiont microbial communities from Max Planck institute for Marine Microbiology, Germany - Olavius geniculatus... ... | reverse complement strand
GCCAGAGTGCAGTGCGGTCTACTGAATCGAAGGCAGCTCGCAGATCAACATAGGCAATCCACAGTGGCCGAGAATGCTCACGTCGACCTTGTAGCAGAAGGTTTAGCAAAGCTATGCGGTCCACTGCCGATCTCTTTGGGGTAAAGCCGCTCTGCTCTGGTCGTCGGACGGAAAGCAGCTTATCTTTGACTCGATCCAGTATGAGGTGCGCAAAGACTTTGCCGGGGACAGGAGAGCAGAGTGATTCCTCTGTAGTTCTTACATTCCTGTCGACTACCTTTGCCCTTGTAAAATGGGAAAATAATCCCTTTCCTCCAATCATCTGGGACACAACCAGACGCCCAGATGCCCTTGAAAATCTGTGCCAGCCAGGAAACTACTGCTGGGCCGCCGTATTTCAGTAGTTCGCCAGAGATGCCACAAATCCCTGGAGCCTTGCCATTTCTCAGTTTACCCAAAGCTTTGGAGACTTCGGACTCTGTAGGCGCCTCACAGTCGATGCTAGTGTCCGGGACCGCAGAATTGGCAGCCTCAATAAGGTCATCCGGATGCATGCAGTAGGCTATCAGTTGTCGATAGACATCAGGTATCGGTTTTGTTATGCTGATGGGCTGTTTAGTTATGTAGCGTCATGTTAGATGAAAAAACGCGAAATAGCCATTTTTCTATTACGTTTTGTGCACGAGCAAGAGGCATGTAGGCTCTGAATGCCATTAACAGCGTTGTTGGTTAGATTAAGTAACAGTTATTTTCCTTACTGTCGTTCAGCGATAGGTGACTGTGATGTTGCGGTTGTGTCTGCAGACAAATTGATCAATAATCACGCCGCTCGGTTTCCAATCGCACATCAATGACAGCCATGTGACGGCTACAGCTGTCCTGAGCTCAGGACGCCTGTCGCTAGAATGGACAGCAATTATTGCTACAGGCTACGATAAGCATGTATCTCCGTGGCGATGCGGACGGATAAGCCGGTATCTGGCTGCAGAGGCTGAGGGTTACGTGATCTGATGACGTCACGTTGCCATGGCGACGTGGAACTCGCTGCATAACAGTCTGTTAGCTGCCAATCACATTGACAACGAGACGGATATGATAGGTAAATTATACGCTTTGTTGAACAAAACGTTTAGCAACTTTCATTTCGAAACACAAAACTGTGTCCTCCCTATTTATTTTTTATTTGCATGTCTCTACAGGATCATTTGTCGAAGAAACAGAAATTGGTATTAATAACCCGTATGCCAAACCGTAACAAGCACAGCTGTGGCTCGAATAGCCGACGGTACTGCTTGTTAGTGACGTTTAAGGTCATTCAAAGTCAATGATTTTCATTTCATCTGAAAGGGCGTAGGCTTTGTGCCACGTACGGATGTAGAAAAGCTCAAAAAATGCTGCATATCATATCAAGTTCGGCAAAACGGCCGGAAAATTTTGTTCATATTTTTGCCAAGTGTTGACCGATTTTCAACATTCTTTCACTGGCACAGTCTGCGATGTCGATCTATAGAGAAAGTGTGTATATGTGATGATTGGACAGGTGAACAGCAAGCTAATGCTGCGGACGCTGACACTGAACCGTCACTGGTCATCCGACATTACTGCACCAAGCTACGTGACAAAAACAAGGTAACTACACTGTGTGCTAAACATCTCCAACATTATCAATTGTCGCTTAAAAACCAGTTATCGGATTTGGATAATTTTTGGTAGTTTTTGCCGAGTCCAATGGTCACGTGACCGATGACGTCACGTGACCCCAAAAGGTCAAGGTCGTGACCCCAATATCTTTGGGGCCCCATATCTCCGTAACGGTGCAATATACATGGTTACAATGGACCACCAATAGGAAACCACATATGTCGAGTCCAATGGTCACGTGACCGATGACGTCACGTAACCCCAAAAGGTCAAACTCGTGACCCCAAAACTTTTGAAGCCCCATATCTTCGTATCTGTGCAAGATAGATTCATAGTCATCATTGACCACCAATAGAAAAGTGCTCTCGACGAGTTCGATGGTCATGTTCCGATGACGTCACGTGACCCATAAAGATCAAAATCGTGACCCCCAAAATATTTAACGTTCAGTGTCTTCATGGCCGTGTAAAGCAGATGGTTTATAATTGACCATCAACATAAAATCTTTGTTATCGTAATAAAACAGCAAATATAAATGTACAAAACATCAGTTTATACACTTGTTAACGGCAACATGCAATGAGTGACACATCGAAAACAGCAAAAATCATAAAAAGGTGATATTATCCAACAGCACATTGACAGTTTATCGATGTGATGGTGAGTGATATCATTTTTTTAATGATTTTTGCTGTTTTCGATGTGTCACTCATCGCCGTTAACAAGTGTGTAAACTGATGTTTTGTACATTTATCTCAGTAATGGTGCAAGATAGGGCCTAGGTTACTATTAATCACTAATAGGAAATCGTATGCTGGCTCTCGATTGGCGCCTAATTCAATGACCTTGAATGACATCGAACGCCAAAATAAGAGCTTCTATGGACTTTTTGGCGATTTCGGGCTGCGACACAAGTCTATATCATTTCCATGGTGGCGCCACGTTACCATCGTTATGCGATCCAAATAGAGAATTTGGTGTTTGTATATTAACTTATCGTGAACACCCCAATTTTCAGCTAAACTATACTGAACCGGAACTGCTATAGGCTTTCGCACGTCTCTTGAGCATTAGATCAAATTTCTTGTTATAACTGTTATGCAATTTCAGGTAAGCGTAGTACTGGAGTTGGCGTGTCCAGTGGAGGACTTACAGCAAACACATAACGTGTACGGTCGTCAACGGCGCGAGCGACCAACCCGGTCACCAGTGCGCGTTGCAGTAGTACTAGACGTCAGTCATAGCATGGCTGAACCGCACGGATCAAGCCTCTATGACAACACTGCCACCTCGCAGGTATACTATGCAGATATAGCGGTTACACTAACAACTTAACAAGCCTAGGCCCGTCTTTAGGCGGGGGTGGCAGCTTGGCACTGTGCCAAGGGCCCCCCCGCCTCAAAGGTGCCTTGCGCTATGGCAGTGATCGCCGCAACGAATGATGGATCGATGATCAGTCTAAACAATTTTCATCGCCTTAAAGATGAATTATTTTCACAACTTAAACTCAATTAAAAAATCAAGATTTTTTGTGGGAGAGCAGCTAAAATCTAGGGTCCAAATTTTTTTTGAAGGCCGAAAAACACCGGAGATACAGACCTACCTTACAGACAGAGGCTTATCCTGCAGTTTGTTGTATAGTGTGGTCACAGGTCGCCATGTGGTATTAGGGGCCCCGCGGGTAAGTTAGTGCCAAGGGCCCCGCGCTAGCAAAAGACGGCCCTGAGCAAGCCAGCTGAGTGCCGTTTAATAAGGTGTCCCGTCAAAACCGGAAACTACAAAACCGGGAAACAGTGGCGTAGTGTTAGGGTTAAGGATAGAGTTAGGGTTATAACCATTAAGGTTAAGGTTATGGTTAGGGTTTATGAGGTGGCGTAGTTTTGACGTTCCTAGGAACTTCATCATAATATGCGGTCATCCGCCTAACTTCTCACAGCACTGCCCATTCATAACTTTAACCTTGATCTCGTTTTGAGTTGAAAACGGTGCATTGGTTAATCATGGTTTGAACCAATGGGGAACGTTCACGTGTTGTTGACATCGTTTCGACTAAAGGTCCCCGGTTTAGTCCGTGTCTGGGCATAATAACCATTGCGGTGGCCCCAAGAGCCGACAATACTTCCAGCGCATTGAAAGTTTTATTTGAACAGTGTGCGATGTATAGATCTGCGATTTACTTATTTACTTATCTACTTATCTGAAAATCTGCTAGTCTGTACTCGGTTATAGTTTGTAGCTGATCATGGTGTGCTTGTCTGTTTGTTTTTGACTGACCGTTAGGTAGTTAATATGTCGTCTGTTTGTTGTGCATGTATTGTGGCTAAACGGTACGTCGTATGGGTTTGGCGATGGTACCGTTGGACAGGGCGATGCATTTTCTATGTCAGTCGTAACCATATCTCTATCTGCAGCGGTTTGGCCGCAGTTTTGAATGCAAAGTTGCTGCCTGCAGCCGTCACCCACGTGCGTCGAATTACCGTATCGTATCTTAGCGTTGATTGTAGCGTTCAATATAGCAGCGTCACCACAGCGTATATCATGGGACTGCACTTACTCTAAGAAATCGTTTTTTTCGCGACTAGAAGTCGTATGCTCCGAATATAGCTGGTACGGTCGGCCCATTTTAGCGACAGATGGGCTTCTTGTTCTGTGCAACTTTTTTTATCTGATCTGTTTCTCTGTACAGGCGTCGACTTCGATAAGCTCCGACACTCCTTCAGCGCTGTCAAAACTGGACCGAGTGAAGATGTTTGTCGAACTGCTGATAAAAACCATCAGAAGCGATGACATGCTAGCGATTGTAACGTTTGGTACAACGGCCAGAGTTGTGCAGCCTCTCAGGCGCATGACCGACGACGCCAAGGTCGTCATTTGCAGATTATACAATATCAAGGACTGTTATAACAAATCAAAAAGTAATTTTGTAGAAGGCGAAGTTGCTGATTGGTGCTGCTTTCTGGCGAATCATAAGCAGGCAAGTGCAATTTTTGGTTGGGGATTCAACCCTCAAATCTCTTTTTTTTCTTGGGAGTTAGAGATTCCCATCAAACACAATGTGTCATAAGACCGCGCAAGCGCACCTGCCAAATGACGTCGAACGATTTAAGCAGAATGCATGTGTTACAGAAGACAGATAGACGACAGGCCACGCTAGGAGAAATGGATAGCTGTAGCCGTAATTACTTGTGCTAAAACGACTTCACCTAACAACACTGGAAGCGATCAAAGATCTTGGACATCTGCCGGAAGTAGTGTTGCCACCTGGTCAGTACAACGAATCAACGTGTGATAATTGTTCCTTGAACGTAAATGGCTGGGACTGTGCAAAAATTCATTGAATTTGTTTATATGTTGCTGAGATACTATGACAATGTGTCAACCTATACGCCTGATCTGCTGTCTTGCGGTTTTTATCAGCTGGATTATTTATAAAGCAGGAACGGATTTTTATGAGATTTTGTGGAGGGGTTGAACATGGCCTAAGGAAAAAGTAGGCCTAAAATCTCGATTTTGATGGCGATCCAAATTTTGATGGTTCGTGCAATACACGGAGATAGCAACTGCATTATATTTTTCGTATTCGCCAGATTGCAACATTATTCTCTTACATCTCTGGTCGTTTCTAACTTTCTTCCTTATTGGATACGGGAGGGACCAAGACAACTGTCAAGTTTTTTTTGTCACTTCGTTAGGACTGACTGCGCCAATTCTTTGGTCAGTATCTAAGCGAGGTGACAGGCTAGTCCTACGCACTGTAGCCAACCTGAGGAAAGTAACGAGTTTCTGTTACGGGTTATTAACTGTTAGCGTTGGACAACGAGTTGCAGACGACAGCTGGACGACAGCGATATCAGCAGTGAGCGAATTAATGAAGCATTAGTCTATTACGTAAGTAAGTAAGTAAATGTGTAAGAAAATTTATAGAGCGAAGGCTGGGGTGAGTTCTAACAATAAGAAGACTGGAAAACCAGAATTAATTTTTGAATAACTGGCAACATAAACAACATATTGTAAAAATACCAAAAAAGATTATTTCAAATGATGGGAGCGGCTATACTGCAAAGCTATAGAATCGAACATGTGCGGACACAAAGGACAGACAGCAAATTAGAGTCTGATAAATGCAGAGTGCGAAATAAAACATTACGTTTCAGTAATAGAACAGATTCGTAAATATTTTAGATGCTTTTGAATTGAAACGGTATGCAGATTTTACGCAGAAATTCATCAAAATAGAAGCTTTACTTTATTGCGTTTGTTGACGTTTTGGAAACCGCTGCTGATTTCCTCCGCCAGGTGTCGCCACGGCCGCATGGCGCACAGTCGTTCCGAGGAAGGCATCAGCCAAAACGTCAACAAAAACAATAAAATAAAGGTTGTACTTTGATGAATTTTTGCGTATTATTTTATATGCTAGCTGCTTCTGCTGCTGATGATGATGAAGATGATGATGATGCTAAAATGATGTGAATGGTGAATGATGTTTGACAGAAAGAGGCGCTAGAAGCGGTCAAATCGATCGAAGTGAGCGGCGTTACCAACATGTCCGCTGGTATCTTCACTGCAATTAGTCAGTTCAATGTTGCCTTTGCCAAAAGGTTAGGTCTAGCGGTGTTCAATTGTTAACGCACTTTAGCCGTCCCCGCATAATTGCTAGAAACGTTAAGGTTTGGTTGAGGTTTCATACTTATATCTCTGCTGGATATGTCGTTGCTATGGAGAATCTCACTCCATAGCAACCGTTGCTAAGTGATAAATACACCGTTGGATTCTTTGCAATTAGTGACTTATAAACAGTTTATTATGGCCACAATATTCGACACATTTAGACACTTATTATCTTTGTTATAGGGACACTAAGCTTGTTGCTAAGGGTTTTCGGTTGTCATAGCTTGTAAGCACCCTGTATCCCAAATTTTTCCTGTTAACATAATTTTTTTCTAAAGCCCAGCCCTTGGAGTACAATACAATATGCATGGAGTTTTATTACAGAGAGGGGGTGCATGGTAACCCCTGTCAGCTCCTTGACTATCTTCCTCGGTATCCTGCTTCCTAGTAACAGTTACAGCGTATGGTTGCGTGTTGATATTCGTTGTTCAAAACTTCAGAGATATTTTGTTGACGATATTCAACAATTTATTACTCCGCTAAGAAGCACCTTTTTTTAACAAAATTTGGTGATCACTTCGCCAAATTGTTGTGAATTAAACGTACGACATTTTATTTGGATTTATTCAGATTTTCAGATCTGTTGCGAAATGTCTAAAGGTTCTTTTTCTCCGGATACAGTGTAGTTTCGATATGTTTGGACAGAGTTGAACTTATCCTATCGTATCGTTTTCCTGGAGTTAAGCGACTTGGGGTTATAGCTGTAATCTATACAGTTTACGATACAGCACGACAAGAATTGATGCGCCCTAAAATTGACAGGGATATCTGTTTTAATCTGCCACTCTGAACTGAATAGATACCGGTAACCAAAAGATAACCAAATTTTGGTGAAAAATAGTCCGTTTACGTTAACGCAATCCGCCTATCCATATTTTGAACGAATTTAGCTGTATATTGCAGTCGGACGTTTGACGACAACATCATACTGTTCACGGACGGCATGGCTAACGAGGGAATTGCCGACTCCGCCGAGCTGTTAGGTGAAATTAACAAGCGAATTGATTTACTAAGGGAAGAATGTCACTTTGAGCCGGATTACATGATCAAGTTCTCAACGCTCGGCACTGGAGGCTTCTTACCTGAACTGGTCTATGACATTGGACAAGCCTTCAGCAGCGACCCTTTCTATTTCCTAGACGACAGGTACAAATCTCCGTTTACGTTTTATTTATAAGCAAGTAAGCCCAGCTGTCGCTAGTAAATACTGTTCTTGTTGTACTTGTGATCTAAGTCAAATAAATACGTTATGTTATGCTATATATAGTGTCATCTACCACCCGACACACAGGTGAACGCGCCCCGCCTTAAATTAGACCGGTAGTCGATATGCCCCTAAAAGGTAGAAGGCTGAGTTTTTATCTTCGCGACAGTCACCCATCCAAGTAGTAGCTGGGCCCGGCGTAGAGCAACTTTGCCGATGGAGACCAACGTCACAGATCTAATCCGCCACCTATTTCTTTTTTTTTCTTTTGCCCAATGTAGACCCGCCGAAGTTCTTGCGAGTTAACGTAGTGATGTACGGCGCTGTAGTAGCTGTTCTTAAGTCAGATTCTATAGAGTCGGATGTTGATGCTGATACTGTTGGTGATGTTAATTATGGTTTTAAATGCTGTTGTCATGTCAGAATGAGCATGGAGATGGATTTAATGTCGCCTTTTCTGTTGCGCCAAACAGCCGCGGTCAGCAATGTCCACGTCACTGTGACGTCACTCAACCGGGTTCAGCTTGACCGGCCAGCCATCTCTAAGGTATGACCTTGACCTTGACCTTGATTTATTGGGAAGATGCCTTTCAAGGCAGTAACAATTTTCTCGTCTGAGCGCTCAGTCACGTCACGATGGATGAGTACGCTTTAATCAGCAAAGTGCAAGTCGTAGTTCGCGTTGGCGTAAGCTTACTTAAAGAGCTTTACAAATGACCAAACTTTCAACTTCCCTCTCCTTCTATTTTGTCTTTTTTCTTTCTTCTTTTTTGGTTTAAATTCCACAAACTATAGAAAATTTCCGTAAGTTTATTTCCTTGAGGGCCTTGATAATTTTGTCACTTTCCACAGTATCAGTACTTTGTACTGAGCGTACTTCAGTATAGCGGCGCGACATTGTATAGCTTAAGGCTACCTATAGTTGGTGTCTACAGAAATCTCAGATGACTTTCTAGCCGTATTGCATTATATTGCCGCGGTTCGCACAATTGCAATACATGTCCAACACAGGTGTACCGTATAAATGTTCTGCATTGCAGTTGTGTGGCACGTTGACAGGATTATATCGCGGCGAGTGATGCTAACAAAGTCGATGCTGACGAATCGTCCTATCTCATCTACGACATTGCCAATGGGCTCTCCCGCCATCTTGTCTGTCCCATTGTACTGCCGTCCAAACACAAAAAGGTCTGTCTACCACAACATGTTGACTTGATTTGTAATCTTAACTTTAAGAGCATTCTGCTGCTGTAGCGAACGGTTTTTTGTCTGCGTTTACAATCTAATGTAGGGCCTACATGTTTTACACGACATTTGGAGATGCTCTGCTAAGACTAGGTTGTAAATACATCGCTTGATTTTGTCATTAACCGCTTCTTTATGAAGCTTTTTAATACAAATAATATGGAAATCATAAAGGCTTGTCAAAGTTATTTTTTGTTCAAATTACCTAGTATTCTCATTCCGATACGAGTAAACAAATTCATAGTCAGAACTAACGCGATTTGAGATTTTTCAGGTTTTTTCCTGTTTGATATTGCTGTCTCTATAGCTGTTTGCTCAACATGACAATTCTGCGAGTTTAACTCTATATTGTTGTTTTTTTTGTTTCTTTTGTTTAATTTTTGTCTACCAATGTTTGTTTGGTGAAATAAAGATTATCAAATACCGGGGCGCTTTGAAGTGAAGACTCTGAGCGGGCGAACAAACAATATAAGATGGCAAAACCGTGCAACTTAATAAAATACGTCAATAAACGTACAAGAGAATTCTCACGAACTTATTTAATTGTGCAAGGTTTGTGCAATTTTGCGTGTTACCGTGCCCTGATGTGTCCAGTTGAAATAGTAAACGTTGATAGAGCGCAATATTTCACGTGTCACGTTGATTCAAATGGGCTAGTGAAGAAGTTAGGAAGCAGTTGATAGCGACCCGATTGGGAGTCGAACTCGTGACCTTTTAATGATAAGCGCAACACAATAACGGTCTAACCATTACGCCAATAACTAGTCGTGTAGCTAATAACATTGTGCTTTTCTTCCATCTGCCATTAAATTTGCGTGTCAATAGCAGCGCAGTGTTTTATCTACTGATTGCACAAGTATTTGCCAATTCACGCTTACGACGCGACTCAACCCAACAGTTGGGTTGTTTCGCAGACGCTCAAGGGCAAGGACGTGCTGAAGGTCAACGTGTCGTACCGTGACTCGGTTCTGACTCGACGCACCGGCGAGCACACGGTCACGTACACCGAACTACCGCTCAAGCCGACTCAGAACGACGAGGAGGCGCTGCTGGTATCGGCCCGCCAGCAGATACGATGTCGGGTGGTGCGAGGCGTGGCGGCGGCGGCACTGGCAGTCGGACGTCTGGATCGCGCGTCAGCTATTGACACGCTGCGTTCTACCGCAGACGACCTGCGACAGATTCACGACTCGGTCAGAGCCTGTCTACGTGTGCGACAAAACTTCGCTCGCATGCGACAAAAAAACTACGCGGGACTATGTACAATGCAACTGTTAAGTTTGGCAGCTTCTCGTGCGATGGCGCTGCCAAACCCGAGTTGATTGACAACTGCACCGCACGTAAACCCCACCCTGTTTTTGTCACATGCGAGGTTTTGTCGCACATGTAGGCGCTTTCTTATATTACTGTTATCATCACGGTAACGCCTATTGCTGCACTTTGTTCCGTAGCGTGGTCCGTTTGTCTGTCTGTCTGTGACAATCGTGCACAATGGTCAAACCGTTTACTTGTCATGGTGTCATCGTATTTACTTGATAATTTATTTATTTATTTATTCATTTTCTTATTTCATGACGGAGTATCCATAACAATTTACAGTGTAACATTATAGCTGGACAACCAGGCACAAATAAATGAGCGAAAATAAATAAATGAAATTCAACACAAAAAAACTCTAAAAGCTAAGCTATTAAAATGTTCAACTGCGTAACTTTAATCATTGAAATTTTAACTATTCGATTTTTGTTAATTGTTGAAATTGTTTAACGACTAATCGTGTGATCGCTCCGGTCATTAATTTCCCCCGCCCTAATGTGTATTGTGTAGGTGATGGACGACTTGGGTGAGGAGGCTCGCATCGAGCTGACGGACTGGTTGGAAGCGTCGGTCGCAAACGTCGATCACAGCCGCCGGCTGGTCGGTGATTTGGCCGTGCGCTGGGACGACGCCTGGGGCAGACTCAAGGCACTCGAGTCGTCCGTCTCCCGCGAGGTGCCCGGCTCGGCGGGGGTCTACGCGGCCGGGGCCGAGCTCTACCCCGCCCCCGGACTCATGAGAGAACGCATCGTCGAGGTCAGCTCGACCCTCAGGGACATGTACGCGGCGCGAGGACTGGAGACGTACGTCCTGGAACAGTATCAGAGCGTCATCGAAGAACTGGACGAGAAGATTAGCGACGAGGATATGCTCTACAACCAGTCCTTCATTCGAGCCTCTACTCCACTACTCTGATTCCTCGCACAATAAGTCATAAAACAAAGTGGCGTCGAAGTGAAGAAGGAGAGAGGCAATTTCCCCATCTGTACATTTTCGGCTGTCAAAGAATGGCCGGAAAATCTTGTTATTGTTTTATTATTGTTATTTATTTGTGCAAAAAATGCAAAAGTTCAAAACCCACATTTTAGAAAAAATTAAACGGCAAAATTGAAATTTTGAGCTCTTTGACGGAAATCTGCAGCTGTCTGTTGGATTTCTGTAGGAAAATTGCAACTTCCTGCTTCGCCTACTTTTGAACCCAACCCACCAGGCCGCTGGTAAGCCAAAGCAGTACGAGGCGAAGACGTTCGCGACTGCCTGTGTAGGTGCAAGTGTCTAGTGGTTGGTGTCGACTCGTAACTTTCAGGTTGCGGGTTCGATTCTCACTGCCGTCATTTGCAAGCAACCTTGAGCAAGTTGCTAACCTACTATGTGCTCAGGCCAACTCAGCCTCCTACCCTTCGTGGGACGGGAAATGAGCAGTAGCTTACGGGCTACGGGGTGAAGGCCTAGTGTGGCTGATTGGGGCGGTGGTATGTCTGCTTGCTGCAAACCGCGGGTCCAATTGTTCGTTCGCGCGGGCAATGGATGGCCGCATAGTGCGCTGCGGTATCATTAGCTCATGC
>Ga0209367_1011625_pt1 | contig 11642 bp, 15 predicted proteins | sample WorMetLIZISLAND2_FD_187412 | JGI IMG/M metagenome (GOLD analysis project Ga0209367, IMG submission 187412) | Marine gutless worms symbiont microbial communities from Max Planck institute for Marine Microbiology, Germany - Olavius geniculatus... ... | reverse complement strand
ATATTATGACATAACTTTATTTAAAACGTCAAGGTCAGTCCACGTGCCAAATTTTGCGCAAATGCTTCCATATCGTGCAAGATAATGCAAAAATACCTTAGATTGCAACAACCGTATACTCTGCGCACATTAATCGCCGATAATATTGCTACTGCTGCTACTACAACTATAACACTACTACTGTGATATACCACGGCCTTCTACTATTGATGAGCTTTATAAGGCTGTCAACATAGATGAGCAAGAACGGTTTTGAACACTTGAAATAGGCCGTTTTAATAAATTTTTCGCGACTTCGGGCTACAACACTTATTTTAAAAGTGCATTGTGCCAGAATGGCTAGCGATAATTTAAAATAGCCTGCGTATGAAATTTTTAGCATTAAGCGTAAATTTTATTGCTGCAATTTTCAATCCCCCTAGTTTTAAGAAGAGCAGCTCACGCGGGCGTCAAATAAGTGTAGTAGTATGATTTGGTACCTGCTGTCCCCGCCCACCCATTTTTTGACGAGTTGACAGGTGCCCCGCCCACTTTTGGCACACCTTGGTACCTTTACATGTGTCCGGCTATAGTACGCCTTGGTAACTCTAACCCTAAATTGCACTATAATAGGGCATTTAGGGCTAAATTAGGCCTCCTATTGGCTGCTCTCTCAACTTTAGCTTTAACTAATTAATTATTTATACTAACTAATCTATTTAAATAACTAATTTAATTATTTTTCTAATTTACCGTAACATACTTCTAGTTGGGGTTTATTCTAAATTGCACTACAGCAGGGCCTCAAAAGGCCAAATTAGGCCTTTTATTGGCTGCTCTCTCAACTCTAGCTTTAACTATTTAATTATGTATCTTAATTAATTTATTTAAATAACTAATTTGATTATTTGTCTAATTTACCGTAACATCCTTCTAGTTAAGGTTTATCATAAATTGCACTACAACAGGGCCTCAGGCACCAAACTGCCCCCCCCTATTGGCTGCTCACTTAACCCTAGCTTTCGATAATTAATTAATTATGCTAATTAACCTATTTAAATAGTTAATTTAATTATTTTTAATGTACTTTAACGTCTTATTTACTAGTGTTTGTAGGCACTCAGTACGCCTTACATGATCGTCTACAACACTTAATTATCTGTCAATTATCCCGCAGCGACGTGTACTTAACGGTGGTCCCTTGGAGGGAGCCAAGCAGGGCAGACTTTGGTAAGCCTAATGGCGTTTTTTCACTACAGGTGTTCTAAAACTCGCCATCTTAAACACCTTTTAAAGCGCATTGGAGATTTTTTTGAGTATGCGCTATATAAATTTACAATTTACTTACTTATTTACTTACTTACTTACTTTTGTACAACCCTATTTTCCTACACATTTATAGCAAATTTTAAATATTAATTACCTGTAAAATTACCATTTTTCATCATCAACGTCAGCGTCCTACTGTTATATCACTTGGTCACCTTATCGTTCTACGCGGCGACGGTGCCGGCACGCGCCCGGTGACGCCGCGCGACGGGCGATCATACGCGTAATAGCGTCTAATCAGCACAGTGGGTGGCGCCCCACGCTCAGCAAGCGCTATCTTCCTGGCGTCAAAATCTTATTATCTATCACAGCAAAAGTTAAGCGTCAATATATTAACCCTATATGCGTTCAGCGTAGTAGCGCATTAAGCCTACATACCCGTATTAATACCACTACTTGTTTAATAGGTCTTTTAAGCAGTTCTATAGCAAGTAGCTGACTCACTTCTAATTAACCTTATTATCAGTAACAATGGCAGCCCCACATTGCGGCATATTTATTTAATTTATTTTTTTTATTTTTATTTATTTTAGCAATGCATCCTTTACTCTACATTCGCCACACATTATCCATTTTACGGTCCTACAATTTCTCTCACGTTGGCAATGACATCTTTTTATTTTTATTATTGTCGTTCATTAAAATTAAATAACTTCAACATCATTATACACTAAGTTGCATGTACAACGTTCCCTTACCTTTATTTTTACTTTACTTCAAGGCATTAGTTTACCTTCACCATTTACCTGGCATGCTAATAAGTATTCCACGTGCAAAACTTACTATGTAGACCTACTGTTTTAGTTTATTTTTTTTAAGTCTCAAAATTGTTTGCATTGTTTTAATTTTCATTTTTATTTATAGCATTATTTGTGTGTTTATGCTGTAATTGTCGCCATTATTAACTATTATTATAGCAAAAATATAAACCTATTTTTTTCATTCATGCAAGGTTTTTACGCGCAACAGCAGCTACTGCTGTAGCGCGTCTTAGCCATCACAATTCTGTCCGTCTGTCTGTCCGTAGGTCCGTCACACGGGTAGATCAGTCAAAAACGGTGCAAGGTAAAATCACCGAATCGTCACTATCGGCTGTCTGGAAGACACTATTTTTAGGATCCGTAAAGCTTTTAAATAAATTCGAAGGGGGTCACTCCGAACGAAGGCACTAAATGAGAGAAGAATAAAAAAAATTTGTGATTTTCAGCCGATACGGCATTGGCAGAGCGAGACAAGTAACGCCCTTTAGTGAGTACGAGTAAAGCACTATAGATATTTAACCGCCAGTTATCTGGCACCCTCTGGCGACTAATTTTGTTGTACTGGGTTTTCAAACATGCACCGCTGTTGTGCGTTTTCCTTTGCGTTAGCAAAGCTTTTCTTGTTTTATTCGGTCCCTTCTTCACGCAAGACACACCCTCTTAACTTTATCTTCGTTTACCATCGCAGCCATTTTAAACCTAACAATATGACGTGTTTTATTATGCGGTATTATGCTTTGCACATTTATATCGTATTTTTGTTTTTAGTTATTTATAAAATTCTTAATTTTTTGGCCATTATAGTGTGTTTTTTACAGTTAAATCAACCTGCTACCGTATCGTTTTACGAAGTGTTGTTAGCACGCGCACTGTGTGACAAGCGACGAGAGTAGTTAGTCCGGGGCAAGGGGACAAAAGTTGGCCGCAGGGACGAGGCCTTTTACTTATTCTGTTCGCGGCATCCACACTGCTTAGCTCTAGCTACTTATTTACTTACTTATTGGAGGCATACGTACTGTCGAGTTTAATATTCTGTGCGCGCCATACGCGTTAGATATTCAATGTCATCCAGTCCGCCATAAAATAATTAATTTTAAAAGGGTGGGATAAGTAAGTAATTGGGACAGGCTGCTGTTATGGTGGTTTTAAAGATACATGGCATAGCCTTTAGTGCACTTGAAGACATTGCTAAAGGCAGATACTGAAAGCTGCAGTAGTGTACGCCTGTGACGCAAGCTTAGCCAGCTGCAGGCCTCATCATTTTTTGGGTCTTATAAATTTTTCCTTTATAACTACGAGTGCACTATAAATGGATCTTTCAAGAGAAGAGAAGCATAAACTAGAGCAGACAAAACAAACTTTCAAAATACAAGAGCTTACTAAAAACCAAGCCGAATATACATTAGGCAGAAAATTAAACGATAAGGTATGAAAGGCATAAAGGACTTCAGAAAGCAAAAAATGTAAGAAAACAAATACTGAAGTTTACTCGGTTAAGCGTTTATTTAAACAGTCTAAGCAAAAAGTCTAAGAGACCTGACTTTAACTATTCAGATATTGCAAAACATGCAGCAAAAAGCGCAGCGTTTACACATTAAACAACAACAGCACAATACAGATGAAATATACAGGGTTGCGAAATTATTTAAAAGTAAGCAAAATAGTTATAGAATAAAACAAGCTAGAGAATACAAATTCGATAAATTCAATTCAACAAGATTTCATTGGAAAATATACGGCGATGTCATTGTCTTTCAAATACATACCGTGATAAAAGAACTGATACGCAAAATGACAGAGGGTCTATCAGATAATGTAAAATTACAAATTATTCTAGAAAACGATAAAAATGACCAGGTAAATTAAACAAGGTTGTTAAACAAGGCAGATATAATTGCAAAGCTAGTAGATTGGGTTATACTGTTTATAGATTATCATGATATGGATATCGAAGACATTACGATTAAATTATTGAAGATTAAAGTTCCGACAGGCTCTGGTGGAAGAGTCAACAGAATAATAACTGTAGACAGCAAGCGTAGTATAATTCAGATTAGAAACAACGATACAATATGTATGGCAAGAGCAATTGTAGTAGGCCTAGCAGTCAATCATAGAGAAAAAATGCAGACTACTTTCAAAAATAATCTCACAGAAGATGAAATAAAACAAACTAACAAAAGTAGACAAAGTAAGTCAGAAATAAATGAAAATACAATATCTGAAAACAAAAAGTCATATTTAATGCACGGTAGAAAGATTGAGAAGTTCTAGCTAAAGCTTTGCATAGAATATGTAATATTCCAGTAAAACAAATTGGTGATGATTTTCAAGATGTTAAGTCGTTTGAAAAAAAGTTAGACATAGAAATACAGGTATATAATTTCGAATGTAGGCAAATATACAAAGGTAGTGAAAATCAAATCAAAGTCTACATTCTGATGTCTGACAGCCATTACGATGTGATTACCAACATTGCAGGTTTTACTTGCTTAAATGCCGATCATTATAAATCTGAACACAAAAAGTACAAGGCTTGTAAGAGTGAAATTAAATGCGATACAGTAGAACCTCAAATGTCCTGCATAAGGCGTTGTAAGTATTTCTATGAAAAATCATGTTTTAATAATCATATAGAATAAAAGATATATCGAGTATTCCTACATGTGCAAAAAGTGCCATAGGTTTTATAAAACTGCAGATGTAAAGTTAGAACATCACAGATGCAATCAACCAAGATGTGGAAATTGTAAAGAATATGTTAATGAAGGCCATCAGTGCTACATACTTAAAAAGATATAAAGCCTCATAGCGAAAAATATTGGTACTTTGACTTTGAAACCAAACTGGATATGAAATGTAAACAGCATGAGGTAAATTATTGTGTTGCACAAGATTTTTATGATCGTAAAAAAACATTTACAGGCATTAATGATTCCTGTAAATGGGCATTTGATACTGAAAGCTGCAGCCTAATGTACGGATTAAAAAAATGCAAAATTACATAAAAAACTAAAATGACGTAATTTTTCTTGCTACACGACGCTCTAAGTAAAATGTCTGTGGTAGAATTTATGCATAGACTTATTGTAAAGTCGATTTAACAATGGTTTAGCTAAGTAAAAAGTAGTCAGTTAGCTAAAGATAGGCTAGTGTGTGAATCTTTTGCACGAATGATTAGTAATATTGTTCTAAATGGCTTGAAATTCAGCAAAACATGCAAAAAATTGGATTTCCAATTACAAGGATTGTGTCACGTCAATGTAATCGTGAATTAGTTTGGTCTTTAATAATAGTCTAGTTTAATTAAATATTTGTAACCGCAATTTACAGATAGGTTAATTATTTTTATTAGGTCGCCGGTGCTAGATCAACCTAGTTGCAAAGAATAACACAAACACAAATGTATATTTCAAGCAAAGTCTGCCATTTTTATTAAGCCACAAGCCTAGGCCTAGACAAATCCCGTCAACAAAAAAAAATTAACGTGAACGACGCGTAGATGTTAATTACAAAATACAAACTAATAACCGGCGAAAATCAATCGTGACAATGGCCCCCTTCCAGTCGAAAGCCGGGTTTTTCGAACAAAACAAGGCACGGTTGAGGGAGGTCCACTAAATAAACTCTCGACATCATTAACCTCGGTGACGACGATAAGCAATCCACATATTATATAATCAACACAATTTATTACTGGCGAACAAATAAACGAACAAGTTACAACACGCCAGAAAATGTCATAACGGCTTAAACAAATGGGGCGCTCTACTATCATACACGAACTTAAGCCGTACATGTGTGTGTTTAAAAACCTGTTTGACTCCAGGGACTGTTGACGACCAACACTGGTGCTTCAGGCCAGGCCGTGGACTGTCTCTGACCTCTGCTGAACTGAGGCAGCGTTCGCTTAGTCTCATTTACTGGTGATGACTCACGGGGTTTCCCAGTACCGAAGATACTCGCATTCCTTTCCGTGTGCACAACAGTGTTTACCGGACCTTCAGCTTGCGTCGCACTGGAGCCGATTAAGAAGGAGGACCACGTAGATTCAAGTCTGGTTGTTGTCTGTTGTTGCGCAGCAACTGGAACATCAGTAGTACCGGTAGTAGCAACAACAACAACCAACTCTGCACTCCGGTATCCGTTGATAGAAAGCTGTCCGGGACTTTCGTCTAGACTGATGGCGGCAACTGTGAAGGTCGGCAGCACCCGAAATATTGCCAATGACCAAGTCATAAATCGGGTGTTCCATACAAACAGCAAGCACTGCACCCGAGTAATATGGCGTCTCGACTTCAACTTTTGCGACTGGAGCTCGCCGAATCGTACCGTCGATGAGAACACAGCGCTCTTCCAGACCGGTTGGCTTCTCATCTGAGATGAGTGATCGACGAACCACCACGGTGGAACATCCAGTGTCTCGTAACACACTTGCTGGTTGGCCTTCCACGATACCATTTACGACTGGCATCGGTCTTCCATGATCTTTGATCAGACACGCATCGGCGACAACACGGGTAATGTTGACAACAGTCTTGGCAGACAGCAATCATAGCTTGACAGCGGTGTGCTGGTGTTGATCTGGTTCTGGCGGTGGACTGAGTTTTTGCTGGCTAACGGGCTGCACCTTTAACTTCTGTTTTCTCAGCTTCCAGGGGTTCCCTTGGCTCATCCACGTCTGCATCCCACTGTGCAGCGAGTTCATCCCACTCCTCCTGCGTACGTCTGAGTATCTCCTCCTTTTCCCGAAGCATAGCCGCGGTCTTTCGTCTTACCAACCAGTCGCTTGATAGGTGTCCCCGTTGGTCACAAAGGAAGCACCTTAGTTTAGATCTTGGTAGCTGCTGAGTCTGTCAGTACTGTCTTGGTGATCTAAGCTGCTGTGATGTCTGCCCATATCGCGTTGGTGATGATCGCTGTTGAAATTGGCCTTGTTGTCTCGGTGACCACGACTGTCTCTCGGGAGCTACCCACTGTTGCTGGAACTGTCGTCTAAAGCGAAATGAGTTCTGCGGCGACGTCGAAGTACTGAACGTTCCCTTGGTGTTCCGAGGCGAGGACGGTTTAGGACACTGACTACGTACATGTCCGACTTCTCTACAGTTATGGCACTGACGGGTTTCTGGCCTCAGACTTCGGACACTGGACGGCTTTGCATCAATACCAAAGACGATGGCGGTGGCATGTGCTTCGACATAGTTCTCGGCCTTCTCACCAAGTTTTTGAATAGACTTCGGCTTACCCTCTTTCAAGTGCATTGCCATCTACTTAAGACAGACGCTGAGATAATGCTCCTCATCATCAACGTTTTCAACCCGTCGAAAGACTTCTCAGCATTCGCCAACTTGATCCATCGCAGCAGATAGTTGCCGATTCTCGTTAAGAACTGGGTTGGAGTTTCTCCAGATTCTGGCTTGGCGGTACGGAAGCGTCTCTTGAACCCATCGGCGGATAACTGGTATCGTTTAATCATAATTGTTAACTTGATTAGCAGGTAACATCGAATATACATCCAGAGCACCGACCCTTTAGTAAAGCGGAGTAAACCGCTAATATCCCGGTAACGGCTTGTCGTTTTCATCTAACCTATTGTGTAATTCTGTGAACGGGCCTGCATATTTATGTTTCGGAAAATGCTAGATTTTACGAGGAATGCCAAGCCGACTTGCTAACTTCGATGCTCCAGAGACAATGTCACCACATCGACATCGTTTAATGACCATTATTTAAAATGTCTGTTATTGCATAAGCGTTTTTAATAAGCCTGTTCTTGATTTTTCCACACACCGAACATTTTGCTTTTTGCATCGTTCTCTGTTTTCCTTTTGTTGTTATCGTTTCAACATGCAAATCTTTATTAGGCATAACGGTTTTACATTTTGAACAGTAGATTTGAAAATCCATCGTCATTTACACCTGGTTATAAAAAAAATTATTTTTCAATGCAGAATCATTTTCTTAGAATACTTTTTTATTTTAATCATGTTCTGTTCAACATTAATTTTAAACTTTTTTTTCGGTTTGGTTGTTGTTATGTAGTTGGCAAGATACGAATTAGACCAAACTGCAAATTTTTTATTACAGCCGTCTATCAGATCGACAATGTACGATGCTCTATACAGGCTGTTCTTAAGTTCAAACGATGTGACAGTATATTCACCTAATCGTAGATCCTTGATCTTTAAAACGTTGTTCGTTATTGGCATTTATTATAATTACCTACTTTTAAATATAATTTCTGTATTTTATTCCAGACTCATAATCCCTCGATAGATCTATAACCATATATCTATATTTAGGTTCCCAGTACTTCTTACACAGCATTTTAAACTGATCAAGAGACATATCTACATTTACGAACTTTCTGTGCAACAGTCGTACGTCGTCACCGAATAATTTAAAAATATCATAAAGTTGGCATTAGATCGAATTGTTTGCAGAAAAAAGTGAGTATAATTCTGAGACAGATATATAACGTCACAATTGCAGCTTCTACCTCTGGTGTAGTAGTCTTCGGCAGTTGTTTGACTTCTGTCTGTCATTATATCATTAAACACGATAAGTGATCTACCGGATTTATTTAGGTGCGCAGGGTCTGGTATATCGCCCGAGGAACTGTAAAATTCAGCTTCTATTGTCGATGGCGTGATACCGTTTTCATCGTTGTATAGCCTTAAGCCGATGGCTAATTTTTTAATTAAAGATTTGTTCTTTCTAACATATTTTGGCTATCTGATTTACGAAGTCTGTTTTTAAATCCTTCAATTAAACATTAATATTCTGGTTGATAAAGCGATCTTGCGAATACGTAGAGTTTGTCGTAGTTCAGTAAACACGGTGTTAACAGCAACTTCATTAATGTCGCCGTTTTTTTTGTTTTTGATGGGCCTACAATTAGCATTCTAAAGTTCTCGGGTAAAGACTCATGATGGACCTTTTATTTGCTATCATTGTAAAAGTAAGCCATTTAATATATGCAATACTTTTACGAAATTAATGGCAATGTATCAATATCACCTATTTTTTTAATCATTTTTTTATGGAATTTAAATGCCCACTGTTTTATCATGTCTTTTGTAAATATCTTACAGTTTTCGATCTTGAATTGTTTTTAATTTACATCTACGGGATTAATCGCGCCCTTAATGAGTTTTATTCTTTGTTCGTTTGTCATTTTTTCTTCACTATCGCCTGTAACTTCAAATCCTTTTACTTTTCCTTTTGAATTTTCATTATTTAATAAATATCCGTAGTCTTCTGCCTGAGCAGCACACCAAAACTTCATGTGATTACCTTCCAACTCATCAGTTTAATCTCCTAAGCCATCCCCAATATATTTGTCCACAATCTCTTTTGTCTGTTGGTTTTTAATGTACACTATGCTGTCCGTATCACAATAACATACATTTTTATCCAACTTTTCTAGCATATTGTACAATCTAAGTTTTGCCCACAATGCTGTAAAACACGCCAAGTACAAATTTGCATTGCAGTTGACTTTTAAGAATTCATTTTTAGTAGATAGCATAAACCACAATGTCATTCAAAGAAACTCAACGAAATCTGTTCAATCTTATCATTCAGTATTATTTTGTATAAGTCTCTTTTGTTGTCTATATACTTGGAATGTTTTACTTTGGGGTTCTGTTTAAACCTTCCCATAGCGAGTTTAAACATATTTTTGCTATATGTCTCAAGCCTGGATTTTCTTTGAGATCACCCAATTCTATGCCAAACTTTCTTGCCTTTTCTTTGTACTCTTCTTCACTGCAGGTAAACTTGCTGCTTTCTAGCTTAATCTTTAAAAATTTTCTTACGTATCCTTTTCACAAATATGTGCAGCTCTGTTTGAAATGCCAAATGCCAAGTCATATTCGTTTAGTGTTATGTTTTTCATATCCTTGTTTCCATCAAATTTATGTTCCCATATTGTTATCAAATTATGCCCATTTTTAATATGTTCATCAATAGCTAACGTTTTATTATACAAATATTTCATAGAATATTGATTAAACTTATTAATTGCATTTTCTTTATAACATTTATTACAACCATGCCAATAACAGCCATGAAATTGATATATAGTTTTTGTTTCTGCGCAATATCCATCAATTTTAGACGATTTACCATCTACAACTATTACTTGTTCGCCCCATTACAGGCGTGTTTAATGTTAATTTTGTAGTTTTTTGACATTAATTTTAATTATTTTATAGATTTTATAGAGTATGTATTAACAGGACTCTCATCGCAAACGCCTATTGTTTTTTATAGTAAAAATTTACTCCTATAAATAACATGCCTGACGCTGGCTATAGTTACATATTAAAAAGGGTCAATATTGGCTATGTCTATAAACAGCTCTCTATATTTTAAACAACCTTTTCGTAAAATATCCACATCGCTTTTACAATATTCATACAGTTTCTGTTTAAAGTCAAAAATTTTGCCTTTTGTTGTTTCATACCATTTATCAAATTTTTTTTTGTCAAATTTTTTCATGTCACCATAACCGTAATATTCTTTATCTGGATATGGCTTAATGTAATTCTAGTTTTTATTTGTGTTAAATTTATGCGAAAAATAGCCTTTAGCAAATTCTGTTAAATCAAATGTCTTGGGAAAATCTTAAAAAGGTACTAATGTAAATGAAAGACTATCTATAAACCAAATATTATACCCATGTTTAACCTTCAACTGTATGATTTTCTGGCCATTGTGTATGATGCTTGGTTTCACACCGTGTGCTACTAGCCACTGTACAATAAATTGAAAATCTTAGCCTTTACTGTAGTGTGCCAGAAATGTATGACTCTTGTGCTTTGAATCAAATGCCCATTTACAGGAATCATCAATGCTTGTTAATGTTTTTTCACGATCATAAAAATCTTGCGCAACACAATAATTTACCTCATGCTGTTTACATTTCATATCCAGTTTGGTTTCAAAGTCAAAGTACCAATATTTTTCGCTATGAGGCTTTATATCTTTTTGAGTATGTAACACTAATGGCCTTCATTGACATACTCTTTACAATTTCTACATTTTAGTTGATCGCATCTGTGATGTTCTAACTTTACATCTGCAGTTTTATAAAACTTATGGCACTTTTTGCACATGTAGGAATACTCGATATATCTTTTATTCTATATGATTATTAAAGCAGGATTTTTCATAGAAATACTTACAACACTTTACGCAACTACTACCTCCAGCAATTGCATTTTGTTACTTGTTTAATATAATGGCAAGCCTGTATGTGGGACCCACAGACCTATACATTAAATTTCTAGATTCTTTGCTGTAGCGCCACTCCGTTATAGAAGGCGACCTATCTTTGTTTCTCCTTTAACCCCCAGCATGCTTTGCGTGGAGGTACGTTTTTTCGTAACACGCTTACTACTTTTTGCACTGCAAGCTACATTATGTAACTGTATAACATTTTAAGCACTTTGCGCTGTATTGAAAAAATTATTACGCATATTTACTGTGCGTAATCGTTGCCTAGCAACATGCACACGCCGTTGGCGTGGCATTGCGTAAGCCGATAACTTATGCTGCTAGTTAACA